>Ga0307510_10011043_pt1 | contig 10735 bp, 9 predicted proteins | sample 12_EM_MG_FD_207224 | JGI IMG/M metagenome (GOLD analysis project Ga0307510, IMG submission 207224) | Populus trichocarpa ectomycorrhiza microbial communities from riparian zone in the Pacific Northwest, United States - 12_EM | ecosystem: Host-associated > Plants > Roots > Unclassified | place... | reverse complement strand
CTGGCGCTGCATACCCTGAACATCCTGGCCGATGCGCGGGTTTCCCTGATGCTGGACGAGCGGGCCCCCGGCGACCCGCTGGAGGGCGCGCGGATCATGCTGGCGGGCCGGGCGGAGCAGGCCGGCGGCGAGGACGCGGCAGGTTTACGGGCGCGCTATCTCAACGCCCATCCGTCAGCGGAAGCCTTTGTGGACTTTGCGGATTTCTCTTTCTTCCGGATCCGGCCGGCCGGCGCGCATCTCGTGGCTGGGTTCGGGCGTATCGTGGATCTTGCGCCCGAGCAGTTCTTGACCGCAATCGCTGACGCCACGGCGCTACTGGAAGCTGAGCAGGGCGCCGTCGAGCATATGAACGCGGATCACCGCGATGCGCTGAATCTCTATGCGACAAGGCTGCTGGGCGCGAATCCGACGGATTGGCGCTGCACCGGTTGCGATCCGGATGGAATCGACATGCAGGCCGATGCCACGACGCTGCGGCTTGATTTCCCGGAACGCGTAACCGGCCCCGCCCAACTGCGCAGGATGCTGGTCAGGCTGGCGGATGAGGCTCGGGCGAAGCCTTAAGCGCCCCGCAGTCCACACCGTAGCAGCTCCCGATCCGTCGATTTTGCACTGCACAATAGCTCCGAAATCCAGGCATGCGGCCCATGGTCGCGCTTTCATCAGGCCGAACCTTCCTTCCGCAGAGCGCCTCTTTCCCGGAGATGGGTTTGCCTCCTTGGACGACGCGCCGATCGAACCTGCGCCGCAGCATGCAACAGCATGCATGTGCGCCGACCAGCGTCAGGGCCGCGAATAAACCAAGTACCACGGATCGGCTTGGCAAGCCGTGCGTTCATGAGTAATAGGTCGGCGGGCCGCGGCCGGAAGGCTATTGACGGTCACCGCGAGATAGCGCGTTGAGCGGCATTCGCGCGATCGAGTTACGCGGGTTCGAGGAGGATTTTTCCGTGCAAGAAACGGGCGTGCATAACGGTGCCTTCGGTGCCGACAAATTCGGCTTAAAAAATCTCAAAGCGGTGCACTGGAATCTCGGCGCGCCGCAGCTTTATCAATTTTCGCTGGCCTCGGGCGAGGCGGCTTTATCCGCCGATGGCGCGTTGTGCGCGGATACCGGAGACTTCACCGGCCGCAGCCCGAAAGACAAGTTCACAGTTCGCGACGCCTCGACCGAGAAGATGTGGTGGGCCGGCAACCAGTCGATCACATCCGGACAGTTCGAAGCGCTCTACCAGGATTTTCTCAAGCATGCCGAAGGCATGACGCTGTTCGCGCAGGACCTTTATGGCGGCGCCGATCCGAGCTTCCAGATCAAGACGCGGGTCTTTACCGAACTCGCCTGGCACTCGCTGTTCATTCGCACCCTGCTGATCCGGCCCGAGGCCTCGGCGCTCGCGAGCTTCGTACCCGAACTCACCATCATCGATATCCCGAGTTTCAGGGCCGATCCCAAACGTCATGGCTGCAAATCCGAGAACGTTGTAGCCATCGATTTCGCCCGCAAGATCGTCCTGATCGGCGGGTCTTATTATGCCGGCGAGATGAAGAAATCGGTGTTCACCACGCTGAACTATTATCTGCCCGCCAAGGGTGTGATGCCGATGCACTGTTCGGCCAATGTCGGCCCCAAGGACGACAGCGCGATCTTTTTCGGCCTTTCCGGAACCGGTAAGACCACGCTGTCGGCGGACCCCAAGCGCACGCTGATCGGCGATGACGAGCACGGCTGGGGCGCGGACGGCGTTTTCAATTTCGAAGGCGGCTGCTACGCCAAATGCATCAAGCTGTCGCAAGAGGCCGAGCCCGAGATCTATGCCGCCAGCAAGCGGTTCGGCGCGGTGCTCGAGAATGTGGTGCTCGACGAGCATAGCAGGGTGCCGGATTTCGACGACGGCTCGAAGACCGAAAACACCCGCTCGGCCTATCCGCTCGATTTCATCCCCAATGCCTCGCGCTCAGGCCGCGCCGGTCACCCGAAGAACGTGGTGATGCTGGCGGCGGATGCGTTCGGCGTGTTGCCGCCGATCGCCAAGCTGACGCCGGCGCAGGCGATGTATCACTTCCTGTCCGGCTACACCGCCAAGGTTGCGGGCACCGAGCGCGGTCTTGGCAACGAGCCGCAGCCGGAATTCTCGACCTGCTTCGGCTCGCCGTTCCTGCCGCTCGATCCGTCCGTCTACGGCAACATGCTGCGCGAACTCATCGCCAAGCACGGCGTCGATTGCTGGCTGGTCAACACCGGCTGGACCGGCGGCAAGTACGGCACCGGCAGCCGGATGCCGATCAAGGTGACCCGTGCACTGCTGACCGCGGCGCTCGACGGTTCGTTGCGCAATGTCGAATTCCGCACCGACAAGTATTTCGGCTTCGCGGTCCCGACCGCGCTGCCGGGCGTGCCGAGCGAGATCCTCGATCCGGTCAACACCTGGAAGGACAAGGTCGAGTTCGACAAGACGGCGCGCGCGCTGGTCGGCATGTTCCAGAAGAACTTTGCCAAGTTCGAAGCCCAGGTCGACGCCGACGTCCGCGCCGCCGCGCCGGAAGTGAAACTCGCGGCGGAGTGATCTCCGTCGTCATTCCTGGGCGCGAAGCGAACCGGATGTGCAATTGCAGATCGGGGAATCCAATCTCCGGATTCCGGATCGCTCCGGGGACGGAGCGTCCGGAATGACGAACCAAGCGGCCGCAGGGCCGCTTTTTTTGCGCGGTCGCCCCGTCACGCCCCGTCCGGCAACACCGCATTGGTTGGGGTCGGCCGGTCGGTGATCTGCAGGCCGAACAGGCTGCCGAGCAGTTCCACCGCGACCCGCGCGGTGCGGCCGCGTTCGTCGAGGAATGGATTGAGTTCGACGATGTCGACCGAGCGCACCAATCCGGAATCGTGCAGCAACTCCATCACGAGATGCGCCTCGCGATAGGTGGCGCCGCCCGGCACCGTGGTGCCGACACCCGGCGCTACGGCCGGGTCCAGGAAATCGACGTCGAATGAGACATGCAGCGCGCCGTTGCGGGCCTTGACCCGCTCGATCACCCGCCGGATCAGGACGCCGACCCCGAACTCATCGATCGCGCGCATGTCGGCCACCGCGACACGGCGCTCCTGGACCAGTTTCTTCTCCAGCGGATCGATCGAGCGGATGCCGAACAGATCGAGTTGATCGGGACCGATCGACGCGCGCGGCTCGCCGCCGAGCAGGCCGTCGAGGCCGGGCTCGCCGCACAGGAACGCCGCCGACATGCCATGCATGTTGCCGGTCTCAGTCGTCGCGGGGGTGTTGTAGTCGGCGTGGGCGTCGAGCCAGAGCACGAATAGCGGACGGTTCATTTGCTGCCAGTAGCGCGCGACGCCGTTCACCGATCCCATCGACAGACTGTGATCGCCGCCCATGAAGATCGGAACGGCGCCGGAACTTGCGAGGCCGAAGGCGCGTTCGCTGAGCGCGCGAACCCAGCCCTTGATGTCGTCGTAATATTTCGCGTTGTTCGGCAAGGGGCCGTTGCCGGCCGATGCGGCATCGACGGTGAGATTGCCGTGATCACGGACGCTGTGTCCCAATTGCTCCAGCACGCGGCCGATGCCTGCGGTCCTCAGGGCATCGGGCCCCATCAGCGTGCCGCGTTGCGAGGCGCCGATTTCGATGGGAATGCCGAGCAATGCGATCTCGGGCTTTTGCGATACGCCGATTTCGGACATGGGTTGCGACTTTCAAGGACCGAACAGACGCGACGCCGTTATGTTCCCCTGGGGCCGAGCCCCGGAAACGCTACGCCTTGAAATACGCGATCTGGGTCGTGGTGGCGAGCAGGCGTCCGCACGGAGACCACAATTCGCCGCTCTGGTCGCCATAACTCTTGTGGAAGATCCTGGCGTCGGCCGTGCCGAGCACCCGCGTGATATCCTCTTTCGCGAGATCCTCGGCGTCGGCGTGGAAATAGGTGGTCAGCGACACCGTGCCGAACGGCATCATCTCGCGCCTTGCATGAAACGCGCGGCCGAAGAATGCATCCGACATCGACATCAGCGACAGCATGTCGATCTTGCGTGGGACCTTGTCGCCGATCCACAATTTGGAAAATGCACTTGCCGGCGCGTCCTTGATCTTGCTCGAGAAGTCCGTCTCGCCCTCGACAAAGCGAAAATCATACTGGTTGGCCCATTTCGCCGCTATTTTCGGGTAGGGCCGGATCTGCTCGAACGGTTTTGCGCCCGGAAACTCGGCCTGCTGGTGCGACCACGACGGACGGCGCTCGGCGAAGACGGCAGTCGCGAGCGTTGCAACGTCGGCGCCGCCTTGCGACAGCTCGACACACCAATGCTGGCTCGACCGGTTGGCCTTGACCAGGCGGACGTCGAGATCGAAATCGCCTTCCGCGATCGGCGCGCAGAAGTTCACCGTCAGTGCCAACGGATCGCCCGATCGCTGCGGATGGTCCATCAGCGCGCGCAGGATGGTAGCGGCGGTGGCGCCGCCGAACGGGCCGACAAAGGCCCAGTAATCGTCGCTGGTCCGCCCCTGCCAGCGACTGTCGCCGGCGGTCACCCGCGTGGCGTCGTCGAACAGGTGCTGGGTTTTTGTCAACATATGAGCCCCGGAAGTAATTGGTTAATCGCCGTCATTGCGAAGAGCAAAGCGACGAAGCAATCCGCTCCTGCGCTGTGGCCGGGTGGATTGCTTCGCGGAGCTGACGCTCTTGGCTATTCAGCGCCATATCACCGCTGTGAGGGTGAATTCAATGACGTCGGGAGTAATGGTTCTCGTCATGGCCGGCTTGTCCCGGCCATCCAAGCCTTAATGGCCTCACGCGAGAAAGACGTGGATGCCCGGCACAAGGCCGGGCATGACGAATTCAGAAAGATGCGTTGTCATTCAGCCCTTCGCGCCGCGCTGGACGCCCGGCGCCTGCGCGCCTTGCGGCGAAGGTCCGCTTACCGGTACGTTCCAAATATCTTGCGCATACTCGCGGATGGTCCGGTCGGAGGAGAACCAGGGCATCCGCGCGACGTTGAGGATGCTGGCACGTGTCCAGGCCGGCACCACCTGCCAGCGCGCATCGATGCCGCGTTGGCACTCGTAATAGGCGTCGAAATCCGCACTCACCATGTAGTGGTCGAGATGTCGGAGCGCGTGCCCGATCGATTCGAAGCGGGCCGCGTCGTCGGGCGAGAATTCGCCGCTTTCGATCGCCTGGATCGCCCGTGAAAGCTCCGGCGAGCGCCGGATGACATCGGTGGCGTCGAGCCCCTGCTTGCGCCGGACCATTACGTCGAGCGCTTCCATGCCGAAGATCGCGATGTTCTCCGGGCCGACCTGATCGCGGATCTCGAGATTGGCGCCGTCGAGCGTGCCGATGGTCAAGGCGCCGTTCAAGGCGAGCTTCATGTTGCCGGTGCCGGAGGCTTCCATGCCCGCGGTCGAAATCTGCTCGGAGAGGTCGGCTGCGGGAATGATCACCTCGGCGAGGCTGACATTGTAGTCGGCGAGGAACGCGACCTTCAGGCGTCCGCCGATCGCGGGGTCGTTGTTGACGACCTCGGCAACGTCATTGATCAGCTTGATGATCAGCTTGGCGTAGCGATAGCTCGCCGCCGCCTTGCCTGCGAAGATCTTGACCCGCGGCACCCAGTCGCGCTGCGGCTCGTCCTTGATCGCGTGATACAGCGCCACGGTTTCGAGGATGTTGAGCAACTGGCGCTTGTATTCGTGGATGCGCTTGATCTGGACATCGAACAGCGCCGACGGATCGACCACGATGTTGAGGCGTTCGCCGATCAGCCGCGCCAGTGCGATCTTGTTGTGGTGCTTGACGGTGCGGAATTGCTGCTGGAAGGCATTGTCGCTGGCGCGGGCTTCGAGCAGCGCAAGCTGCGAGGGATCGTCGAGCACGGCTTCGCCGCAGGCCTCACGCAGCAGGTTTGTCAGCTTGGGGTTGGCCAGCATCAGCCAGCGGCGGAACGTGATGCCGTTGGTCTTGTTGGTGATACGGGCCGGATAAAGGTGGTTGAGATCGTGGAACACGGTCTCCTTCATCAGGTCGGAATGCATCGCCGAGACGCCGTTGATGCGGTGCGATCCGACGAAGGCCAATTGTCCCATTCGCACCTTACGGCCGGACTTCTCGTCGATCAGCGAGACCGAGGCCTTGAAATCGTCGTCACCGGGGCAGCGCTGATCGGCCAGTGCCAGATGCGCGACGTTGATGCGGTAGATGATCTCCAGATGGCGCGGCAGCAGCCGTTCGAACAGTTCGACCGGCCAGGTCTCCAGCGCTTCCGGCAGCAGCGTGTGGTTGGTGTAGGACAGCGTCGCCACCGTGATATTCCACGCATCGTCCCAGCGGAAATTGTGCAGGTCGCAAAGAATGCGCATCAGCTCGGTGACCGCGAGGCTCGGATGGGTGTCGTTGAGCTGCACCGCGGCCTTGGACGCCAGCGCCCGCAACTGCCCGTCCGACGCCAGGTGGCGCTTGACCAGATCCTGCAACGAGGCCGAGACGAAGAAATACTCCTGCCGCAGTCTGAGCTCGCGGCCCGCCGGGCTCTCGTCGTTCGGATAGAGAAACTTGCAGATCGATTCCGCGCGCGCTTCTTCGGCGCTGGCGCCGAGATAGTCGCCGGCGTTGAAGACATCGAGCTTGAGCGGATCAGGCGAGCGCGCCGACCATAGCCGCAGCGCGTTGACGTGCTGGCCGCGCCAGCCGACGATCGGCGTGTCGTAGGCGACAGCCTGCACGGTTTCCGCCGGATGCCAGATCGTGCGGTCGCGGCCCTTCTCCTCGATGTGCTCGACGCTGCCGCCGAAATTCACCTGGTAGACCACCTCCGGCCGCTGGAATTCCCAGGGGTTGCCGAATCCGAGCCATTCATCGGGGTATTCGTGCTGCCAGCCCTGCGCGATGATCTGGCGGAACAGGCCGAAATCGTAACGGATACCGTAGCCGATGGCGGGAATAGCCAGCGTCGCCATGCTCTCCATGAAACACGCCGCCAGCCGTCCCAGGCCGCCATTGCCCAGCGCCGCATCCGGTTCGCATTTGCGCAAATCGGACAGGCTGACGCCGAGATCGCCGAGCGCGGTCTCGAACAGCGACAACAGCCCCATATTGTTCAGCGCATCGGTGAACAGGCGGCCGATCAGAAATTCCAGGCTGAGATAATAGACCCGCTTGCTACCTGCGTCGTAGCTCTGCTTTTCCGCCGTCAGCCAGTGGTGAACGATGCGGTCGCGCAGCGCCAGCGCCGCGGCCTTGTACCAGTCATGCCGGGTCGCCATGCCGGCGTCCTTGCCGATCGCGAGCCGCAGCTTGGCGAGGATGGCGCCCTTGATCTCGGCCAGCGCCAGCTCGTCGATGGGTTGGCCCGGTGTCGGAAAATTTCCCTGGAATGTTTGATCTGGCAAGTCTGGGGTCCTGGCAAGTTCTTGAGTCGCCTCGAAATGATACGCTTGTCACGGCTGGATCGAAACCCGCCGCGATTGTGGTGCGGCGCGATGGTATAATTTTATGCAAGGACCGGGCCGATTTGATTGAGTTTGAAGACCCAGGATGGTGATATAGTGGCGATAGCTTTTGGGAGAGGACTGGCCAAAAGGCCTGTCAAAAGGATCTGCCAGGAGGATTTGCCATGAGATTGACGATCGAGATTGTCATCGCAGCATTGCTGGTTTCTTGCATCACCGCCACCAGCGCGGCGTTCGCCAAAAGCGAAGGGGCAGGCCGTAGCGCCGACGGCGTGAGTTGCTCCTACGGCGTCCCCGCAAACGCCACACCCGCCGCGCGCTGCGCTGCGATCCGCCGGCAGTGTGGCGGAAAGTTCTTCGCCAATTATTGTGGCGACAAACTGTTGTCGGCGATGTGAGGCCAAGGGCCGCTAAGCGACTGGTCAAACCAAACCTTTGATGGTCCTTCTTGAAGGCTTGGCCCCGATGGAGCGAAGCCTCATCCGGGCTACGCTTGCTGTCCAGATGCCGGAGAAAAAAGAGGCCGCCAACAGAGGCGGCCTTACTTTTTTGGCAGGAGCCCCAAGACCATCCACTGAATAGGAAAGAATGGAAAGAACAGGGCGCCCCAGAGGAACCAAGCGCGTTTGGAGCGTCCCCTTTCTGCCGCGCATTTGGCAGTGAAGCGCCCGCACAAGAACGCTACGGCGAGAAGGGCGATTGTGATGAAAACGATCAAGGACAACATCGCAACTCCGATCGATGCTTCGCTGAGCATATGGGATTGAGCTCACGGACGCGACAGAGGCAACCGAGACCAAAATCAAACCAGGACTCCCGCGGGTTTGATAGGGACGGTCAAATATGGATAGCATTACAACCTGCGCTGGAACAAATTAAGAACACTTTAGCAAGTCTTTGATATATCGTAGTGATTCGGTGCATTGCCGACACAATATCTATGGTCTGACCAGCTTATCGAGGACTACATGTCCACCATCGCCTTCGATCAATTCGCGCTCACCCGCATCGCCGACTTCGCCCGATCACTGTCGCGGCTGCATCAGGCCTCGCGCCGCCAGCCGATCGACGACGACACCATCGACCGCGAGTTCAACGCGGTCTGCCAGTCGGTGTGGGGCTACACGACAGATGATTTCAGTGACGAACTTTTTTCCGATGAAGACCACGCTTGGCTCGATTCGCTCGACGAGGCGCATGCGCGCATTTTCGCCGCCGAGCAGGGCTACGATCTCGTCGATGAAAACGGCATGCTGACCGACTGGTGGGGCTATTGCTGGATGATCCTGGCCGAGAAGCGCGGACTGCTGACGCCGGAAAACCGGTCGGCGGCGCGGGCTCAAATCGAGGAAAAGTATCTGATGGCACCTAATGTGATCGGCGTTATCGTCGGGCGCTAAGAGTTGTCATCGCCGGGAAGAACTAATTGGCTTCCGCTCGCCTGGCCCGCGCGACCGCCGCTTTCGGCATCGGTGTCACCGGCAGCGCCATATCGTGGCTGGCCTCGGGCCGCGGCAGTTCGTCGGTGACAGTTTCCCCGGCGATCGGCGCCACCTTCATCTCGCCAAGCCGTGACCGGACGTCGGCGGTCAGGCCAGGATAGGACGCGACCGGGGTGAACTCGGCGGTCTGGCCGGCGCCGATCCGGGCGCCGGAATAAGCCACCAGTCCGTTGGTGGTGGCGATCACGTCACCCTGACGCAGCGAGGGGTCGAGCGCGAGATCGACCGGGGCGAGGCCGGTGGGGTCGCGGCCATTGCAGGTGCAGTCGGCGCGCAGCGCCTTGCGATAGGCGAAGGCGTTCTCGCTCTCCGCATAACGTTCGCCGTTGCTTGACGAGGCGCTATCGATGACGGTGCCGAAGAAGACCTTGGTCGGGCTCGCCGGACAGAACGCCTGGCACATCTGCGCCGGAGACGCGATGCCGCGCATCAGCGGAAAATACCTGCCGTCGCAACTGCGTACGCAAAATGCCGGACCGGAGCCGCCGGATGCGACTGGTCGCGACGCCGGTGCAGCCTGCTGGTTGAGCCCGAACGGATCGGCAAAGAAATTCGCTTGCGAAGACGCACGGCGCTGCAGCTGTTTCTGTACGCCGCCGAACAGAAAGTCGAAAAGGCCTTCAGCGGACGCGACACCCGGCACTAATGCAACTGAGCCAGCGAGTGCCGTAGCACCGACAAGCATCACGATGTGTCGCATCCGCTGATAAGGCAACGCAGTACGCAACGCTTACTCCACCCCATGCAACAGAACTCGCCGTGGCAGGAAGCGCCTCAGCCTGTGTTCACATTAGGGCGGGATGGTAAACGAGGTATGAGCAAGCGAGGGATTGCCGGAAAGAAATACCGGCATTTTCCTTTCTCCACCTACCCCTGCTTGCGAGGGGTGGGAAAAATGAGCAGGGCATTCCGCGCGATCAACTCTTTAGAAATTCCGTGGCCTTGTAGAGCGCGCGAAACGTAAGGCCGGCCTCGGCAAATGTTTCGGTGGCGCCTTCCTCGCGGTCCACCATGGTGAACACAAGCGCGACCTCGCCGCCGGCTTCGCGGACTGTCTCGACCGCCTTCAGCGCCGAGCCGCCGGTCGTGGTGACGTCCTCGACGATCACCACGCGCTTGCCTTGCAGGTTCTCGCCCTTGGCGAGGCCTTCGATCGCCAGCTTGGCGCCATGCTCCTTTGGCTTCTTGCGCACGAAGAACGCCGCGATCGGATGGCCCTTGATCCAGGACAGCTGCGCGAGGGCGCCCGCCAGCGGCACCGCGCCCATCTCCAGTCCGCCGATATAATCAAGGTTGTCGTCCTTGAGCGCCTCGAAGGTCAGTTCCGCGAACAATGCCGCGCCCTCGGGATCGAGCATGGTCGGCTTGAGGTTGAAGTAGAAATCGCTCTTGCGGCCGGAAGCGAGCGTGATCTCACCGCGCCCGAATGAGCGTTTGCGGATGATCTCGGCGAGGCGGGCGCGGGAGGCTGATTTGGACAAGGCGTTGTTCTCATTTTGGAGCCGGGCCCCAATCTATCGGCGGTTTGCCGCACATTCCAGAGCGGATGCCGTGCCGTCAACAGCGCGCGGAGGGATGCCCCGTGGAAAGCGCGGTTGTAACCCCCCGCGGTTCCGGGGTAGGGGATATCGAAGCGAGGAATGACAGAATGACGATCGAACTGCACACCTGGAACACGCCGAACGGCCGCAAGATCAGCGTCGCTCTGGAAGAGATGGGCCTGCCCTACAAGGTGGTCCCGGTGAACATCTCAAAGGGCGAACAGATGGCGCC
>Ga0307510_10011042_pt1 | contig 10735 bp, 3 predicted proteins | sample 12_EM_MG_FD_207224 | JGI IMG/M metagenome (GOLD analysis project Ga0307510, IMG submission 207224) | Populus trichocarpa ectomycorrhiza microbial communities from riparian zone in the Pacific Northwest, United States - 12_EM | ecosystem: Host-associated > Plants > Roots > Unclassified | place... | reverse complement strand
AACAATTTTTCAGAGGAACAACACTAGTTGATTTTCTACATAATTATTTTACAGTTTTTCTTTGTTTAACCATTATTACCAGTGAGATTGAAAACAGTGTTGATTTGAAGCTTGTTGTATGATGATACTTAATTTTTCATTAAACTTTTTTGCTCAGAAATAACATAGAAAAATCATGCATAGTCTTGTCACAAAGAATGTTTTTTTTTTACTAAAGATATCAAGAATGGTAGATAATCATGTACACTCTTGCTCAAGAAGAATATTTTTATTCTTTGATCACTTATATATGATTTAACATAGAATAAAAAAGATGGCAGGGTTAAAAAAATAAAAGGAAAGAGATAGTGTAGAGTTTTGTAAAAAATTAGGGTTTGTGTTGTTAAAAGTATTTTTTTTAATATTGTTTGTAATGTTAATTCCAACAGGAACTACTATAGCAAATTAGATGGTCTCCTATCCGATTTGATTTTAGTCATTTTTTAGCAATTGAATTCTATTTAAAATTCAAATCAATACCCTTAAAAAGTTTCCAAACTAAGGTTTTGTTTGTTTGCTGGAAAGTTATTTCCTTTTAGAAAGTAAATTCCTGAAAAGTGAATTATTTTCCGATGTTTGGTAGTGTCATGGAAAATAAACTAGAAAACACTTTCTAGTGTTTGGTTATATTATGGAAAATGAACTGGAAAATAATTTATTAATGAATTAATTTTTTTTTCAAGTTTATCTAATATATATATATATAATATTTAATATAAATATTTAATCACTTACAATAAAAGAATGAAATCTAAAAAGTATAATGATGAATTTTTTTATTATATCCTATATTTATATATAGCTTATTTTATAAAATATAACTATATATGTCATATCATATTATAGAGATATAATCTTGTGAAATATTTCTTAAGTAAAACCTATTAATATATATTTTTTAATTTTAAAAGCTTAAAATATGTTTTTTTCATATGAAGAAAGCCAACTTCAATTTGTATATTTGGTTAAATGACGGGCTATAATATTTATTTGTGTGTATGTATTTTAATTCCAATTTTATGAACATGAAATTACTGCTTTTATCTTGACAAGGCTCTCGGTTTGCCAAATTTAGTGAATGACCATGAGACGATGTTATGTTTTTGTTTTTGTAAAGAAAGGAAAGTGTTTTCCTTTTCTTATTAAAAGGAAAACACTTTCTTGCTATGAAGGTTAATTTTTTCTTTGACTAGAATTCACTTTCCTTTGACTAATTTTCTCTATGTTTACCAAACATAGGAAAGTAAAGAAAATGGTTTCCAGGAATTTGTTTTTCTAGAAACAAACAAGGCATAAAAAATTGATTTAATACTTGGAATAAAATTCAATTCCAAGAATTCCAAATAGCCTTTTATAGAAATTAGTTTTAATATTTTGCGTAGCATTGAATTACTAAATCGTTTTCTATTATGATCAAATTGAGCTTGCATAATTTTATTGGTGAGCAATTATTATGTTGTGATTGTTTTTTTTTTTTTTCTAACTAGCATAGTTGTCAACCAAAAATGGTAAATTAGCATATTTTAAAAAATAATTATAAGAATTACATAATTGTTAAAGTTACATTTCTTCCAATATCATTACTTTCTAAGTTTTTATTCGATAGGAGTAGCACAAACCCCGATAAAAATAACATATTACTCTTCCTTTTTATTTCATTTCTCTCCCCTTCTTGCTCACCAAAAAACCATCATTTGTCTTTGCTTACTTACTTGTTGCGTTGTTGCTAGTTCTTGTTATTGTCATTCCTTACCTTTTTTTTACCATAAATCATTGCCCCCACCCCTTTTTTTTATTCACATATTGTCATCAGCGCTCTATCATCTCCACTTTCAGCACTTTTCTTTCAACAAATTTCAAGTCAGCACTTTATCAATTTTTTATTTTATGGGTATTTTTTGTGATTTGGTGATTTTAATGTTAGGATTTATTTTGTTATGTTAGGGTTTGATTAAATGTATAATGTTTTTGAGTTTTCTAGACCAATCGGGTATAAATTAGATTAGTTATGTTTTATATGATTGGTGAGAATTGATAAATTTTGGGAGATATATTAATTAATTACTGTTTAAGGTTTGTTTCCAAATAAATTTATTTAGAATTGAACCTATGACAAGGCAACAACTATCTATATCAAACAAGAAGCGGAGACTTCAGATCTTGAACCCTTAGAAAAAATTATTTGTTCTAAAAGATACTACCATGTAAGCATATAAGTTTTAAGGAAAAACAAAATTACAAGAATCATAAAGTGCAAGAAATAAAGAAAGCAACAAAAAAAATTGGTAAAAGAAAGCAATAAAACCCTATGGGTAAAGGAAGATAAATAAATTATAGGAATTTAAAAAATATGGGGTTGACCATCTTTTCTAGTAGTTGTTATGACCTATTTATACTATTATAGTGTTAGAGTCTTACGTAAATACTTTAATATAATCATATACAAACTTATTTATATCATATAAGAAGATTAAGTGATAAATCCTAATATAAATTCAACTCTATCTTATGTCGTTGATGATAACCACATGAATCTTAAGTAATTTACAACATTGATCAGTTTAATTTGTTGAGGAAATTTTCTCTAAATAGAACAAAACCTTTTGGTTGATTAATGAAATCTTGTTGCCGCGATCGATCACTTTTCATTGGTCGATCATGACTCCTAGTCAATCATAACCCCTAGTTGATTTCACTATTAAAAATCAGTTACAAATGTTTTTCCCCTATTTGGTTGTGAACAAACATTATTCTTATTTGGATGACACAAAAATATATTTTTTTTATGTAAACAAGATTATTATGGTTCAATTAGTTATAAATTAGATAAATTAATTACTATTTAAGATTGTTATATCATACCATTGAATTTTGTAGTTTTACAAAATATGTATTATAATATGGCATTACTATGTCATTATTGTGATACTATTGTAAATGATAACAATAGTATCACTTATGTTGGAGGAAGTAATGTAATTCTTAGTGCTAAATTAGATATTTCACTAGCTAAACTAAAACAAGTCATATATGAAGGCAATTGGTGGGAAAACTATGAAATTTAAGTTGATATTACTTAAAGGATACAAGTTATGAAATGCCCAATTCATTATGGTGTCATGCTCATTTCTTGTGACATCAGTTTAAAGTCTAGGATTAGGTTGGCACCAAATATGGATAGAGTAACATGGATCTTTACTTGAATAGTAGACCAAAATGAATATACTCCTCCTCTAGTATCGAGTATACTCGAGTCCAAAGTTATACTCATATCGCTACATAAACATCATATTCTGTTGGCCCATTTAGAATATTAACCACATTATACTTGTACTAAAATTGATTGATCAAATCAACCAAGTATGATGTGGTAAATAATAATTTTCACCTAAAACATGTCTGACATGTCAAATGTTTTAGCCAATCATTTTAATTTTAAAAGCTTCATATGCTCTAGCTTTTAAACGCAATTTTAGGTTTCTCAGTTTACTCCTAATTCTTCATCTGTTGTAAAAACAATCCCTAAATCCTTTTTCACGTACTCAATTTTTTTCAATATAAAGATTTAATCCATGAAACCTACACCATATTGTTGGATTTATTGAAAGACATAAATCACAATGAAAATAGTAATTTTAAATTTGTTTTAAGGCTCTTATAGATCCTAAAAGACAATCCTAAGGTTTATGTGAAAATTACCTAAAGATCATTTCTTCTTCTTTTTAGGGTAGATGATTTTTCAAGACTAGATTTTAAGCCCCAAGTCATTCAATTATCCAACCTTTAATAGTAAACCACGTGAATCACTAGATTAGAAATCTCCTAAACCATTTTAAGAAAGAGAGATCTTTATGCCTTGAATGCTAGCTCTTTATTGTGTTTTCAGATATATCTAATGTGTAAAGAAAAGTATGAGGCATAGTATTCTAATTATAGGAAAAACATACTAACCTCATTAATGGTAAAATATCACTTTTACTCCTAAAAAATATCACATATATTATTTCAAGTCTCTTTTAGAAAATTATACAATCAAGTCCCTACATGATTTTTCTAAGTGTAGATTGTAATTCATCGTATTTATTACATTCTAATCTTTAATTTCTAAAACTTATTTACAATCATGTCATACATGATATATCATTCTAGTTTTATTTCTTACCAATGAATCTTAATATATATGACCTTTTAAGTTCCTAATACATTGGCGTAAATATATCTTGATTATAATCAATGTAGTATTAAATTGATTAAACTATTTAACTTATTTTCAATTCAAAAAATTGATTGATTTATAATTAAAGATCAAGTGTAATGTTTAAAAATATATCACGATCCTCTAAATATTTGGAAAGTCATATATGGTATGACTAACCTTTTAGTGACCAATGTCTTAATGTTAATATGAAAGAATAGGACATCGATTGGTCTAGTGTTCTTAGGCAGAAGATGATGGAGCAAAGGACGTTGATGGTGACAACATGAATAATCAGTGTAGTGATGGCTAGCATTTATTCTTATGTCATTCGCCCCTTCTTCACTTTATCTCTTAGACTAATTCTCTCTTTCTTCACCTTGTGCAGCTGTCGCCAACATCATCTTGTTAGAGAGGACAGTGACTAGTGACAATGTTGTTCATGGTGGTGGCAAGATAGTGGCTGGTCTTTAGTGAGATTGAACGAGGGTTATTATTTTGGTGTTTTTTTTTTGTTTCTTTTGGAAAGGTTACGGGTTTTGGTCTTCTCTTTTTTTTTTTTAAAGAGAGTGTTTTAGTGTGTATGTAATGTTGGTGTGTGTGCGGAATGATAGGAAGAGTGTTTTTTATGTGGGGCCTTTTTTATGGCTAATGCTCTCTCTAATTTCTCCCCCCTTTGTATATGTATAATTATTTATTTATACTACTCAAAATATTCTTTTCATATTAAATTTTTAAAATTGTCCACATCCATCTACTATTTTCTTGATTTCTCCACAAACTCCACCTTCTAGCTTCTATTTTTTATAAAAACAAATTCTCTATTTTTTAAAACAACATTATACAATTCAAAACTTTTTTTTTCTAAGTTGGGCCTTACTGTTTTTTAATTAAATTTTAATCACTAAAAATTTTCTCTTTTGTTTGATTGATTTTTTCTTTTTCTTTTTCTTCTTTTTTTTGAAAAAATTATCATTACAAAAACAAGCGAAAAAGGTCAAAATTATGAATTGACCAGAAATTGGTAATCACATCGAAAACATATATTGTTTGAGTTTTGGTATTTTTTGTATTTTTTTTGCAAATTTTTTCTTTTAGAGAGTCAAAATTTAGGTTACGACGGTACCAAAGTTGGTATATACCATTTTTAATTATGCTAGATAGGAGAATGATTATGAAAACTAGATCCTTGACAAGATAGAAATGACGATGAAATTTAAATAAAACATCATTATTTAAAGAAAATTATCGTACAAAAGGTTGGGATTAATTATGTCAAGAACATGTAAAATGGAATATAATTTTATGGAATGTTGAGGTGTATGAATAGTATAGCCTAAGTGTAAGATATTAAGTTTTTTTTATCATCACCTACTTTAAGTTGTTCAAAGCTAATGTAGAGCTCCATATGAGTTAGTCCAATAATGTCTAGCATGACATGATTTGTTGCCTTGAAAAAAAGATGCCATGATTGGTCATAATTTAAAGAGAAGTGACGATTTGAAATAGTGTTGTCCAAAAGTGAGGGCCTAAAATTAAAGAGGCCGAATAATTTTATTTGGGAAGAGAACCATAACCTAAAAAGTAAAGGGAACATGATAAGGCACTATGATTATAGTTATCACATATTTGGCATTAGATTTTGGTGCCCTACCATGGTTGATTCCATTTTAATTCATTCCTTTGGCTAAAATTTTTTCTATTTTGGTGATCTTGCTAATTTGTACCACATCCTTTATTGAAAAGATGACTAGAGAAAAAACTAAAGTTAAAGGTGTTACCATTGTCAACGGAAATGGATTATCTAACAATGTTGATCGAAGAGATAATTACATCATCAACAAATGTGGATCTAATAGAGAGCTTACAAAAGTCATTCTTGTGTAAAAATTTATAGCTTATGAGTAAGCTATGCAATTTCAAGAAGGTAATATGTTTGAATATAGCTATTAAAATGGTTATTAAGTCCTTGAACTCTGATAATATATCTTTGAATATATATTCAAGTTAAAGTTTGTGAGATTGAGTGGCTTACCAACTATTGTCAATTCATCATTGTATGCTTTTCCACGATGTAGATAAGTTGAAATTGATTCTTCAAATACTTGCCACAAGTCAAAAAGGCTTGAGTGAAGAGACATAACTCAAGTTATCAATGAAAAGGCTAAAGCTGATTCTAGGGTTGTTCAAATAGAGCGAGAGGTTGGATAATCAATCAATACATCAATAAAAAAAATATACATTTAAAGTGTTTATTATTAGTTGATCGTATTGAATACAATGTAAATAATTTGAGTTTGGTATGGCGATGAATACATTCTTTATGGTATGGAGGGTTACGAACATGGCTTTAATCCATCAATAAAGACACATATGCATTGCCTAATAAAAAAAAATGGCTTGAATTGCACCTTCTAGAACAAACTAGTTTCCATTCATTAGTTTTAAAAAGATATAATGATAAGCATTTTGCAATGACAACAATAAGAATGTTGTTGTAGTTTGTTGGCTTAGTTAAGAGGGGGGAAAATACATTATTTTCTTGATTATTAAAAGTGCAAGAGAGATTATCTATGAAAGTTATGATTTCTATTAAATAAAGGCTCTCATACCTTATAAGATCAACAGAATAGAAAGAAGGTTATAGAGAAGAAGAAGGAGAATTCAGTATAATTTTTTTTTCTCATATCATGAGTTTTTATATTAGATACAATGTCTTCTTGATACATCAGAAATGTGTACACGCGTATTTTAGTATAAAAAAAATATAAGATAAGAAAAATATGTATCAAACTAAAACAAGAAGAATATAAAAAAAGGGAAATATATCTTTTTATGTGGTTAGGAAGTCTCATGGGCCTTAGAGCTCTAATAGTAAGATGGAGGTTTATTGATTTTGAAAAAAAATGAAAAAAAAAAAAGGATGAACTTGGCTGGCGAAGTTCCTTGAAAAATAATGTAAACGGCTACAACATATAAATTCTCATGCAAACCAAAAGAGGGGCAAGAAAAAAAAAATTCTAAACTCGAAACGACGATGCTGCTTCCCAAAGTTTGAATTATGGAAGGAGACAAAGTCAATAAACCCGTGTGACAAGCAAGCAAGCAAGAAAGCAACCTATTTAATAAAGGGAAAGTCAATAAAGTTCTATAAAAAAATAACATGGACCACAACGCCTTATAAATTCTCATATAAAACAAAAGAAAAAAAAAGAAAATCTAATTCCAAAACAATGAAAGATAATATTTATTTATTTTCTTACCTTCTCTATATTTAATAAATAAATAAATAAATTGACTGAAAAAGGATATGAAAGGGATGGTACAGACTAATTAATTATTATTTAAAAGTAAAAGGACTATTTAAGCAGTTTCACAAAAATATAAAGGGACTAATTTATAACTTATTCGTGAAAGTGAGAAGCACAAACGAAAAATAAAATAACTGAAACATTACTATATAAGAAATTGGTTGGAACAGCTCCGAGGAAAAATCATCTTCGTCAAGTCTACTGACTCCGACTCAACAACAACAACAACAAACTGCTAAGGTAATTTATCATCTTATTTTTCTTAAAAGTGAACGATAAAGTGGGTTTTTTTTATCAGATTGTTGTCATTACTGTGATCTGATCATGTCTAAGAAGAATAGCAGGTTTTTGTTCTTTTCTTTAAAGGACGAGAGTTTTGTGATTTGTGAGTGTTTTTGGGGTTTTAACACACACACATACACACACACAAAGACTAGGATTGACCCAGAAAACTGCATTCAGTGGTTTTCTTGTGACTTTTTTTTTCTTTTTTTTTAATATCGGGGTTTTTGGGTTTTGGATCAATAGGTTGGCTTTCGGAGATTAAGGAATTTTGGGTTTGTAGAATTCTAGTTATGAGTTTTGAATTTTAGGTTTTGTAAAATGCTAAGATTGACACACATACACACACACAAAGACTAAGATTGACCCATAAAACAGCATTCAGTGGTTTTCTTGTGACTTTTTTTTTCCTTTATTTCTGATATCGGGGTTTTTGGGTTTTGGATCAATAGGTTGGCTTTCGGAGATTAAGGAATTTTGGGTTTGTAGAGTTCTAGTTATGAGTTTTGAATTTTAGTTTTTGTAATATGCTCAGCTCATCAATTTAAGTAGCAGAATTTTGAGGGTTTTTAGGATTTTCGAGTCTTCTATCTTTGTGTGGTTTCGGAAGAACGAGAAATTCTGAATTTTGATCAACTATGAAAGATAGTTGAGTTGACTTTGCTCAATTTTTTGTTCTAATATTCTCTAATTAGATTATGCTTTTTTAAGGGAAAAATTTAGGGCTAAAAAAGGAAGTTAAATTTTGAATCTTTTTCTGTCTCCTGTCACTTCAGAATGTGAAAAACTCACTTTTCTTTTCCCTTTTGCTCTCAGCTATGAGACATAGCATGATTTTGTTCTGATTTATGTTGGTTATTGGCTTTTCAGGACAACAATTTGAAGATTTGGTCGTAGGGTTTCAAAAAGGCTGCGAAGATGAGTGACAATTTGATGGAGAAGGTCAGTGCTTTTGGTGAACTCCTCAAGACTGGAGGTGCCGAGGTGGGTCGAAAGATGAGTGCAGGCATGAGCTCAATGAGCTTCAAGGTGAAGGAGCTATTACAAGGTCCTAACCAAGAAGATAAACTTGTTGAGGATGCCACAGCTGAGACGCTTGATGAGCCTGATTGGGCCATGAATCTTGATATCTGTGATATGATCAATCATGAAAAAGTTAGTAGTGTTGAATTGATTCGTGGAATAAAGAAGAGGATCATGATAAAAAATGCTAGGGTACAGTATTTAGCTTTAATGTTGCTTGAAACATGTGCTAAGAATTGTGAGAAAGCTTTCTCAGAGGTGGCAGCTGAGAGGGTTCTTGATGAAATGCTGAAGTTGATTGATGATCCTCAGACTGCTGTCAATAATAGGAATAAAGCTTTGATGCTCATTGAAGCATGGGGAGAGTCAACTAGTGAGCTGCGTTATTTACCTGTTTATGAAGAAACATACAAGGTATTCCTTATTTTTGTTTCTTAGTGATCTCACTTTTTGAATGTTTGCCTTAAGAAACTGGGTTAAGAAAAGGAACATCCTATTTGCAATTACCTTATGGCTTGTTAGCAATGGAACATTATCCTGAGTTTAATGCAAATATCTGTCTGAAGTTCAGCTATGCGATCCTTTTTTCTCTCTCCTATTAACTCCTATTATCGGATCAAATTGGATTTTGGTTTGTATTTGGTTTTCAGCCTTCTTATAGTGTAAAGGCTAAAGTCTTCTCTGCTTGATGAAATGTGATTCTTAGCCTATACAATCTTGATTGAAAGGGAGTCATACTATCAAAATCACTTTGATCAAGTTGGCTGGGTAAATATGCTAAAATACACCATAGAAGTTAAATGAAGTGTTCCATATTTATCTACTTTTTTGGGTTCATCAGGAGACCTGCTGGGCCTTGGGCTACACAATGGGTAGCCCTCCTCCATTACATAATAACCAAATAAACTGGAGTTATTAGGACTCTTAACTTGCTTTGCTGAAGGAAACTATGGGGTATGCAACTAGGCTATGCTTGCTTGTGTTTTCCATATTTAAATTTGAGAAAGCATTTGTTCGCTTTGAATATCTGTGGAAATAAATTGTCTTGTAAGAAAATTATGCAAGTTCTTTATTGTGCAGTGTTGCTATAGAAGATATATCCATGCAATAATTTGACTAGTGCAGATTTATGATTTCTCAAACCATTATTGTTTCTTGACCTTTTCATATTTTTCTGAAGAGTTTAAAATCAAGGGGTATCAGATTCCCTGGTCGTGACAATGAGAGTTTAGTGCCTATCTTCACCCCACCTTGTTCTGTGTCGGCTCCAGAAGTGGATGCTAGTCTTACACATCAGATTCAGCATGATTTTCCTCTGCAAAGCTTTACAGCTGAACAGACAAAGGAAGCATTTGATGTGGCAAGAAACAGCATAGAGCTTCTCACAACAGTATTGTCCTCTTCACCTCAACAAGATGCATTACAGGTACTTCTAATCTTACAAGTTCTCGATCTTCAATTAATTTGATGTGATGTATTGATTTTGATTAGATAAAAAAATTTGGCTCTATAATTCTACTTCAAATATGAGATGCCTGAACTTTTCCTGTTGTTTATGTGTATGACTTCTTTGTTCTTGTACTTTCACTTGACTTTGGCAAACTAACTAACATTGCAAAGATATCAAACTGACCTGTTTAACCATATTTTGGACCTGTTGAATTGTGAAAAACTAAGGCTGTTTTCGAGGGATTTTTTTAAAGGAGAATGGATAACAAGATTTTCATGTCCAAATATGACATGCCAGTCAAAGAAAAAACAAAGCATTTCTAATTTCTAGATTTTTTATTGACAATGGAGAACATTCTTTATAAGTTGGCCCTTTTTCCGAAGACTCTAGGATTTCCAATCTTAATGTAGCAACAAGCGCGGGGCCGGGGCGGGC
>Ga0307510_10011041_pt1 | contig 10735 bp, 13 predicted proteins | sample 12_EM_MG_FD_207224 | JGI IMG/M metagenome (GOLD analysis project Ga0307510, IMG submission 207224) | Populus trichocarpa ectomycorrhiza microbial communities from riparian zone in the Pacific Northwest, United States - 12_EM | ecosystem: Host-associated > Plants > Roots > Unclassified | place... | reverse complement strand
TTACCCGTTCTCTTCAGAGTCAGATCGATAAGAAAACGTCATGTCATTCAACCTCAGAAAATGGTGTCATTACATCAATAATCTTACATAAAACGGATGTGAAAATAAAGTCACTTCCGCAGTGAGTCTGAGGACTGTTTGTATAATTTCGCAGGTCTTATATACTAATACAGGGGGGTCTGTGCATAGTTAAGGGTAGGTATAATAGAGAGAGACAGGTGGACATGTGCCCCTTTAGGGCAGGTAGTAATACAAGAGATGGGTAAGACTTGAACTAAGAATAGACACGAACTAATAATAGATGAACTGCGGACTGTGCCGCAGTTCCGCAGTAAGTCTTGTGACTTTGTTGATTCTTAATCAACTGTTGATTGTTCCCACGGTCTTCCACATGTTGATCAACAGACGGGACGCGCATAGAAAGCGTGCATGATCAGGTGATTGTGTAGATGACCAATCCCTTGGTAGGTCATGTGTTAGGTTCCCACAGTCACGTGCTATTGGGTCATGTGCTTGGTCACGTGCTTGGTCGAGGGCTTGTAGGTCATGTGATGAGTCACATGCTCGGTCACAGTTGGGCTGTTTAGGCAGAAGATGTGACACCCTCAAAAAGGAAACTGCACCTGTAGTTTGGTACCCACTAGACAGCTGTCAAACATTCATACTCAGAAAAATAAAAAGATCTTGGAATTAGTCTATGTAAGCAAAACAAACATAAATGATATGTCGCAAAAAACATGTGTTGAAAAAAAAAAAACATTTGTTGCTAAATTACGCAATGTCCACTTGCCGCTAAAACTTGCGCATTTTGACTAAGTCAAGTGCCCTGGGGAGAAATGCAGGTGTGCGAATGCATTCCCGGGCATTATTTCAGCCCAGAAAAATGTCGGAGCACTTGTTCCTGCATATGCGAACCCTGGAATGGCAGCAGAAGGTGGTGCAAACACGTGCCCTTGCAAAGTGGCGGGAAAAGGCAGAAGTGCGAGCCCAGGTGCAACGCTTGAGGGCAGATATGCAAGTGGGACCGCCGTAGATCAGTTCACACAAGTGAAAGAACCCTCAGCGGAGCCGGCCGCTGCAGTGGAAGGGGTCGCGCATGCGGGGGAAAGCGCTGCGGTGCATGGGGGGGCAGGGACAGTAGCGCGGGCACGTTCATTTGCAGTGGCGGAGACTGCATTGGGCTTGGCGCGCTTACCCGATCTCTCATCTGCAGCATAGGGATCACTGTATTTGTGGTGTTTGCCTTTAACAGTGCCGATGCATTTCTCCATAGTGTTTCCACTGGCCAGACCAGGTTTCCGCTTTGGGGCTTTTTGGGCTCCCATGCATTCGGCCGTTTCGGCCCAAGTCTTCTTATTTGGATTGAAGTCATCCTTTTCGGGCAAAGCCCGGGATCTGTTTGCCAAGGCGATCGCTGTACTGAGACTGTATTTGACCGATTTGAGGTCATCAAGATCAGGAGTTCCGTCATCGCTTACAGCAGTGAGCTGCTGACATAACGCGTTGATCTCCTTTAGAAGGATAGTGCGCTTCTCGTCTGTGTCAGATCCAGGGGCGCTTTGGGGCAGAATTTGAGCACGCATGTGTTCCAGGATCATGGGGGAGTTGCTCTCCTCTGGTTCCGGGAGGAGTTCAGGAAAATGCACATTGATAGCAGCAATGTGCTTGCAGAACCGGATCCTTGGGAAGTCGTTGCAATCGCAAGTGGATTGGGAATGATCGATCAGATACCGATGACCCGGATAGGATTGAGAAGCGACGATGAATTTGGTATCGCTGAGTTGATGAATTGAATCCAGGGGTATGTTCCTGGCACTTGCCAGGATCTGTTTGCGACGCTTACCCTTAAGGTCCCAGCCCTCTAACCCGACAGTTTTTCGCTTATGCCGAATTTCAAAATCTGGCACAAATTTAGCGACAAGCATCATAATAATGTAATCGACGCCTCGGTTGCGCTTCCCACCAAGGTAATGGGACTTCAATACATGGTGATATCTGGGATTCAATTAACTTGTTATCTCGGCAAAAAAATAAACCACATACGCCTCAATTAGCATGTTGATATTCCCTTCCACAAAGATAGATCGGTTTTTCCTTGCAGTCCCAGACCACATATGCAGCACTGGCAACCATTCTGTTTGAAGATATTTTACGACGCTTTCAGGTGCTGAAGGATCGCTCGAGATCTCGTCCCAGATGTTGAAAAACATCGAAAGATCTTCTGTAACCACCAAACGTTTGATCTTTTCCCACAATCCCTGAAACTGGCTCGTTACGAAATGGGTCCGGATTGTGCGGAGCACATGCCACGTGCAGAGATAGATCTGGCTCTGTGGATACACAATTTCGAGTGCCGCTATTTGTGCTTGGTCGCGATCGGTCATTATTATTTCCGGCTGGACTGACGGACTCGTGTCCCTGACCCAGCTGACAAAGAAGAAGATCATCTCTGTTGTTGCGCTTGACGTCAGCATCCAGGCAACAGGCACGCCTGTTTGGGAACGTCAGTATGCCTTATTAAAAATATCTATAATCATTAATTACTTACCATGTCCCCAATGATCCCTGGCAATTATTGTAAATAGCAATAAATTTTGATATTGGGTGATGTTATGAGTCGCATCGATCCCGATAAAGCCATTACCAAGGTGCTGGAAAGTGTCCAATTGAAAGCTTGTTTGGATGCAAAGTATAAAAGCATCTTCTGGCAATCTTGAGTTGATCAGAGCATGATCTTGCTTATCTTTGTAAAATGTAAGAGTATCTTCGGCGGCTAACTGTCCAATTAATAGCCTTGTCAAGATAGCATCATCTGGATGCAATCTAGTTTTATCATTGTCCAGAACATGGGCTATCTGGTTTACTTCTTTAAGAGCGATCAAGTGATCGTGACTCCCATTAGGCGTCGAATCGCAAATCACACGTACCTTCAAATGTATTAAATTAGCGGCTAAACCGTTTGAGTTTCGGCAACTCACGATCTCACTGTGATCAATTGTTTGAGTAAGCATTATTTTGATTCGCTCCCGGGTAGCGCCAGACAAGCGAGTATAGGCGATATTGGCTGCGCCAATTTCATGATTGTGATCGGGATCGTAACGTCCCAAAAGGGTTGATGTATGCGGATACTGTTTGACAATGACATAACAACTGCAACCAGTTTTTTTGGGCTTGAGCGTGCGTTGCCTTTGGGGATTCTTCTTTTTGTATGTCCTCCCTCTGGATTCCTGGCGCCCGCAAACAAACTTCTGCCACCAGCTCCAGTGTATTCCGTCAGTCCGGGTGGTAGATGCAACCAACTCAATGGAGGAAGTGTGTTCCTCCGTCTGGTGCCACATGTCAAACTCGGCTAAACTCGCCCATTCAAGGCTAAATCCGCCCCGCTCCCGATCGTAATTGAAGCTTCCCTGGCTTCTTGAAGTGGCAGGCGACTCGGCATTGTCCGGGATATTCCCATGTGAGCTTGCAGAAAAGTCCAGGCGGAGCATCAGGGGCAGGGCAGTCGGTCCGGTAGCCACCACATGCCCGGGCCCAGGCCATGAGGGAGAAACACAAAAAGTGGGCAAAAGCGACATATTGGAGTGTAATTTGGACTGGGATAGCTGGAATAGTTGGGAAAAAGAAATACTATTACTGTTGTATTTATGTCTCCTAATTTTCCAATCAACAGACAGTGGAAAAGCAGTCAATGCGTTTTTTTCAATACAATTATCATTTTTAGTGTGTTTTTAGTGGGTTAATTTACGTGGCTAAGGGCTAGTGCGACAGGTAACATTTTTGCTTACTTGCATTTGTCAAAAACAATAATATATACGGCATGGAACGGTCTGATCGGTGGGGTGGGTGGTGGAAACACCAAGTATTGTCTAAGTCGAATATTCATTGAGAAAGCAGAAGGCTGGGCATCGCCAACCTGGCCCCCATGCGCCACAGTGCTTTCCCCTGCACGCACGACCCCTTACGCTGCAGTGGCCGGCTCCGCTGAGGGTTCTTTCACTTGCGCGAACCGATCTATGGCGGTCCCACTTGCATATCCACCCTCAAGCGTTGCGCCCGGGCTTGCGCTTCCACCTTTTCCCGCTGCTTTGCGAGGGCATGCGTTTGCACCACCTTCTGCCACCATTCCAGGGTTCGCATATGCAGGAACAAGTGCTCTGACATTTTTCCGGGCTGAAATAATGCCCAGGAATGCGTTCGTGCACCTGCATTTCTCCCCAGGGCACTCAACTTAGTCGAAACGCATGAGTTTTAGCGGCACATGGACATTGCGTAATTTAGCAACAAATGTTTTTTTTTTTTCAACACATGTTTTTTGCGACATATCATTTATGTTTGTTTTGCTTACATAGACTAATTCCAAGATCTTTTTATTTTTCTGAGTACAAATGTTTGACAGCTGTCTAGTGGGTACCAAACTACGGGTGCGGTTTCCTTTTTGAGGGTGTCATGTCTTCTGCCTAAACAGCCCAACTCTTGGTCACATGATGAGTCATGTGTTAGGTCATGGGGTGGGGATTTCCCAGGGTCACATGGTTGAAGTTTCACGTTGGTTGTTGGTCGTTGACCAGACTTTGTTGCAGTGTTAAGGCTTCAACGGGCCTTGATAGTACGACTTGTACTAAGAGTGAACTGGTGGCGAGTAGTTGAAGGGGTAGAAGTCTCTAGTATTGCTAGAGACGACTCTGAGTGGCTTATGTAACAAGTGGGTAAAAGGGGAGGCACAAGGGAGGCTTTCAAGAATGTTGATATTGAGAATCAAGTCAAGCTTAGGGCTTGACTGTCGAAATACAGGGTGCTTATATACAGGCACAGCTGCGCACGGGCCATGGTCACTAAGGTAGGTACTTCTGGTCAAGAGGGGGCTGTCTGTATCGTATGGTACTCTGTGGACAAGTGCTGCGGTCTGTATGAGTCGAACAATAGAGAATGAGCAAGAGCGAATGATAAAGTGACAAGTTGCCTAATCCATCCTTAAGGGTCGAACAATGGCGGCGGGTCATTCCAAGAAGAGAAGCGTTGTCATGATGCGATGACGACCACAAGGTTTGAGGCTGATCCGAGGAGATCTGATCTCCGCATGCCCATTCTGGTCTAATGGGCATCTAGCGTAAGCAACTACCCTTTAAGGTAGTCTGTATTGATGGTGACCCAATTAAGGGCCATGTCGCTATCTGCGTTGTCTGCGGAGCTCTGCGTGGATGAGGGATTGTCTGCGGATCCTCCAGGAGAGGTCGACTGGTAACCCTGGCTCTGGGGCAAGGTGCCAGCTATGGGTGACGAGGCAGTAGGCGTGATTGAGTGGTAACTGCCTTCCCTACTGGTGCGTTGGCGTATGGGTGCTGAAGAGGGACTTGTGGGTGACAGGGAATGCTTGCGGGACACAGGACTATCTGGGGCAAGGTACTCTTGCCATGGTATGACGGGGGACTCTTCTGAGGACAAGGCGTGCGTGTTGCCTCCAGGGACATCAGGTTCATATGGAATGAATGGTTCTGGCTCTAAGGGTGGCGCATCCTCCATGGGACTGTCTGGATCTTCCAGTGGGTTCTCTACTGGGAGTGGCTCTTGGTACATCTCCATTGAGGAGTATTCCTGACGATGGATGTTCCATGGGACAGGGACGAGGGGCTTGACTGGGGGCTGATCAAGGGGTGACGATGGTTTGGATGGTTTACTGGGCGGTAGCGGTGGCAGGTCTGGTAGGGATGATGGGTTCAATGGTAATGGTCGCTTAGGCATGGATAGGGTGATGAGGAGGGGGTCCGATGAGGATGAGGAAAATTGGGGTGGATCATAACATGTGGGCTCAGAAGGGCGTTGGATAGCCACTTGACTATAGCTTGGTTTAGGGGGGGTTCTCATGGGACTCGTAGGGGTTTGGACTGGGTTTCTAGATGGCGTGGACTTCGTCCACGACAGGGGCATTGTTATGCGACCTCCTAGAATTTGTGGGGTACATTACAAAAGCACTACATCCACTGTTGCCTGCAACATTGCTTGCAGCCCATGTGTGTCAGCTCAGAGTCAAAAAATAAAATGCACTCTGCACTCTCTTGTTATCCTCATTAAGCCCAGTGGGAAATGCATCTTACAAGGTCAAATGATATCAAATCATGTAGAATACTTTACCTGGTTTGATATGGTTATACAAATGAGAGTATCCTTCTATAAAAATCAAATCACATAGAACTAGTACAAATCTCCTCAAACATTTGACCTGATTTGATCATATTTGAAGAAAATTCTAATTATATCAAATGTTTTTGAATCATGCCACACAACAATTATTCATAAACACAATCATATTTCATTATACTAGCTAATATTACATTTGATATTATAGAATAGTATAAAATCACATCAAATCAAACATAAGAATTAGAATAAATCAGAGCAAATTATAGCAAATCACTTATCTTGGTTGATGATAACCCACAACACAACTTGAAACTGGACTGAAACTTGATGTGGATCTTGCAAAACTTGAAAGAGCTTGGATGTGCAGTAATGATTGCAAGGAGACAAGTGTGAATATGCAATTCTGAAACTGAGGCAAGAAAGTGATTACTGGGGGGGGGTGTTGCAATTCACCCCATTTTTCTCAACCATCATATCCCTTCTCTACCACCCCAGTACCTGCAGCCAAACCCCTACCAGCCCTACTACTGTTACCACCTAGTAACCTATCCAAAGACCTTACCATATGACCCCCTATGCTGTCACCCATCCAGCCACCAGTTGAGCCACTTGTCCCTATCCCATAGAACATCCATAGATGGGAGTACTTCTCAATGGAGCTATACCAAGAGCTACCCATAGAGAACCCACTGGAAGATCCAGACAGTCCCATGGAGGACGTACCACCCTTAGAGCCAGAACCAAGCACATATTATATCCCAGGCATCCCTGAAGGCCATATATATACCTTGGCACCCCAAGAGTCACCTATTGAGCCATGGCAGAGATAGCTTAGTCATAGCAATAGTCCTGTGTCCTGCAAGCACTCTCTATTGCCCACTAGTCCCTCTTCTGCACCTATATAACAATGTACCAGTCAAGAAGGCAGTTACCAGTCAATCACTCCTGCTGCTTATCACCCATAGCTGGTGTTGCACTAAATGAAAGTAAAGTTTGGGGAAAGCAAGCAGTGAATGCAAAGGAGCGTGAGTGGTGAACATTCTATGTAATGGACACTTCAGTTGGGCTGAGAAGCACACACTGAGGGTGCTGCCACATGAATACAAAAAGTATTTAAGGGACTACAAAATGGATGCTAATTAGACTATGTACCGTATCTGAACCTGAACCAAGCATGCTATCTACAGGTAAGGTATGCTAGTGTGCTGTGCACCGGCAGCACGCATTGTAGGGTCTTGATCCAGTAGTTCTGGCTGGCTGCCACTTCCGCGACAGCTGGCACCTTGCCCCAGAGTCAGGGCTACCAGTTGACATCTTCAGAAGAGTCTGCAGACAATCCCCCATCCACACAGAGTCCTACAGAGGATGACACCAACAACATGGCCCTTAATTGGGTCTCCATCAAAACCAACTACCATAAAGGGTAGCTGCTTACACTAGACACCTATTAGACTGTAATGGGCACACAGACATTAGATCGCCTTAGATCAATCTCAAACTTCATCATTATGATCATATCATGACTCAGCTTCTATCTGATTGGACTCTGCTTCCTATTGTTTGACCCTTAAGGATAGATTATGTCGCGAGCGGTACTCACGCCCCCCAGTCTCAGCTACAAACCCGTAACTCCAAGACCACATGACCGTGGGAACAGATCACATGACCCTACACGTGACTCGTCACGTGACCCCTTCGCCACTCGTACATCACGTGACTTATCAGCACGTGACCCTGGGAACCTACGACCCTGTGACCCTGGGAAGATAACACATGACCTATCAAGGAACTGGTCATCAACAATGTCACATGACAAGACGCGCTTTGGACGCGCGTCTAACCCGTTGATCAACACATGGCAGATCGTGGGAACGATCAACAAGACGCGTCCACTAAACAATCAACGAACACGCGACGCGACTTGATCAACGAAGACGCGACTCATTAGGGCTAGACCCTAATCGAGATGTATTATATGATCCGCAGTTGCTGCGCATTGACTGCGCAGTCCCCCGTTACCTGTAAACTTACCTACCCTAAACTGCGCACAGACCACCCTGTATTAGTATATAAGACCTATGAATTTAGGTGAACAGTCCTTAGACTGTTCTCTTGTCAATCCCCACACTGGAGCCTTTCAAAGCTCCCTCGTCGTTAGCAGCACCCTGCCCCTCGTCTTCCACTGTCTACTCCGTCCCGCCTCTCCTCACCTTCTGTCTATTCCTCCTCCATGTCTCATTGCTGCTCCTTTGGATCAGTCACCTTCAACTCCACGCTGTTGTCGAGTCTCGCTACCCATAAAGTAGTGAGTTCCCGACATTAGAACAGTCTCCTTAGTTGAAGCTGACTGTTTGGAAGTGTCCTCCCCTTCCATCTCCGTCGCCTCTTGGTCCGACTTGAACGCCGTCTACCAGGAGAACTCTGCCGCCGCCCTTGAGGTTGTCAACAACGTCCTCAACAGTCCCCACAACACTTGGAATTATCCAAGCCCCGGAAGCACCCGTCTCCAGTACCCCCCCGTCTCCCGCGCATCGTCCCCCATCGTCCCCTGGTCACCCACCGTTGCCTCCAGTCCCGAACTCCGCTTTGAGTTCGTCATCCCCAGCTTCCCCTTCCTCGAACCCACTGGTCCTGGCCCCTACGACGCCTACATCCCCCAGTCCCCACAATACTCCACCTCGTCCGCCAGCGCCGGCATCACCCTCGTCAACCCGGACACCCTCGAACCCTCCCCCATTGATATCGACCCCTACATGGTCCGCTCTCCATCACCACCTACTCCCGAGCCCACTGAGGAGGCACTTCGTGCCGCCGCCGAGTTCGACCTCGAGCAACTCGGAGAAGAAACCGCCGCCCACATCGTCTGCCTCGCCCAAGCAGAGCTCGACGCCCTCCTTCCCTCGCTCACCCAGGATAGTTGGAGCCACCTTCAGCTCGTCGGTGACATTATCGACCACATATCATTCGAGGACATCCCCCTCAAGAACATTCCCCCGCCCATCGTTACAGCCCCCGCCGCCGCGCTCACTTCCCCCGCCCCGCCGTCACCCGCTCCTCTCCCTGTACCAGCGTTTTACCCGACAGTCGACGTCGGCCCCTTCGAGTACCTCTTCGCCGCCCCACCTTGCCTCCCTGCCAACGGCCACCCTCACCAGTACACGGTCCACTACGAGCAGGGTCGTCACGTTTGGTTCTCATCAGAGGAACTTGTCAACAGCCAGTTCCTTAACCACATCCCCCAGGCCCAAGACCTCAACACCAACGCACCCCCCTACTTCGTCACCCCCTTCTGCGCCGACGCCCACCACTCCATCCACGTCCACTCTGACGGCGCCCTCCCCCCGGTCCACATCTGTGCCAAAGTAGGCAAGCATCTGTGGTCCCCCAAGTTCCCCTTCGGTTATATTGAGACCACCTTTTTGGACTCAATTAAATTTGTATTTTCTCGTTTCCCTCCCCTTTGGCTCGCTCACTTCGAAGGAGCCCTTGTCCCCCTCGTTGCGTATGACTTCCTAGACGGACGTACAGCTATCCTTTGTGGCCACTTACATTTCACCGAGCAAGGGATTTTATTTGTTAACCGGAGCACTTGTATTACGGACTTGCTTCGCACGGACCCCCAGTTTTCTTGTTTCGTGCCCACTCCCCGTGTCCCTGCTAAGCCTTTTGATTTTATTACACCCCCCTCTGAAAACCCTTTGTAATACTTTTTCATAAGTTACAAAGGACTTATTCGGGGTAAAAATAAATCAAAGGTTTTAAACTCGCCCTCTTTTTGTTTTGTCTTAAGCGGCCAAATTTCCACGAAGAAATCTTAAAGACAAACTTACTCAAGAATCGTCAATCCCCAGGAGCAAGTCTCCTACTCCCCATAGTCACCACAGATCTACTGAGCTCCACGTCATCCTTGCATGAGCTCTTGGGAAAACGTCCTTGACAACTTCCCGCCCGAACTCCAACTAGAACTTACAGAAGAAGAACAGGCGTATATCCCAGTCTACGCCACTGACGCCTTTGCTGCAGATTATAAAGAGACCAGGTGTCTCTTTGCCCGTTTTCTTACACCAGGAATTTGGTGTGAAGGAGTAGAAACCCCCTGGAAATACACAGCAAATAACGAAGCACTCGTTCCATGCAAATTTCGATTCCTTGTCCTACACCTCGACGAAGTCGATGATTTTGACTTCATACAACGAACTGCTACCTTTCACGGTAAACAAATCAAGTGGGACACCCTATATTCCGAGTGGAAATACCTCAACAACCGGAAGGTACATTTCCAAAGCCCTAGTACTTCTGAAGCAGAAGATACCCAACCCCGGATCCCCGAAGAAATCAAGAAAGCCAATAGCTTTATCACAGCAGGATCCGATCACGACTCGGACTCCGACAAAGAATCCACCCACAGTAAATCATCCACAGACAAGGACACACTCAACGTTAGCAACTTATTACAAGAAGCTGAAACACGGATCGTTGCTACCCTCCAGAAACTCACCAGTCGCCCCAGTACCCCAAGTCCCCAAGGAACCCCGTCCCGTCCAACAAGTACGCTTCCTGGAAGCTCCAAACTTTCAATACCAGAAGAAAGTTCACT
>Ga0307510_10011040_pt1 | contig 10736 bp, 10 predicted proteins | sample 12_EM_MG_FD_207224 | JGI IMG/M metagenome (GOLD analysis project Ga0307510, IMG submission 207224) | Populus trichocarpa ectomycorrhiza microbial communities from riparian zone in the Pacific Northwest, United States - 12_EM | ecosystem: Host-associated > Plants > Roots > Unclassified | place... | reverse complement strand
ATTACCACTCGGCGCGGCTTATCGAGCGTGAAGACCTTCTGGGTCGTCGTGCCGGCCACATCCAGTGTCAACTGGGCGGACGTTCCCGTTGCCGTGAGGCGAGCGTCCCGCAGCTCGGCGCTCGCGGCCATCGCAGCACCCGTGGCAGCCAGGAGTGCAATGAGGCTCGCGACTTGAAACGCCTTCTTTATCATGAGGTTCAGAAAGTAAGTTGCGTCGTAATCTACGTTCCGGGCGGCCTGTTTTCAACTAGAGACAGCCATGATTCACCCAACGCAGAAGTGCCGGTCACGTTGATCTCGTGCCCCCCCGTCCCGCCAGACAGACTCACAGAGAGATCCGGGAACGGCAACCGACCGGTTCCCCGATCCGGCCATTCAATCAGCCATATGTAACCCGGCCGCGCAAATTCCCTTAGTCCCAGAGGTTCCAGCTCTTCGGGATCGAGCAAGCGATACAGGTCGAGGTGTATGACGGAAACAGCGGGTGTTTCATACACTTCGACCAGAGTGTACGTCGGGCTCTTCACCGGGCCGCTCACACCGCAGCCGTTCAGGAAGCCGCGCGCTAGAGTCGTCTTTCCGGCGCCGAGGTCGCCAGTGAGGTAGATGATGCCGAGCGCATTCCCCGGAGGCCTTGCGGCTGCCAGGCGTCCACCGAAGGCCTCAGTATCGTCAGCGGTTTTTGCCAGGAAGTGCATTGGAGTGCCTCAGTAGCCTACGCGTGGAGACAGCGTGCTTACCGACGCGCCACGCGCCTGCGGCCTTAGCAACCGCCGCGACCGGCGCGACCGGCGCGGCTAACGGTTCACGCAGTTGTGCAACTCACGCGTGAGATCACTCGCGAGCAACCCGCGCTCGCCGCCCCGCGCCGCAGCATCGCCCGCCATCGCGTGAACCAGGACGCCAACCCTCGCGGCCAACGACGTATCGGGACACTGAGCCAGGATCCCCGCAACAGCCCCGGTCAACACGTCCCCGGTTCCGGCTGTCGCCATACCCGGGTTGCCACGCTCACACAGTCCCGGTATCCGGTTGGCCGTACCTACCAAGGTCCCGGCGCCCTTGAGCACAATCGTCCCGTGATAACGCTCGATCAGATGCTCGAGTGCCGCGAGACGATCGTTCTGCACATCATCCGTCTTGATGCCCAGCAGTCGCCCAGCCTCGCCCGGATGAGGCGTCAATATCCAATTGTCACGAGCGCGCGTGCCCGCCTCGGCAACGAGGTTCAGCGCATCCGCATCGATCACCAGCGGCTTGCGAGAATCCAATACAGCGTTGAGCGCTTCGCGCGCCCAGTCGGTTCGCCCGAGGCCAGGTCCGATGGCAATGACATTGGCGCGCTCAATGGCTTCCGCGAGCTCGCCCTGGTGAACCAACGCCAGGCAGATCAACTCCGGCCGGCCTGCGGAAATCGAGGCCACGTTTTCAGGGGCAACTGCAACAGTCACCAACCCGGCACCGACACGCAAACACGCCTCGCCCGCCAGACGCGCCGCACCTGGAAAACCGGAACCGCTGCCAACGATCAGCACGCGACCGAAGTCGCCCTTGTTGGAAGAGCGTCGCCTGCGGGGCAGCGCCTGCAGGATCTCTGTCTCCATGATGCGCTCGAGCCGCGGCTCGAACCCCTTGGCTTGCGGTGCAACGATTTCGAGATCATCGAAAAACACGGTTCCGGAATACTCCGGACCGTCACCAATGAACAAACCCGTCTTGAGTCCTACAAACGTGACAGTACAGTCGGCACGAACGGTCTCGCCGAACGGCACGCCCGTGTCACTGTCGAGGCCCGACGGTACATCGAGCGCGAATATCGGCCTGCCCGCCGAGTTGATCCGGGTGATGACTTTTGCAAGCTCGGGGCGGGCGCCGCCTTTGAGTCCGGTGCCCAGCAGCGCATCGACAATCACCTCGCCTTCGCGCAGCAGGTCCGGGGAGAACGGCCGCAACTGTCCGCCGCTGCTCCTGAAGTCATCGCAGGCCTGGCGCGCGTCGTTCTTCAGCTCATCGGGCGCAACCGCGGAGAGCACCGAAACCGTCAGCCCGGCAGCCTGGGCGAAGCGGCCCAGTACATACCCATCACCGGCGTTGTTTCCTCCGCCGCACACAATCACGATGCGATGGGCCATCGGCCAGCGCGTGCGCAGGTATCTGAGAGCGGCTTCTCCGGCACGTTTCATCAACGTGTAACCGGGAATGCCTTGCACGTCGATGGCATGAGCATCGAGCGCGCGAACTTGTGACGTCGAGTACAGAGCAATCGGCAGAGCCATGTGGTGATTATACTGACAGCGGCGGCTTCGCCATGAAGGAGTTTGAAATTCTTGACCTCTACGCCACAAAGCAGTCGCTGATCGATGGCGCACGCGCGCTCGGCTTCAGCAGACTGGGTGTTGCCAGTGTCGAGATCGCCGAAGATGCACGACATCTGCTGCGTTGGCTCGCTGCGGGCTACCATGGCGAAATGGAATACATGCAAAAGCATGGAACCATGCGGACGCGCCCGCAAGATCTGGCCCCGGGCACTGTACGTGTGCTCAGCGTGCGAATGGACTATTGGCCCGCTGAAAGTGCCAACGCCGAATCAGTGCTGGCTGACTCAACGCGCGGATATATTTCCCGGTATGCGCTCGGACGCGACTATCACAAGGTCATGCGGCAATCGCTGGCGCGCCTGGCGGAAGCAACAGCCCGGCGCATCGGGCCTTTCGGCTACCGTGTTTGTGTCGACAGCGCGCCGGTACTGGAGAAAGCCTTTGCCCGCAACGCCGGCCTGGGTTGGATCGGCAAGCACACCAACCTGATCGCCCGCGACGCCGGCTCGTGGTTTTTCATAGGGGAAATACTCACCGACCTGCCCCTGCCTGTTGATGAGCCTGCGAGCGCGCATTGCGGCACGTGCTCGGCGTGTATTCCGGCGTGTCCGACGGCTGCAATCATTGCGCCTCACCAACTGGATGCACGGCGTTGTATTTCGTATCTCACCATCGAACACAAGAGCGCGATTCCGGTTGAGCTGCGCCCCGCGCTCGGCAACCGGATTTACGGTTGTGACGATTGTCAGCTGGTGTGCCCCTGGAACAAGTTTGCCCAGGCGGCGGCGCATCCGGACTTCAAAGTACGCAACCGGCTGGATGCAACGCAACTCACGGAGTTGTTTGCGTGGACGGAAGTCGAATTTGACGAGCGGATGCGGGGGTCGGCGATTTATCGGATCGGGTATGAGCGGTGGTCGCGGAATATTGCCGTTGCGTTGGGCAATGCGCCGACATCAGCCGATGTGATTGCTGCGCTGCGCGCGCGCCGCAGCGATCCGTCGGAGTTGGTCAGGGAGCACGTGGAGTGGGCGCTCGCGCGTCATAGCGCTAGCGTTTGACCTGCACGTTATCAATCAACCGCGCCTTCCCCAACCGCGCCGCGGTCAACACCACCAGGTGGCTCGTGTCCGGCTTCGGCGCGCTCAAATCAACTGCCTGCCTGACGGCGAAATAGTCCGGCCGAAATCCCGCCGCCTCCAGCGCCTGGCAACCCGCACGCTCCATGCTTGCGAACTCGTTGTCGCCAGCCTGGAGCCGTTTCGCCGTCGCCGTCAGAATCTCGTGGATACGCGGAGCGACCGACCGTTCTTCGGGCGTCAGGTATTGATTGCGCGAGCTCATAGCCAACCCATCCGCATCCCTGACCGTCGGCGCGCCAATCACCTGCACCGGTATACACAGATCCGCCACCATCCGGCGGATCACGGTCAACTGCTGGAAGTCCTTCTCGCCAAACACGGCAACATCCGGCTCCACGATGTGGAACAACTTGGCAACAATCGTGGCCACGCCCTCGAAATGCCCCGGCCGGAACTCGCCGCACAGAATGCGCGACAGTCCGGGCACATCGATGCGTGTCGCCCGGTCGGCGCCGTTCGGATAGATCTCCGCCACATCCGGCATGAACATCAGGTCGCAGCCGGCCGCGGCCAACATCCGCTCATCCTGGGTCGGGGTGCGCGGGTAATGCGCGAAATCCTCGTTCGGCCCGAACTGCATCGGGTTGACGAAGATGCTGGCAACAAAGCGGTCGCCGTGGTGCCGCGCCGCTTCGATCAAACTGACGTGGCCGGGATGGAGGTTGCCCATGGTCGGAACGAATGCAACGCGCAAGCCTTCCTTGTGCCAGGCGCGCACGCGCTCACGAACCGCCGCGACAGTGGTGATTGTATCCATCAGAACTCGTGCTCAGCGGCCGGGTACTTTCCTTCTCTCACCGCCGCGACATAGTTGGCAAGCGCCTCTTGATTGCTGCCGGCGCCCTGCATGAAGTTTTGCACAAAGCGCGGCTTGCGCCCCGTCGTAATATCCAGGATGTCATACAGGACGAGAATCTGACCGTCCGTATCGGGCCCCGCGCCGATGCCGATCACGGGAACCTGCAGTTCCGCAGTGATCTGTTTGCCGAGCGCGGACGGGATGCACTCGAGAAGCACGATATCCGCGCCGGCGGACTCGAGTCGCTTGGCGTTCGCAATCATCAGCTCCGCCGCATCGCCCTCGCGCCCCTGCACACGAAAACCACCTGTTTTATGCACCGACTGCGGCTTCAACCCCAGGTGCGCGCACACGGCGATATCATGGGCCGCGAGGAACTCGACAATCTCGATCTGCGTAGCGCCGCTCTCGAGCTTGATCATCTTCGCGCCGCCTTCCTGCATCAGGCGCACGGAGTTGCTCAGCGCCTCGGCTTTCGAGGGATAGCTCATGAAAGGCAGGTCAGCCATCAGGAAGGGCCGATGCAAGCCGCGCGCAACCGCGCGACAGTGATAGACGACATCATTCATCGTCACGGGGACCGTAGTGTCATATCCCTGGATCACCATGCCCAACGAGTCGCCAACCAATACAACATCCACGTCAGCCGAATCCAGCAGCACGGCAAAACTGGCGTCGTAGCAGGTCAGGCTCGCGATTTTCTGACCGTCTGCCTTCATTTTGGCGAGGGTGCTCAGGGTAACCGGCGGCCGGTCGGAACCGCGTAGTTGCAGGTGCGTATACATGAGTCCCCCTTGCTCTAAAGACTTCGGCTGCGCAGCGGGTTGTAGTAGAGGCGGCCGCGCTTCATGCGCTGAATCGCCGCCAGCAGCTCGTCATAGTCCGACTGGTTGTTGAGCGGATCGATGGCCGCCGCGTTCACAATGAGCAGCGGCGCCGCCTCGAACTCGTGAAAGAAGCGTGCATACGCTTCGTTCAGGCGCTCGAGGTACTGACGTTCGATGTGTTGTTCATAACCGATGCCACGCTTGGCGATACGCTCGAGCAATACATCGACCGGCGCCTGCAGATACACAACCAGATCGGGCTTCGGCGGTTGAATGTCGAGCTTGGTATAGACCTGCTCGTACAACCCGTACTCGGCATCATCGAGCGTCACTCGCGCAAACAGCCGGTCCTTGTCCAGCAGATAATCGCCGACCCGCACGGGGGCAAACAGGTCCTGCTGCTTCAATGCGGACAGTTGCTGAGCGCGCTGAAACAGAAAATACAACTGCGTGGGCAGCGCGCCGGCGCGCGGATTGCGATAGAAACGCTCCAGGAACGGATTTTCGGCAGCCTGCTCCAACACGGCTTCCGCGCTGAGGCTGCTGCAAAGGCGCCGCGCAAGACTGGTCTTGCCCACGCCAATGGGGCCTTCCACCACAATGAATTTATGCGCGGGCTCGCTGGAAGCTGTTGTCATGGGTGCAGACAGATGGACGTGCCGGAGTCAGCCCGGACTCGACGGACCGCGACGCCTGCGACGCCGTCGGCCGCCACGGCGCGGCGCACCTTCCGATCGCAGCGCCTGGCCCGTCAATGCATCCGCCATCCTGGCGCGCTCTTCTGACGAGACTTCCTGCACCTTGGTCCACCACTCGGTGATCTCGATCGGAGCCATTCCAAACTCCGCTCGCAACAGCAGCAAGTCGTACGCGGCCCGGAATCGCGGATGCTCGAGGACTCGTAACGCCCGCCGTCCACGCGGATGCTCCAGGCGCGGTTGCAGGGCGAACATTTCACGCATTCCCAGAGAGAATCGCTTGGGGAGCGTGATGTGAGTTTGAACCTGGCGGGCTGCGCGGTCGCATGCGTCCAGGATGGTCGACAGCTCGTGCCAGCGCTCGGGAGCCGTGGACTCGATGATCGTCGCAATCGGTCCGTACAGCAGCAAGGCAAACAGAAAAGTGGGAGTAACCGGCCGGTCCGCCATCACGCGGGAATCCGTATTTTCCAGGCCGCGCATCACGAGCTGCTCGACGAGGCTGCCCGGATGCCGGTTGAAATAGTCATCCACGGTTGGCAGGAGCGCCGACAGCAAGCCGCGCTTGCGCAAGACCTCGAAGCTCTTCCGGCCGTGCCCGGTCAGGAACAGCTTCAGCGTTTCATCAAACAACCGGGCGGGTGGAACACCCCCCATGAGCGCCTTCAAGCGCGCAATGGGCTCGGATGTGGTCGAATCGATCTCAAAACCCAGCTTGGCCTCAAATCGGGCCGCGCGCAGCATCCGGACCGGGTCTTCACGGAACCGCGTCTCGGGGTCGCCAATCAACTTCAGCTTGCGAGCCGCAATGTCCTCGAAGCCCCCGACGTAGTCCCAGATGGAAAAGTCGGCAATGTTGTAATAAAGAGCGTTTGCAGTGAGATCACGACGCCACACATCCGCGTCAATCGTGCCGTACACGTTATCGCGCAGAATCCGGCCCGTCTCGTCGAACATCCGCTCGGCGTTTGGATCGACATCCAGATCAGCCGCGCTCTCATCGCCGTTTGCCGCCGCAGAGCGTTGCTCGTATCGCTGTGCGTGTCGAGACACGACTACTGGCTGAGGGTTGCCGGCGTCGTCGCCCAACTCGTCGTCTTCGTCATCGTCTTCGTCATCGTCGTGGGCCGCTGCGGCGCCCACGTCAGCGAGCGGCTCATCAGCCTCCGCCGCATCGTCGTCAGTCAACGGGTCATCGCCCGCCGCCGAGTCGCCCAAGGAGTCCTCAGCCGCGTCTGAGTCCGCCTCGTCCAAGGAGTCCTCACCCGCGTCTGAATCGGCGTCGCCCAACGGGTCATCGCCAGCCTCCGAATCGTCGTCGCCCAACTCGCCGGGCGCGGCATCAATATCCCGAAGCGCAGCCTCAGCCACCGCCGCCGCGTCAGCGTCACCCAGCGCTTCCTCACCCGCCACCGCATCGCCTTCTGCGAGCGGCTCTTCACCCGGTGACGGAGCGGTTGCCGCACGGAACGTCGCGACCTCGATGATCTCGCGCCCGAAAAACACATGCGCGAGCCGGAAGCGTCGTCCGACCAGCCGACAGTTGCGGAATAGCTTGCGCACCTGTTCGGGGAGCGCGTCCGTTGCTACGTCGAAGTCCTTCGGCTCGAGGCCGATCAGGAGGTCGCGAACACAGCCACCTACCAGAAATGCCATGAATCCCGCATCGCGCAGGCGATATAGGACCCGCAAAGCATTGGGCGAAATGTGCTGGCGCGAAATGATGTGCTCAGATCGCGTAATGACTCGGGGCGTAGAGGTAGGCGTCACAACGGACGCGGAAGACGCGTTCAAGTACAGGCTTTCAGCTTGAGCAATCGACTGGGATCCCTATAATACCGCGCTCTTGCACCAGCCCTGCATTTCCGCTCCCGTCGTCTAGAGGCCCAGGACATAGCCCTCTCAAGGCTAGTACACCGGTTCGAATCCGGTCGGGAGCGCCAATAAAAACAATAGCTTGCAGTGCCGATCAAGTTCCAGGACTCGTTCTTGTACGAAAAATCGGTGCCAGGGAATGCTGCGCGGGTCGAAGGATACACAAGTAGCCGCCGGAATTGTCTCCCCGTTCAGCGCCGCGATCAGGCTTGGATCGATATGCTACCGCCCGGATCGCTGGATGTGCTTTCCCGAAGCTTCGCGACCGATTGCGCGAAGGTCAGCGATTACGCTCTTGCGCCACGCAAATCAGGGCCGCCGGCAAACACGCCGGTCACCACGAGATCGTGCTCCCTTTCATCCCTGATCTCGGCACGATTGCGTCCACCGGCCTTCGCTTCATACAGCGCCTCATCAGCGAGTTGCAGCGCCCCGCTCGGACTGCGACTCAGGTTGGGAGCGACTGCAACGACTCCCACGCTGATCGTCACACACCGCGCGGCGGCGGAACCGTGATGATCGATGTTCAGTTCAGCCACCGCCCGCCGCATCTTCTCTGCCATCTCCCTGGCCTCCCTGATGTCAGCATCGTAAAGGACCGCTGCGAACTCCTCGCCACCGTAGCGCGCAAGTACGTCCGTGGGACGGCGAACGAAACTTCCGATCGCTTGCGCAACCCGGCACAGTGTCCGGTCACCCGCCTGGTGCCCGTAGCAATCGTTGTAGATTTTGAAGTAATCGATGTCGATCAACAAGACGGCGATGCTCCGATGCTGCTCAGCTGCACGCCGCCACAAAGTAGACAGATGTTCGTCGAACACTCTGCGATTCTTCGCGCCTGTCAAACTGTCATGTTGGGCCAGAGTCGCGATGAGTCGGCCTTTGAGAAAGGCCACGCGGGAGCTTTTCTCGAGATGTCGGCCAGCAACCATGAAACCGATCAGCCCGATCAACAGGAACGCGTACGAACGGGTTGCGACTGAGAGAGGCATATTCCAGACAGTGGCTGACATCACATACGCAAGCACGGTCAGAATGCTACAGCACAGCGCCGCCCGGTATCGCAATCCAAGGAAGAAGAATGGGCCGAAGAGCATGATCGGCAGCACCATGAGCATCTCGAGCTGTCCGTGAGCCGCGGCAGCGGCAACTTGAGCCGCCACGATCGAATTTCGGGCCGGCACGAGAATTCGAGCCCACGACGTGTACACCCGTTGGTACTGAGCGCTCCAGGCAAACCCCGCCAATGCAACTGAGATCCCGGTCACAATTCCCAGATCCGTCAGCGAAGCGAGATCCCAGGTGTCCGCATACACCTTCTCGGCAGCACGCAGCAGCGCGACGAGCGCCGACAGCATGCAGGCAACGCGAATGAGCAGCCGGCTCTCGGATAGGCGCTCCTGGGTGTACTGCGTTTCCAACGGCGCCGCGAAGCGTAAATGACACACACCGCGCTCCAACTCGCGAGTGTAGGCTGAATCCGCGAGATTATCGGTATGGAATGGCTTCGCAGTGTTCACTGCTGCATCATACGTCGCGGTACTCTCCAAAGGTGTGACGGGTTCGGTGGGACAGGAGAGCATATCCTCGACGATGATGTGTTTGACGGTCGAGATCAACCGTGTCGCATCGCCAGGAAATGCGGTAGACGACCAACAGTTTGTTCCGGGCTCCGGCCAGTGACATGCGCTTGGGGGCGCCATTGCTGAGAGTTACACGCGACAGGTTTCGAATGCGCTGTGCAAGCTCGTCGTCAGACAGAGGTTGCAGTCTGCCTGGCTCGTTACCACTCGACCGGGCGCTCGTTGCCAACAGCTCGTCCGTTGAGATATGCGATGAGTTTTCGCATTGAGAGCTAGGCGCGACTCTTAGAGTCGATGGCCCGCCCCCCCACTCCCGTGCGCAGAGTTGCGAGAACGTGCGCTGCTTCGTCTGGGATATCCAGTTCCATTGGGATACCCAGCTCGGCAAGCAGTTTGAGCACGCGTTCGAACTGGACCGTTGGCTTGCCGTATTCGACGTCTTGCGTAAATTGCTTGCTCACGCCAGCGGTGGCGGCCAAGTCGTCGATGCGGACGCGGCTATGGCGGCGAACAGCGCGGACGGCCAAACCTAATTCGGCCGCGGATTGAATAGGAATGCGCATTGAGAAAAGTTCCTATGATCGTAGGAATTCTAGTCGGTTGACTGCGAGCTGTCCATAAAAATCCTACGATCGTAGGAATTACAGCCAAATCGAATTCCAGGGCACCAGTATTCCTACGCTCGCAGGCCGCCCCCTCGCCGCGCGAGACCTACCTCACACTGGGTCGGCGTTGCTCACTGTTATCGTCAATCGAACCTCCACCAAGGTGCCCAACTCATGTACTCATCGAAAGCTCCGGGATGGCCCGGGTTGGCTCTTGTAATAGCAACGTCGCTGACGGCCGGATGCGCGAGCATGAGCAAGGATGAGTGTCTCGCGGTCGATTGGCGCACAATCGGCTATGAGGATGGAGTTGCGGGCCGCTCCGGGGATCACATCGCGGAACACCGCAAGGCTTGCGCGAAGTATGGAGTGCGCGCGGATCTGGATCAGTACCAACAGGGCCGCAGCCAGGGACTGCGTGAGTTCTGCCAGCCGATGAATGGCTACCGACTCGGTGTGCGCGGCGGCAACTACTACGGGGTCTGCCCGGTGGAGTTGGAACGGCCATTTCTCGCCGCGTTCGATTCCGGCCATCAGCTCTATGTGCTCACAGCCCGAGTCTCCAACGCCGAGGCTGAATTGGACTCCAAGCGCCGCGAGCTCGCAGGGATCGAGCATGGCATTCTCGAGAATTCGTTCCAGGCAGTCGCTCGCGATAACGGTGCAGACGAACGAGCTCACTCGGTGCTCGATGTGGCCCAACTGGCCGAGCGCGCCGGTCAACTCAAGATCGAGATCAGGCAGCTCAGTGAAACCAGCTCACGCTATCAGGAAGAGCTCGATACCTATCGTGCCAACCATCCGCCGATGAGCTGAGGCGCCCCGCTCGTTCCGAGCAGAGAGTAACGGTGCGCATTCCGTCGCATCCTTACTGCGCAGTGTAGCCG
>Ga0307510_10011039_pt1 | contig 10736 bp, 7 predicted proteins | sample 12_EM_MG_FD_207224 | JGI IMG/M metagenome (GOLD analysis project Ga0307510, IMG submission 207224) | Populus trichocarpa ectomycorrhiza microbial communities from riparian zone in the Pacific Northwest, United States - 12_EM | ecosystem: Host-associated > Plants > Roots > Unclassified | place... | reverse complement strand
GACTAGGGCCCTATATAATCTGTGCATGGCGGTGCGATCCATGAGAATATTTGAAGAGTTATTTTCAACACAGTTGTCAACGTTAGGTTGTTTTTTCAATGCCATTCAAGATCGGTGGACGTTAGGCTGTTGAGCATTTTGTATATATTAAAAGCACCATGAGACCTGGCAAATCGATGAGCCAATTAATGATCAAGCCATGCCAACAAGAATATGAAACAAAACGATGACAACAATTCTAGCCGTCTTAAGAGAAAAACGGTAGGGAAAAAGCTAAACAGTATACTGAAGTGGCATGTTAAGATACCATGACTAGCTATAAAATTGCTGTTTGAGCATCAAATAGGAAACATTTGGAATCTTTTTGCTTTCTTCTCATTATATTTTTTCACCGTAATGTGCTAAGCACTTGAATTGCAATTATAGTTCAGTCAGACAGTCTGCATTACAAGGCAAACCACCAATTAACTCGCAGGAAGAAGTTAATTTGCTGGATTAGCCCTACCACCACAAGCTATCTTTAGCTAGTCTTGTGTCCCTGCAACATGATCTTTTTTAAACAATGTCACTTTTAACAGTAGTGTCTGTCATAGCCCTAATAGTCTTGTACAAAGTAGAAGTGAAGAACCTGAACTTGCGAAAGACATGTAGTTGACTGCTGGCTATCTGTGTAGGCTGTTTAAGTATGGACACAAATAAAAAGTTTGTTTAAAAGCGTGAAAAACTATTTTAATGATGTTTATTTATTTATAAATAGGAAGTGTTTCTTTTCAATGAGGAAAATTCTTTCTTATTTATTTGCAAATTACACCAATAATTCTCTGTTAGTTTATAATGAATATCTTTTTAACTTGATAGAATTATACTTATAAGAAGGTATTTTACAATTTAAATATCCAATTAGTAGTAGAACTTGAATCCCATTAAAGTTATTGGTGTCCACAGATTAAACCAAATCTTTTATTTTAGAATCAAAGATATTACACACACAATACTATCCAAACTCTTAAAAAGGTTTACAACTGTTTAATACTTATTATGATCATGTGCTAAAATCTCATTTTTCATGAATATTTATAAGAGAAAACCCTAACTCTTGTCAAGAGCAGCACCACTTCTATATTCATATAGGTGAAATCATATATGTCTCTATTACATTAAACACGAACTTTAAATTTCATTACGAGCTTATGCTCATCCTCTTCTACATAATAGAAAACACTAAATACTATTAGAATATGTTTACAAAATTAATTATCAGTGTACAACAAATATTAAACAGTAACTTGTTATTATCTATTAAACTTTAAAATAGGCTTCATGCTAATCCGAAGTTGGGTTTTCCTTACCGATATCTTTAATAACAGGTCTCAACACCATTCCACTAGTTGTTTTCCTTACCATGTCTCTAGATAGTTCTTTTATAAGTGGATCCGCTAAATTATTCACAAACTTCACATAGACAATGGTAATTACCTTATTTTTAATAAACTCTCGAATATATCAATGTCAAATACTTATATGTTGTGATTTATCATTATAAATATTCATGTAAGCTCGAGACATAATTATTTTATTATCGCAATAAAAAGAAATACCTGACATAAGTTGTGGACACAACTTAATATCTAATTATAGATTTCCTATCCATTCTACTTTTCTACATGCTACAACCATAGCAATAAATTCTAATTCTATGATAAAATAAGAGATGCACATTTATTTCTTAAATACTCAAGATATTGCACCTTCTTCAAGTGAAAAAATCCATTCTAATGTGGACTTATTATCACTCAAACTAGTTCTCTAACTTGTATCATAATATCCTTCCAACACAACTAGAGAATCAAAATAAAACAAGTCTAAATCGATTGTTCTTTTGAGATAACCAAAGACTTTTGCAATAGCCTTTCAATGATCCGTATTTGGCTTGCTTGTATATCTTGATAACTTTCATATAGAAAAATCTATATCCGGTCTTGTATAATACATAGAATACATAAGATTTTCAATTAATGGCACTAACATATTCTAGTTGTGCTATGTTTTATCACAATTATCATTTAATTTCATACTAGAGTCAAATAGGATATTAGCCTATTTTATATTGAGATTCTTAAACTTATCAAGCATCTTTTCAATATAATGTGATTTATTAAGTGCATAACCACTACCATATTTTTAATTTTGATATATAAAATTGTATCCACTTTACCAAGATTTTTCATTTTAAAAATATAAGTGAGATATCTTTTGGTTTTAATTATTCCAATCATATTGGTGCTAAAGATTAACATGACATCTATGTAAAGAAAAATAATCACACCAAAGTTTTTTTGTAAATTTGGAATAAATACACTTATCGACACCATTATAATGAAAACTATTTAACAAAATTGCTTTGTCAAACTTCTCATGTCATTGTTTCGAAACTTACTTTAAATAATATAAAGAGTTTACCAATTTACAGATTTTTATCTCATTTCCAGGAAGTATAAAAACCCCAGGCTGCTCTATATATGCTTTCTCTTTTAAATCTTCATTTAAGAAAGTCATCTTAATATCCATTTGATGAACATACAGTTTATAAATTAATACTAAAACAAATAAAACTCTAATGAATGTAATTCTAGCTACTAGAGAATAAGAGTCGAAATAATCAATACCCTCCTTTTAAGTAAAGTCTTTGGCAACTAATCTTACCTTGAAGGTTTGTATAGAATCATCAACATTGTATTTTCTTCTAAGCACATACTTGCATCCTATTGACATAGAAATTGAAGTTAAATTTACTAGGACTCAAATATTGTTAGACAATATTGAATTCATTTCATCATTAACCACTTCTTTCCAAAAGGTAACATTCCTAGAAGATATAGCTTTGTGAAATATCTTTGGATCATCTTCCATATTTAGGATTATAAGGGTCCTTTTCAATACTATGTTTTTATCACCTTCCACTAAAAATGCAATTGAATTAGTAGAAATGAGATATGTATCTAAGTGTTTTTCCTTTCTAACTTTTTGACTCCTTCTAAGTTTACTTGAACTTATTACTTCTAAGTTTTTGTGTTTTCACTTAAAGTTGATCTGTGAGTCATCATTGTTATACTAGTTCTTGCACATTTGAATCACTTATATTTATTTTTGATAAATTCAACATGTACAAATTCAACTATCACATTAGTTACTAAATCCAAAAGCCTATAAGCTTTTGAATTTTATACATAACCAACAAAAACACTTTTTATACCTGTAGGTTCTAATTTTGTTCTTTAAGGATTAAAAACTTTATAAAAAGCTACACACCCTCACACTTTTAAAATAAATTTAGATTTTGTTTTCTACCATTCCATACCAAGAGAAAACATTTAATTTTTTAGATAATACTCTATTATGAATTTAACATGCAATAAGCAAAGCTTCACCTCACAAATTATTTGGTAACTTGGCATTCAAAAGCATAACATTGACCATATCCACTAAGGTCATATTTTTCCTTTTAACAAGTTCATTATGTTGTGGTGTCTAGGGTGCAGTCATTTAATGAATTATTCTGTTTTCCTCATAAAATATAGAAAACTTCCTAGAAAAGTTTTCACCATCTCTATCACTTCTAAGAATTTAATTCTCATTTCCTTTTGATTTTATTCCATTTTCTTGAATTCTTTGAATTTCTTAAAAGGCTTCATATTTTGTTCTTAACAAGTAAAAATAGGTAAAATGAGAATGAACATCAATGAAAGTTATAAAATATCTTTTCCCACCCATTGTTAACATACCATTTATTTCACATGTATCAGAATGCACTAACTCGAGTATTTGAGAATTTCTTTCAACCTTAGGAAAATATTTTTAGTCATTTTAACTTGAATACATACTTCACATTTATCATTATGATGATACAAAATATAATCATGCTTACACATATATTTCAAATATTTATAATTTGGACGACCTAATCTATAATGCTAAAGAGAAAAGGTAGATTTAACCATATAATCAGAAACACAATTGATTTCATTAATGTTGAGCTTAAACATGTCATCACAAGAATAACTCTTTCCCACAAACACCCCACTCTTAGTTACAATAACCTTATCATACTCTAAAACAATCTTGAACCCTTTCTTGCTCAAAAGATTAGTAGATGCAAGATTTTTTTCTAATTTCAAGAACATGAAACATATTGGTTAAAAACATTTTTTTGTCCAGAGTAAAGTACAATTTAATAGTTTCTTTTCCCAAAACTTTTACAGAATTATGGTTGCAGACATAAACTAATGCACCAGAATCCAACCACAAATCTAAAGTCTTCACAGCAGTAGTTGTCATATTTAATTCAATAATCTTTCCAATTTGAAAATCATGGCAACCAACTCCTTGACTTCATTATTTTTAACCATATTAATTTTGTTAGCATCATCTCTCTTAATGAAATTCTTGAATCTACATTATTTTATGTAATGCCTTTTATTTCCACAATGGAAACAAATCTCATTCTTCTTTGTTAGTATTTTGCTTCTTCTTAAATTTGTTTCATTTTTTTGCACCTTTAGAATGTTTTGAGTCATTTTCAAACTAGTTTCAATAATCAAATTCACTTTATAATTTATCACTTACAATTCACACATATGAAAATGAACCTCAATTTGCATTTGTGATTGAAATTATTCAAAGATTTAATTGTCTGTTGAATGCAACATCTTCTTCCTATATTCATTCCAGGATGGAAAAAGCTTTGATAAAATAGCCTTCTCTTGAAGTGAATCAAGAACTTTGATATCCAAATCACTAAGTTTTGATACCAGAATTTGAATTTTATAGACTTGATCCATGATTGACTTGATGTTAGTAATCTCATACTTAAAAAAATATTAAAGTAAAAAAAAACAATCATAACCTGATTCCTACTTGTAATGTGTCTCTAAGGCTGCCCAAACCTCCTTTGACAACTTTAATTTCGAGAAGATGTATTCAGAATATGCCCTCGATAAAACACTTCATCTTCCTCATGTTTCAGTCTTTCATTCTTAAAAACAACATATTCATCTTCTTGTGGTTAAGGTAATGTAGGTAGATTTGGATCAATAATTTAGTAAATCTTTATTGAAGTAAATAGGAACACCATCATGTTCATCCATCTTGTGTAATTTGTGCCATCAAAATGATCGAGTTGAATTTTGACATCCTTAGCAACCATGACACTTGAATTTAGATTTGTCTCTATTGTTAAACACCTTATATTTGTTAGTAAATTGTTTGGGTATGGAAACAAATAAAAAGTTGGCTAAAAAGTGTGAAAACATTATTTTTAAGATATTTATTTGTCTCATACAGAGACAACATCTTCAAAATACAACCAGGTCATCTAAACCTTTGAAAGAATTAGAAGAAAAGACAAAGAAAAGAAAATATGTTTTTGTATATCTTTTTTCTATGTCTGGTAACATGTTTATATAGACTTGAAATATTTTAATGAAACTATATGACTTATAATGAAACTATGTGACTATTAATAAAACAATTATATTTTGAATTAAACTAAATAACAACTATTCAGTTTTATTTCAACAGTTACAAAAACTAAAAGAAATAAACTCAAAAACAAAAAAATAATTTCATTGACAAATCAAGTTCCAAGTGTTTAAATGTCATTTTTTTAATATTATAAATACTCATATAATAACATTAGAAAGCCTAATAGAAAAGTCCGTCCACTGTAAGCTCCATATACACTTAATCTACTATACAATAAAAATCATATTTATAAACACTAAAAAATGAGTATTTCTAATATAGGATATAAATCTTCTCCTTTTTACTCATTTTCAATCTACACCAACAGTGGCTTCATCTGAAATATGATTTACAGTGGCCTTTCAAGCCCCATGAATGGGCATGCATCCATATATGTGTTCTGCAGCAACAGTTCTTCTGCTTATAAAATGATGAAGGCCATGAGCACGAGGGAAATATTGCTGTGCGTCAGCCGCTCCCTGTTAATTTCAAAGGGGATGGAGAATGCTGAAGCCCAATAGCCTATATCAGCTGGCCCACTAACAAAAGAAACCCCGTCCATGAATAAACTTACCGTGCTTGAAACTAGAACAAGGGGAAAAGACTGTTTTGGGTCTAATCCACAGGTGAGTGTCTGAGCCCAACTCATTTAGAGCATTAAGGATTCCTAACAATATTGGCCTCTAAAATAATCCAACGACCAATGGAAGCACATGTTGAGCTGTTCGTCCTGAAACAACTGTATAGGAACCTGCTCATTGTTGTTGTCGTATGGCTTTGAAGATTCACAAACCAAGTTTTTTTTTTTTCCTCTAACCAAGGGTATGTTAATTGATGGATTTTATCAAAAAATTAATAATAACAAGAACAAGAACAAGAACAACAATATAATAATAATTGATGGATAGTGAAAAAAAAACCCATGAATAAAGCATAAAAATTGTAACAAAAGAATAAAAAAGACTCTTAATAGTCCTAAATTAATTCTATATTTGTAAGGAAATCCCATATATATGACATTAAAATGAAGTATAAGCAATGCTTTATATATTTTGATCAAGCAGACAATTCGTCACTCCCTTAGCTTCTCAGTGCCTCTTATCATAGTCCACCTTTTATTATTTTGCAGGCAAGTGAATCCCTAAAACAATACTTCTCCGGTTGTTAGTTTTAAGACAGTATTCAAGCAAGCTGCTGTAAAGCAGGGTTAGTAGGATCAGGTGATTTCCTATGCTCGTGTGTACATGAAGAAAATCTAAGATATAAAATACTGCTAAGATCCGAACAACGTGGAGATTTATCAAGAAGTCTAGCTGTTATTTTATTAGGGTTTTCGGTCACCTCTTGGAGGCATTGACTTGACATTTAGCTCCAAACATTGACAGATCCCAGCAATTTATATTAAATAAAAAGGAATATATCCTCCACATGCACATGCTTTCCCATTCTCTCCTTCAACAAGTCTTCGTCTTCTGCATGGATTAATTAATTATTGCGTTTTGTGGATGTCCATGGTAAGACCATTTTGTTATTTTAACGGGGTAGGAAGGATTGTTGTTTTTCAAACCTTGGACTTCCATATTTTTGGTGAGGGAAGGAACTAAACTTTGAAATTAAAGCCAAAAGTGGTCAAAAAGGTTGTTGATTATGAGAAATTTGCATTGGATTAGTTAAATTTAGCTCCCTCTCTCTCTCTCAATCATTGAATATTTATACCTAATCTTTTTACTTGTTTTTGACAATTTTTATGCAGGTTTGGTTGGGAAAAAGAGGGTTTCATCGATCTTGACATTCGAAGGTAAGAGTCGAATGAAATGTTGGGAAAAAGAGGGTTGGGAAAAAGAGGGTTTCAGGAAAATTAATTAAGCCGGCATCTTATTTTACCAGCTCCCAAGCCACCTGAAATGCTTGCTTTATAGTTTAGTAATTCACATTTAGTTGTCAGAGAAATTGTGTTTTTAAAATATTTTTTGTTTAGAAATATATTAAAATAATATATATTTTTAATTTTTAAAATTTATTTTTTACATCTATGTGCCAAAACGATTAAAAAAAATAAAAATATTAATCATGCAATTCTGATATACATATAATATTGTCTTCGCCTCATTGTCATGAAGTGGCTGCCCTGTTAAATATGGTCATTATTTTACCATACGATCCATATGTAACAAAGAGCCAGGAAAAAGAAACCGGCCACCTGGGGGATTTTCATTTTTATTGTAATTTAAATTAATTTGCGTTGTTGGGATTAATATACCAATTTCTCGATTCGTTATTCTGTCTGATTTCAAGCTATTTGTAAAGGTGTATATAGTCAGCATAAAATCAATTTTAATAGTTTTTTCTTAATAATTTCAAAGGAAATCCACCCTTTGTTATGTGTGATACAAAACAGCTAGGTGTTAATTAGTTGATACCGATCATATTAATATTTAATAGTATCATGTGATGGAATACGCTTAAATAAAAAAAAAAAATCTGACGTTAATCATTCAAATAGATAAAATAGAATTTTTTTTTTTATCAAAATATAAGTATATATAGCAGATCAAAAAATATGCAAGCTGGAGAACTAGTAAGTTCATAAACAGGATTTACAAAAAAAGAGCAATTTCGCCGAAAAAACATATACAACAAGCCAAAAGAATGATAAACAAGCTGAAAGGGCTAGCTACAATGGTTAGAAGAAGAACCAAATCAAAGACAAAGTACCCCACCTAACATACAGCTAAAAATAAAGCATAAGGAAACACCAGCCACCACAACCAATCAGAACAGACCCTCCATCAATACAACCATTTAGCAAGACATCAGTAAGACATCCCAAACAGCTACAACCAAAAGAAAAACAACATCCAACCAACATTGCAATCCCATACGAGAAAAGCCATCACCAACAGCAAAAGAAATACTGGCAGCCCGAACAAACAAAAACAACCATCTTGAAAGAAAATCTATTCATGAAAATGCAGAACCATGTAGAAGAGAATCTGGAATCTGCAAAAAAACAAAAGATACAGAAGTGCAAGAATTATCAGATACTTTCTTATTTCTCTCTTCTCAAATCAAGTAGATTAAAATAGCAAGAGAAACTCTACACATTCTGCCAACCAAATTGTTTTTGCCAGAAAGAAAGTCACGAATTGCACTATTAATGGTTGACATGCTCCTATGCAGCCGAAACCATGATTTTGCCATCCTTCAAAGTAGAGAAGTCCAAGGACCGCTGGAAAATAAATGATAAAATAGAATGCTAAGCACTTAAGAGGTTGGGCACTAAAATTGTAATTTTCTCTAATTTGGAGCAAGACTCACTTTTTATCATCTATCATTACAAAATGGTCACTTGTTAGTTGATATCGACTATATTATAATATAATAGCCTCAAGTCTTAAATAGAAAAATAAAATAAAATTCTGATTACTAAATAAGTTAAATAAAAGGTTAAGTACTCAAATAAAATAAAAATAAATGATTAAATACTAAAATTCCAATTTTCTCAAATATTGTGATTTTCCATGCAAAAAAATAAATAAATTCACAATTCACATATCCGTCATATAACTCTAGTCACAATTATAATTAATATAATTATACAATGGATTAACATAACATAATATTTTATTAAAATTAAACTAATTATATATAATCATTTATTTATAATTCTCATATAATGTAACTATCTAATAATTATAAAGATGAGGCGTGTCTTTATCCCTTTAGGAAGTAAGTCAAACCCAGTTGTGAGCAGAGGTGTCATCCATTCAAAGTTACTTACAAGGTCCATCCTATTTACTACATAACGAAAAATCTCGTTCTTAATTATACCATTTTATTACATTTGCGTACCATTTATAATGTGGCGTAACACCTTAAGGATCTAAAGAGACATTGTTCCTTCTTTGTTTTCTAAGAATTCCAGATGGTTTTATTGATGAACAAATTCTGAGTCGCAGGCTACAATGGTAGAACTAGCAAGTGCATAATCCTTCATCAAAACCTGCTCAGAACACAAAGATAAAGCTAGCTTTCTAAGAGAATGAGCAGCCATCTAGACATAAAGATCGATAAAGGTAGCTTTCTAATACGACAAATTGAAAGAAATAAAGTGACTAGGAATGGATTTAGTGTCTGGAGCCAGAGTGCCCGACAAGTTAAAAATAGCATTGTCTCCATTGATCGCAGACACGTCAATGCTTCCATTTCTTAAGCTAATTGGACTCCGTATCTCGCCACCAAAGCTTCTGCAATATCAGTACTAGTTATTTGGGAGACAAAATTCATATGCTGAAAGCATTACCACCCTATGAGAGTTTCTGACAATAACACCCAGACCTATGCCTTCAGCATTTAGAGCACCAAACTATCATTTTTACGGTTTTACTGATAGAAATTTCAATCAGTATCTACATTCACAGTATATCTTATTGACAAGCTTACATATAGAACAGTCCATCGATGAAACTCTGGTAAGTAATTTATATTATGTCGGTGAATCCATCGGTAAAAAATTTACTGATAGATTTACTGACAAAAAAAGCATGCCAAAAAATATTTATTTACTTCATTTCGTAGATATTTGCCATATAACTGAGGGAATACCATATGCAAATTTCATCGGTGTTTTTATTTGTCCGTCGGTATAGCCATCGGTAAATATAACATATCACTGACAAAATACTATCTGTAATTCTATATGAGAGTTAATAGTAGTAGTGACATTCACAGTAATTATTGTCCAACTCTCTAAAATATACAAATGGAAGTGTTCTATTGGTAACCATGTTAGTAATAAATTAAAATATATATTTAACAAAAAAATATACTGAACAGAAGTAGAAAAATAATTTAAAAAAATTAAAATCAAATAAAAATAAAATATATAGAATGAAATTAAAATAACATAAAAATTAAATATTTATTATAAATTTAAATATTTTCACGTTCAAATATAATAAATATAAAACAGAGGCGGCGTAGGAGGATGATGATCGTCGTAGGGACTGTGGGGCCAATAAGAAGGAGCATATGGATCACCCATGTGTGATCTCATCTCCATTACCATTCGGCGAAGTTATTCATAATCCGCAGTGAGTCATTCATATTTTTCATTGAGATGGGTTGTCTGATTTTGTACTCATTAGTTTAACAATGCCTCGAACTCGGGAGTTTGAATGCTCGGAACCGATTGCAAGCATACAATGGTCGAAACA
>Ga0307510_10011038_pt1 | contig 10736 bp, 9 predicted proteins | sample 12_EM_MG_FD_207224 | JGI IMG/M metagenome (GOLD analysis project Ga0307510, IMG submission 207224) | Populus trichocarpa ectomycorrhiza microbial communities from riparian zone in the Pacific Northwest, United States - 12_EM | ecosystem: Host-associated > Plants > Roots > Unclassified | place... | reverse complement strand
TTTGAAAATAAAACATTTCTAAATAAAATAAAAATAAATACTCAATCCATTCAAATTATCAAATAATATAAATTTAATCATGACTAAGTTTTAAAAAATTTAACCAAACACTCAATCCATGTTTTTTTAAAAATTTGAACTTATTATCATCCATTTTACTCATATTATCTAACTTTGATAGGTTAATACAAATATTATAAATAAACTAGTTTTTTAAACACCCGTTTGCGAAATTCCGTAGTCCACAGAACAAACTCTTAATTCCCATGAAGAAATTCAATAGCATGCGATGGTTACAAATTTGCATACCATTTCAACAAATTAATTTTTCATCCCTTTTACAAGGAACCGAACCAATCTTCTCAGGCTAATCCATAAAGAAAGTTCTTGATGTCTAACTGTAAAAGAGGCTGCCTAGTCTGGGCACCAGATACTATATTAATATCATTAGCGCCAGGACTTCCGCACCCCGTGTTAAAAAAATGCTTCTGGCAATTAAACGAGGGATCACACTACTCGCCCGTTCTCTCTTTCCAAAAAAACCAAATGAAATGAAGTCAATATTCACCACATCTGGATGCAAGGAGTGCCTAATCGAAGGTATCAGCAGAGGCAGCTTCACATCTTCTAAAAATTGTCACAAGACGATAAAGACCGCAGCTCAAGCAATTTAACATCAAACTATTTGGGATGTTACTTTCTATCATGCACTAACAACACCAGAAACCCAGGGAACAATCAATGGCGCATTTGGGTGGGAATCTCTATATGATTCGGAATACCTATCCTTGAAATTCAGTTTGGGCTTTTCTGCCTGCAATTTGACAAGATAAAATGTCATAATTGGATTGATTAAAGTCTTGATGAATTTTAGCTCATAATGAAACATTAAACCAATTCTTACATATTTTAGCCAACACTCTTGATTTTTATGTTGATAGATATCCGGCGAAAAGCACCCTGTCTCTGATGGGCAATAGACCCATGTGTTGCATTTCTTTTCACCAGGCTTTGCATATTTTGCCTGATCTAGGCAAGCTTGACAGCAGTCAGCTGCACTTTCCTTATGGTGGGTAAGGCCCCATCTAACAGCAGCACCATCATAATCAGTATGAAGCTCAGCATGGCATTCAGGTGGAAGTGGCCTGCCAGGTAGAACTTCTTCCTCTGTAAAAAATAAGTAATAATTAAACCAACATGTATAAATTTGTTTCATCGGTAAATGCTTAGATACTGGCAACATGAAGAATAAAATTTTACCAACAGAAACCTCAATTTAATTACCAGGCTCTTCTTCACCCTCAGGCTTATCATCGTGTTCCTGGTGAATTACTTCAGCTGGTACCCAAAGGCCAATATTTTCTGACAGCACAGCCCAATAAGACTCTAAGGCTCTTACTAGGATACCTAAGAACATTCAGGAACACACGTGAGCAGCAGGGTATGGGAAACGAGGATTTAAAGTGCTTCCTACAGACACAAATATAATTGGTCCTTGAGGCCATTACATCAGAGATTTAAATGACACCAAACCACACCCTTCCAAGGACAGAAGCATACCAGCTTCCTCTTTCAAAATAGATGAAGTCAGCCCCTCTGTTTCACGGGCCAACAGTTTGACCTCTTGCAGTTTTTCTTTCCGCCACTTTTCAACAGCATCTGTTTACAAAAGAAGAGAAGAACAAAGATAAGTGGCAAGGTACCAGCACAGAGAAGGTCAAAAGTCATAGCTCTTATGTTACATGTCCTATATATATCCATCCACATTGCTTGGATAGTTGGATGACCCTATTGTAGGCAAGCGAGCAATAAACTTCTGGAAATCATTGTTTAATGTTGCTAAAAATAGTGAAATGTCAGGAATGAGACTGGAAATACGATTAAAAAGAAGCACTAATCAAATCCTGATAAACCAGGACTGGGTGGTTATCAGCTAAGAAAATTATAACTGAACAGAAAAATGATGTCAGTCCAAAATCATCCTAACAGTACACTTGAACTCCATGAAACAGGAAGTCACCATTTCAAGTAGAGATGTGTTCATGAATGACAAAATTGTCAAAACATCCAAAGAATCCTTGGATAATTCTACATCGAAGAGCATGAATATGGCAGAGATTAAGAAATAGAAGAAGAAAAAATTTACAGCTTTCAGAAATAACAAATGGCTGAAGCTTTCCATGCCAAACATACCCTCAATCAAATATTATCAGTCAACAAAATTTAAATTCCACATAGTAGCTTCTGAAAATTCTTCTTTCTTTTATCCAACTTCCAAGCTAACCATGGAGCTAATAAAATACAAAGAGATGTATAACAGACTAAGCCCAAAAATATCATTCAGCACCATTACAGATTCCTTCCTTCTCTATATGGAATCATGGGGCATGATGTCCAAGGTTTCAAGAAGAACCTTATGAACAAGATTCAAAGCATAACATCAGCCTAAAGCACCAGAATTTCAATGCATTATAATTTTTTAATTGAAAAAAATTAATAGCAATCAGATGAGCTGTCTAATTTCAAAACAAGCAATACCTATTTGATTATGAAAAATTTATAGCTAACAAGTAGAAGTACAACATTTTTTGACAGAGAATTTACTTTTCTAGTTTGCTATTGACAGCCAATGTGTCCCCATGTAAGAAATTAGGAACAAATTCTGTGAGCATTTGCACTGTAGTAGTTTGGGAGTGAAGTAGGAAAAAAAAAGAGAGGATGTCGGCGATAGAAAAACCAAAAAAGGCCACAGATCCTTAAATCATCAAGAGGCAGCAGAGGAATAATGCTGCAAATAGAGGTCATGATGTTTGCAGTTGTAAGACAAGAGACATGGAAAAAATATGGTAGCAACAGTTATGATGATAAATAAGAGGCCTCAGGCGGTAAAAATGTCAGTGCTGGCGTGGTGCTAATGATAGATATGGTGGATTCATGGCATGGAGGTGAGCGTGGTAGAGGCATCAGGTTCTGGTCATTTTAATATTCATACAAAAAAAATGGCACTTGTTTCATGAAAGCAAACAAACGTGGCTGTGACTTTACAAGAGAGACAGCATGGGAGATATAGCAGAGTTAGGGTGGATATGGGAAAAATAAAAATAAAAGTAGCATGTTATAGTTGATGGAGGGGACAGAGTTTAAAGTCGTAAACCACCATGTTTAAGCACTTCATAGAAAAAACAAAACCAGATAAATTGATACATACATACAAACATACATGTGTGTGTACAATGGTGGTAGCAAGCTCCATTGAATTCTATACCCCTTGTACAACAGTAATAGGATCTGCTTGAAATCAAAACCGAGAATGGCAACATATTAAAGAAGAAAAAATAACTTCTCTCCTTTGTTTTCCATCATTGTAATACCAATATTGGGTGGGGGCATAGGCCCGTCGTAACAAAAACTAATATTCAGTAGATTTGAGCACTCATCTTCTGTTTAGTTAAACAAGATGCAGTCAAGCAGAAGTTATATGGAAGAGTGAGCAACAACAAAGAAACACCACTCTTGCTGTTCACTAATCCAGTGAGACAGCACAGAAAAATGTTTTCTGGTTCTCCGCATTATACCAAATTAGTTGCGGTTTGATGAATAATACACGTCAAATGCGCTGAGCCTTCAAGACTCGAACAAAGCAAGTGTTCAAACCTATCCTAATTGCATGAATCAATTTGAAATAGTATAGGCAGCTGCAAAACAAAACGACATGGGATTGAAAGATGAACCTACTTCTCTGCTCACTGATATTCGCATTCGCATTTAAGCTTCTCAATCTCTCCAGAATCTCATCAGTTATTTTATTCTTAACCTCTTTTGGCAATTCAATCACCGTTTCTTCTCTGTTAAACTCTTCCTTAAGTTCCTTCACCTTTCCAAAAACAGAAAACACTGAATTAAACCACCAACATCCAATGAAGGAATCCAGAGCTCATATTAATCACACAATAACTGAAAAACCTAAAAGGAAATGCTTACAATTTTAACAAGCTCTAAAGGTTCTTTCGCTCTTCGAATCCGAATTGATTCCTCCATTTTCCTAATCTGATCTGGTGTGTACTTTACAACTACAACATAATAATAATAATAATAATAATAATAATAATAAAGAAAAAGGAAAGCTCGAAAATCAAATAAACCGCTTCAATAAAAAAAAAGGACCTAAAAAACTTGGAGAGTTAGTTACCTCTGTTAAAATCATTATTGGAGTAGAGATAAAGGGAAGCATATAGAGAGCGAAGAACATAAAGAGCAATAAAAATGTTAATAGAGCAAACAAAGAGAGTGGTTCTCTTGTACGAACATCCCCATTTCACTCCTCTCGCCATTTCCTCCTCCTCCTCCTCATCCCGCCATAATATCCAATTATTCCTCTTTCTTTTATTAGATCAACCGATAGATCGCTCTGCAACCAAGTCGTGTTTTTTTTATAAAAAAAATGCAGTAATGAGTTATTTTTGTGCTCTTTTTTTTTTAATAAAAAATAAAGACCGTTTTGGAGGGCGCCGATGAGTGGTGTGGATCGGGATTTGATTGCAAGAAATTAATACAAGTGACTATTGTTTTCTTTCTTTTGATTTTAATGACTGGTTAAGAGTTAGCTTTATAAATGAACTTTGTTTTGCTGACTCTGGAGCCTGGGCTAACGTGCGCCCTTGTGGTTAGGTTAGCGGCTAAAAGATAGGAGGATGCATTTGTGTTGATCAATGCGTGCTGTCGCTGTTTAAAATTTAAATATTCTTATCATATGATTGATTGATGGATGGATTTATGAATTTGGTGTATTTCGAGGGATAGCAATTGGTATTATATAACAACTAAATATTTACATATAATTACAAATACTTACATTTCTAATTTTAAAAATAATATTGTCACCACAAGTACTTCGTTTCTTGAAAGCAGTTTGAAAACAATTGTCTGAACAGCTAAATAATAGCTTGGAAGGATATTGTTAGAGCACTTGTTCTAATTTACAAAAGAAAAGAAAAGAAAACTTTATTATTTTTTATTTATGAAATAAAAAGTCATGTATTAATTGTTTTTATTATCCATTAGACAACATCCTAAAATAACACCCAAAACACAATTAAGCATAGATGTATTAAAAATTTTAGCTCTTGTTCATATAAATAGTGATGTTGTTATTTAATTATTAAAACTATGATATTATATTAAATAAAATATTTTCAATGGTTTTATTTTACTATGTTGAAATACAATTCACAAAGGATCAATTATAGATTTAGTATGAATCTAGTTAATTGATGATATATACGACTCGAATTCAAGCATAGAGAGAGGAAAGTGAACTTCTTAACTATTGTGCCAAGAGATTGTAGGCATTTTCTTTCTGCACTGATCTTGCTATGTACCATTATCGATAGCAGATGTTCTTGAAGGACAAAAAGGAAAAGTACAAAAAATAAGAAGAAAATATCAACATGAACGTTGTCTGTCTCCAGATTTCACATTTCAAGCATTAAACAAATAAATCAAACCTCTTGTTTAAAATTCTTCAATATCTTATTTTTCACTAATTTTAAAAATAAAAAAATACTAATATAAACTTTTTTTATATAAAAAAACCATTTCACATAAATATTATTTATTTTGATGATCTAAATTGATATTAATGATGTATAATTTTTTTTACCGCTGAAATCTAATAATTTTTTTCCTCTTTCAACTAGAAATTAAAAATTAACCAAATAAATTTTTATAACAAAATTAAATTAAAAAATATTAAGATACTGAAATTATATATAATTTTTGTAATTCTTAAAGTTTAAAAATAAAAAATTATGACATGTTATTTATATTTGGTTTTCTTTTCATTTTAATTTTATATTTTTATAAAAAATCAAAATCATCTTATTTTTAACTAGAACTAAATCATTAAAAAAATAAAATTTAAAAATCAAAATATAAAATTTTACGCACTCTATAATAATATATTATAGAATGAACGGTAAATTAATGTAAAACACACGTTTTGTATAGTAATACTTGATGATTACATTTGCTTTTATTTCTTTAGATTGGATCTTAGTTATCTTTAATTTTTTGGTGCCCCATAAGTTAATCAGCAAGGCACGCTAATCATCGAAGTCCATTGATAGAGAACTGAAAGCTGTTTTCGAAGGGGACATGAAGGAAATGTGGGGATTTGGAGGTAGATATTATTGGGGGAGAAGGGAAATGGAAAGAGAAGGGATAGTGGTGGTTTTTGCTTGGATGTCTAGTCAAGAAAGACATGTGAAAAGCTATGTTGACCTTTATGGGTCTCTTGGTTGGAATTCCCTTGTCTGTCACTCTCAATTTCTCAATATGTAAGTTCGGTTTTTTCCTCTGAATTGGCTGTTTTTCGGTTGTTTAGTGATATTGGTTTCTGGGTTTGACCGGGTTTATAAGAATTCGATGTTTTGTTTTTGTTGAATTTTGGTTTCTGGGTTTGACTGGGTTGGTGCTCATATGTTTTTGGATGATGCTGAACTGTAGTTTTTGTTGAATTTTGTTACTTTATATAGTGAAGCATAAGGTTAAAATGGAACCTTAGCTAGATAGGTGGAGCTGGATCTTCTGGTTCCCTTTAATGGTCCTAATATTTCTGATAACGGATGATAGCTTTATCTGAAAGTGCTAAATGGGATCTGGTAGTTGAGACAAATCAAGATATAAGCCTGTTTGTTTTACATGCTAGGATTGAATATGTTCTTTTTCATAAGAATTGAATTCAGTGTGTATTGAACATGAGAAGATGATGGGAGTAATTTAGAAGTGCAGGCTTAGGCAACCAGGCTAAAAGAATTTTCTTATTGTGCTGATCACTCTATGGTATTATCTACTCTTGCTTTAACAGGGAATCATGTACATTTCTTGCATTTACTTGCTAGTTTCATGACTCTGACATTAGTGACTATGTTTTATTAGTGGGTTTGACTTCTGCATGCTCTCTTTAAAGTTGTGTTTTCCTATATGAATGACATGTAACATCTGAGATAATATTCCATGATCAAAAAAATGTTTACGGCAGTAAAGCTTTGTATTCATTCCTACACGTGCACAATCAGTTATAATTTTAAACCTGGGGTGTAATGTCTATGATAATCTGTTCAGGTTCTTTCCTGAGAAGGCTGAAACTTTAGCATTTGACATCCTCAATGAACTTCTTGAGGTCAGTGCTATTCTACGTCAAATCCTCTGATGCATTCAATTCATTTTGCTGGTTATATTCTATGTGGCTACATTCTGGTGCCACTTCACCTGCCTCAACAGTTTTAAACGAGATCTAGTGTTTCCTTTGTACTTCACAAATCTGCTTTGCTTGAAACATGACACTCTCCCTGAGGAATAAGCCGCTGATTTTGTACTGCTCTAACTTGAAATCTGTCGAGTTTAACTGTTGGTTATCTTGTAATTTGCTTGCATCATTTTTAAATATTGCAGGAGCTAAAGATAAGGCCATACCCTATAGTCTTTGTGCCCTTTTCTGATGGTCCCAAAGCTTGCTTGTACAAGGTTCTCCAGGTAACTACCTCATGTGCCCCTGGGTAATTATCAATGATGGATTTTAACCCCTCTTTGAGTAAGAAGCAACCCCAGTTTCTTTGGATGAGTGAACACATTGTATTTTCCCATTGCAGATCATTGAGGGAAAGTGTGAAGTGCAACTGAATCCGGTATGTCAGTCTTTAGCATGAGTTTGACTTCCTCTTTGTATATGTGGTGAAAGCCATATGTTCTTATATTTTCCATTACTCAGTTTATGCATTTGACGCCCATTTCTGTTTCTGTTTTGTTTAATTCCTTTTTTTCCCGTCTATCTATAGGATGACTGTCAGCTGGTCAGAGACTGTATTTCAGGCCATATATATGATTCTAGTCCAGTGGATTTTACGAGTGATCTGGGGAGACGATTTGTTGTTCACCCATCTGTTCTTAAAATGTCTCGTCCGCCAAGAATACTATCCTGGATGGCAAATGGAATTAGTAGCAGTCTTGATGCTCTCTTCCTGAACAGATTTGAATCACAGCGTGCTGAGTATTGGCAGACTCTGTACTCCTCTGTTGTAAGTACAAAATAGCGTATTTCTATAAATTATGTTGCGCTGCTGCTTCTTTTTTTGGCATCTATTTAATTTAGTGTCACTTTATTGCAGAGCATGGGAGGGCCATATCTAATTTTGTGCTCAGAGAATGATGATCTTGCTCCGTATCAAGTCATTTGCAATTTTGCTCAAAGACTAAAAGAACTGGGTGGTGATGTAAAGCTTGTGAAAATGAATGGCTCACCTCATGTAGGTCTGTTTCTAACTACAGTTAAATGTTCAACCAAGACATACTACAAGCCATGTTGTTTGCAAAAACCTATTTTGGTGGGTTGCTTTGAATATCACTTGTATAATAAAACCAAATGGAGTTGTTTGATTTTTTTTATTTCTGGTTTGAGGTACCCATGCATTAGGATGCAAAATTTAGTTCAAGCTTTTGTAGCTTGGTGCTTTGAGTGATGCCACCGGTATCTTTTTCACTTGTGGTTTAATTCTTGAAAATCCCTTCGATTCCCATTACAGTCAATGTTGTGATGGCCATGCTCCTTTTTCTACTACACAATCAACATATTATTTTGAGACAGCAAATGGATATTCTTTAATTGCAACAAGTGCTGTCTTTTCACATAATTGCCTTTTTAGAGTTCTTAGATTGTCTCTATGCTTCTCCTCTCCTTTGTACTAACATATTCAAGTTCTCTCTGTATGAATTGTTGTAGGTCATTATCGACTTTATCCTGTTGACTACAAGGCTTCTGTCACTGAGCTCCTCTGTAAGGCAGCTGCAATTTTTTCCCAGAGAATTCAACGACTTGAAGGAGAAAAGATGGGTTTCGAAGGGACACATGATCAGATCTCTGAGCCAATTAGTGACCTGAGGAAAGCAACTGTTAATCCACAACATAGTTTTCGTGGAGTTACTTTTGCACCAAGTGATCATTTCTTTATGCCAAGCTCAGTTGAGTATTACGAGGGTAGAGATGTTGAGTCCTTGCAAGATGAACACAAGGAAAGTTTGGTTCAGTTGCGAAGCCCTCCAACTATCAATCCACATGGAGTTCTTAGTCAAATCCTTTTCGATGTGTGTGTTCCCAAGAATGTTGAAGGTTGGGATTTAAGGTCATCAGCTTCCTTGAACAGACACCCACTTAATCCCTCGCGAAGGCATGCTCCATTTAATCCAATGAAATGTATACGCCGTTCAAGACTGTAACAGTAGTTATCACTGACATCCTAGAGGCAAGATCGTTCGTGTGAGTATGCGAGATTCAAATTTGGTGTGAAGCCTTGGCTTTGAGGTTTCCAAAGAGGCAACACTTCCTTCATCCTAAGAGAATAAACGCGAGAGCCAAGGGGTGTAAGCTTGGAAGTATAGCATCTGTATAATTTCCCTGTCACCTGACTAAGTGTACAGTAATTTCGAAAAGAATGAAGAAGAGATTGAATTTGCTGAAGTAATTCTCATTGATACTGAACCATGTACTTATACAGGGAGTCCGCAATTGATTCCTACAAGTCAGGAATCAGTTGCTGCATTGTAGCTTATTAAAGTTAATAAATACAGATCTGCTATTCTATATATGTCTGCTATTCTATACATTGAAGGTTTGATTTCCTAACAAATTTTACTTGCAACACTTCAATTTAATACGAAGTTCGTTAGTTACAGCTCGGTCCACCTACTCATGCCACATAGTCATTCCATGTCAGCGAAAAGATTTTCTTCCTTCTCTTTTCATCCTTCTTGTAATGAAAAATCCTTAAAAATCACAGTCCACCTCCATCCCTCCCTCTCTGTCTACAAAACAGTCAGCCTCCATCTCCTCCCTCTCTATGCTGAACACAAAAAATAAGAGACGCCCAGAAAAATCACAGCCCACACAGCACCACCCTCCTCCCTCTCCAAGACTGCTGGGAATTTTAAAGGAAAACCTGCAAATCTATGAGTGGTATTTCTCCTGAAAATCCAAACCAAAACTCCAAAATCTAAGATTGCTGGAAATTTTAAGGGAAAATCTGGAGACCGAGTTTCAAGGAACAAATTTATGTCTTCAATTTGTAGTGAAGCACTTTTTCTAGCTATCTCCATCTTGTAATTTGCTTGACAATTGACACTACCACATTCTTCGTTTTCAATGAAATTCAAGATCCTGCGTTGGTTACAATGCTTTGCAGAAACAAGTTGTTTTCAAGTATAAAACAAATTGTACTATCTACAGGTTGATGCAGGTCTTAGTGAACAAGTGTTATAATTTCTTGTTTGTCATTTGATTTTCTTTTCTCTTGAGAAAATTGATACTTGGTTTTTCTTCTTAAAAAGAAAGAACAGGAGCTTCAATCTAAATAAACATAAAATCACAAGGAGCATGGTCAAGGGATCTCTATCCTAATTACATCCTGATATATAAATCAATAATAATAATAATAATAATAATAATAATAAAGAAACTCTAAACCACTGGGAGGGGGCATTGTGGATGAGTTCGCTGTTTTTTTCCATTTTGCCCCTCTCAATACAAAAATAAATGCTATCTATAAGGGTATATCATCTTTTCATAGGGACACATTTGTATTTCAAACATTCAATAGGGGCACAAAGTTTTTTGCATTTTATTTGAACAATAGTTATCAAAATAACCTTTTAGGCAAAATAAATAAATAAATAACAATACCAAATGG
>Ga0307510_10011037_pt1 | contig 10737 bp, 10 predicted proteins | sample 12_EM_MG_FD_207224 | JGI IMG/M metagenome (GOLD analysis project Ga0307510, IMG submission 207224) | Populus trichocarpa ectomycorrhiza microbial communities from riparian zone in the Pacific Northwest, United States - 12_EM | ecosystem: Host-associated > Plants > Roots > Unclassified | place... | reverse complement strand
TATTTAGTTTAAGGAGCTCCCAACAAATCTTCGAGCCAACCAACTATTAATTCCTGAAGCATAGTGCTCCTTCATACGATCCCGGTGCAGCATAACAAATCCATGTCAAATGCTACTGAAGAAGAAAGGGACAGAAAGGAAAAGAACAACCTTTTAAATTCCTTCTGGCCCTTTTGGAAATCAAATTTTCCTCTGTAAACATTAGTACACATTGTCATATGACCTAAAATACACAACTTTCTTTTCTAATGGCTTTGTAGACACTTGCATGTTTCTCACACAACCTAAACATACATATTAAAAAATATAAAAAAAAACCTACTAACTCCTAATTATTTACTTGTATGATTTGTCATGCATCAAGACATATCGAATGTACAATATAATACCATAAGAAGGCCCCGTCTCTGTAGATTCTTCTAGTATCTTCCCTATTGTTGACTCTCTTTGATTTACTTGGTACAAGTATCATTGCCTCTAGAATTTCGGCCCTGAATTTGAAGCCATCCAGGATATTATCACATCCACAAGTTGGTCTACATCCTTTGATGCTCGTGCACGGAGGATGCTCGAGTCTGCGCCTAGTGTGTTGCCTACTTCTTTGGCAACTGTCTCCCACGGGGTTCCCATGGTAAGATTTGCAAAAAGCTCACTTCCTCGGTTTACTGCATCTGCCATTGCAGGAGGGACATCTGGGAACACCTGATTGAAAGAGACATCACATAAACTGCTAGCCTTCACAAAATTGCATTCGTTGGATATAAAAGCAGGAACACTATGTGTCTTAATATCTAGTTCCAAAAGTTACCTGCTGCAATGGAAGCCCATGATCTCCTGGCAACATGCGAATTGACATGTCTAGCATTGAACTAATGGCTGCTTCTGAACTAAGCACCTGAGCTAGCATTGAAGTTTCATCGATTGCATCGTCCTTGAACTTTATCAGAAGATTTCTAGAAATGCCGTAATATGATTTTATCTGAAAGGAGAAAAGGTTGTCAATAATTGAAAATCACAGAAGGAAGTTGCTGTCGGTGGCAGTAATTTCAGGAGATTATGATAGGTTTCTATTATCATGGATTGTGTAATATGCAAACACACCTTGCAAGTACAGCACCAAAAATATCACAAGAAGGTTGATGAAAAGCCACCCTATAATAGGATAATCTATTACCCAAACACCTAACCCTAGGCATGGCAAGTAAAATACACCATGCTAAATCAGACCACCAAAACATGACTGTACCATCCAGTAAAATGGCAGAAATTATAAATCTTCTACTTACCATAGACAGCCAACAAAAGGTTAATAATTACAATATGCATTGTGACAATATAATTGAAGTTTATCACATTTGATAGTTGAAGGTTGACATACAAGGCGACGAGTTTCTTCGGGTTTGGGACTGAAATCTTCTCTTCCATTAACCAAGTCCATGTATAAGGGAGGAAGTTGCTCAACCAAAGGAAAAACTTGCTTCATAATGGGAGGGCTAAAGTTCTCTAGTTGCTTCATTGTCATCTCTGCCTGCGGGAATTTTATGTGAAGAAGGGTTTAAAAGATAGAATCATTCATCAAGGGAATTAACAATGCTTAGCAACTGAAGTAAGAGGATAAAAATATAAATAAACCAAAAATCTAGATGAAATTAACAGATCACGATACATCTACAACATCAGCAGAGGTACACTCAGATACCAATCCACCTCTCAGATACCAATCCAAGTGCATATTCATAATGCGATAGAAAATGCAAGAAACCAGTTTGAAGCATGTGGTAAAATAGTACATAAATGTAAATTCACCGGGAACCATTCTGGTACTCCTAATGGAATAGACATATTAATATCATAAAAGCTAACAAATCAATAAACTCTCATTGTTATCCTTACATCAAGCAAAACTCTGCCAAATCCATACTGAGGACAGGACCGATTCAGAGTGTTATATAAAGACACAACACAGGATTTCAATACAAAGTTAACCTAGTGTTTCATGAATATCCTGATGTTTAAATGCATTCTTCAAAAGTTCATAAAATGCAAATGGAAAACGCAAGCTTTCGAAAAGGCATTATTCAAATACATTGCTCTGAAAGCGGCTGACATATAATCTCACCCCAAGTCGAACGGTCGGTGATGATGCGATTTGTGATAGAAATGGTCCAAAGCTTTGGGCCACTGGGACAAGAACAGGTGAGAACAAAGGGATAGCTGAACTTGCTTCCTGTGATATCAAGAAAGAAATTTTTGTTAATCTCGAAACCATTCAGAAAAGGCTTTCTAACAGCAGACAATTTAGAATGACAGAAATTTTGTTCAACATGCATGCTAGCAAAAATAAACATGTTCGGTCCTATCACTATGCTGCCAAAGAGAACATATACAGAGACGTCAAGGAATTCAAGATTGAGGCAGCAGTAAAGTGAAACGCTGAAACAGGATTAATTCAGTTCCTTGGGTGCTTTCAAAATGACCTCATTTGAGTAGGGCGGTCATATTTCTAGGGTGGAACCTTTATTAGAGTTATGTTCATAATAATTCAAGCTCATCCCATTTCTCTTCCCACCTCATGTGACATTCAATTGGTGAAGTACCTTGTTATTGAATGCCATCAGTATATTTCCGCTTCTTTGCACAGCATATCGTGATCCTGATAAACAGGAAATCAAATCAACATAATAAGCAGCTGTAAATCAAATCATTTTCTTGCACCCTCTCAAATATAAACTATGTGGAGAAATTCCATACCAATCAAAAGGTGAATGACACTTCCCAAAGAGTGGCCTATGCCAAAAGTAGGAACATCTTGTACCTGTAAAATTAAGAGCTTTTAGCCTAAACATTTCTATCCCCTCCATGAAACAACAGACCGAAAGGAAATATTATTTTCCAGATTGTAAATAAATAAACAACTTACGGTTTCTTGAAGAAACCGAAGACACCTATCAAATTTGAACTGCACTTCATCAGCAATGAAGAAATAGTCGAATCCACTAGCATATGGTGTGGCAATCACCAAAACACCCCTATATCACCAAAAGAAAAAAAATGACCATTAATTTTCCTCAGTCATCACGAAGTCTGTCAAGTTCGACTGCCAAGTAAAATAGCATATTTGTTGACTATGGAATTGAAGGTCAATACTACCAGTATCAAAATGTAGCCACTCACTTTTCTGCCAAGCGTTCAAGAAATAAACGGTAAGTAAGCTGGGGTGCTGCTCCAACGAATATACCACCAATGAAATGAACAACTGACTTGGGCCTTGAGCTTTTTGGTTTAAGAACCCATGATCCCTGAGATGATATCAGAACTATCTAATAAAAAAAATGGAATGAACTATCAAAGTAATTTAATAAATTCGTGAATTTGACAAGTTTTGGATTATGCAGGCTCCTGTCTTTACATGCTGTAGGAAGTAACAAGGATAAATAGTTGGAGGACATCACCCAGGTACTTGCAGGGTGCTAGAAGGGAGAGTCCAAGTCAGGATGTGTGCTTCAAGACATCATCATGAGTTCAGAAACTAGGGGACCAATCCCTTAAGATTAAAGGTGTTCCAAGTAACATTGTAACTGGAGCTTCTAAATCTCAACATCTTCACATGGAGTTTTTACAAGAAGAAATTTTAGACTCGAATCCCCTCCAGAACCTTAGTTTTCCAGTATTTTTAAGATTTCTGTCACAATTGACAATTGATGGCATGAGAGAAAATTTCAGACTCTTTTGGTGGAACCCAATTAATCTCACAAAGGCCAAAGTCCAAATTTTCTCTATACTTAGGAAACCCTTCTCTTCCACCCTGATTCATTGCGTTTAAAAATAGTAAAAGTAAAATCCGTTGACTTAATAAATCCTGAGGGTTCAAGTCCTCTGTCCCCCAAAAAGGGCCCGCTCGACTCCCTAATTGTTGATTGGTGGATGGAAGTACCAAAGATAGTCTGGTGGTTTTTTATAGTTGATCACGGCCACATTTAGGAGTAAGAAGTTCCTCACACTTTTCATTTCATAAAATTAAGTGGGAGGTGGCAGTACGGTTTACAGGAGATAGATTAAAAAAAAAAAAAAAAAGGTAAGAGCATTTCCAGAATAACTATCATCTACTTTTATAGACTGCATCGTCCAAGAAATGAAAAGGCTTTCTAGGTTAGCCAATGAGTCTAAAGTACTCAAATTATCTTCTTTCAATCCAGACTCACTTAGATAAAAAAAAAAAAAAAAAGGATCCATGAATAATTCACAACTCAATTTTCAATTAACCAATCTTTCTCAACAGATGGTTTATCTTCGGTCTTTTTTGCATCAAAATCGATACACTAAGGATAAGGAAAGCAAGAAAACAAGCATGGCATAAACTTGATCAAAAGTGAAAGTGAAAGAAACAACACCTCAACTTCAGACCAGTCTTTAGAACCACCCCAATAATCTTGTGATTGTCTTGAGGTCTCCGTAAGTAATCTACAAAAACCAATTGAAAAAAAAATAACAAAGTTGACTTTTTTTCTTTCGTGGGTTATCAAGAAAATCATTGAAAAAGATGTTGGGGGTTGAACCTTTCAATCTGATTGTAAAGTTGGATTGCCGAAGACGACGACGAAGAAGAAGATGGTGATGGTTGTGGTGGTTTCTTGACGGGGTCTTCATAAGTACAGAAGATTCTGCTGCTTCTGGTATTACATTTACGGGGACCATTTGCCGCCAGTAAATGAACAAGTTGATTTTTATGATTGGAAAAACCGATGAAGCGATGGTGGGACTGAATCAGATGTTGATGAGCACTCCATATGCAGCAACTCTCCATTTGATCCAAAATTCAAATTCAAAGAGAGGCTAAGCTCCCTTCCTAATGGTTATCGTACGGTACTACTGTTTGTTTCTGCTAAACTAAACTAAACTTAAGTCCGATTGTAAGAATTAGACAACTAACTACTTCCTTCCTTGTTTTCAACTACGTATATGTTATCGTCTGTTTCGGAGCACGCAGGCCGGAGGTGGGATTTCCTTCTTCTGATAATAACAGGTTGAAAACTTCAATTTCAAGGATCTATCAATAATCTCAAATGTCTTGAATAATTTCTCTGTCTACCTGAACTTTGATCATGTGCTTGGGATGTTCTTGTTTCTGCGGTGGCGTTTAAAATATTTTGAATTTTTTTAATATTAAAATATTTTTAATATTTTTAATTGTTTTAATATATTAATATTAAAAATTAATTTAATAAAATTTATATAATATATTATTTTAATATATTTTTAAATAAAAATAACTATAAATTTTTTTATTATTAAATTCTCCATCACTCTATTCATTTTCATCCCTCGCACTATCTCAATTGGAAAACCCAACACTCCTTCTCTTGGCTCTATTCTATATCCTATAAGTTTCTGCCAGTTGTCACAAGGGAAAATTGCATTGTGAAACTAAATTTTCATTTTTTTTTTTAGGAAAAGTTCCCGAGACATAACATGGCATTAAGTAAATAGAATATTTTTAAATTCAGATAAATCATTTGGTTAAAAACATAGTTATCAGACCCGGTTTGACCCGACCTGATAAATTAACCTGAGATCTGGACAATTTAGAGCTTTGGCCAGGCCAGAAAAAAAAGAAAATTAGGGTTGCAATTGGCTCGTTGAGACCCGAGCAACCTATCAAGTAAATCTAGGATCCGCGTAACTCACTACAACCCGACAAAGACCCGATTGTTATATCTATTTGTTAAGAGGTGGAACAAATTCTCTTGAGAGATTGCTACGTGCTTTTTTAGTTTTACAAGATGTGGATGTTGTCTAAGGAGTGAAATAGAAGGTTTTCCTCTTGTTTGGCCTAATCTTATATGTGCAAGCCTACCATTCTTTCCTTGTTAGTTATTAGCTCATATTAAAATTCATTATAATTTTTTTTTATTTTTTTAATGGGAGATTGGAAGTCCATTAGTATATATATACTATATTCACGAGAAGAAAGTTGTGTTTTTTCAATGTAGAATAAGAAACATTTTTTGTTTAAATACTTCAATTTAAAAAGAAAAGACAATAATTTTTCGAATAAAAAACTTTTTGAAATAATATTTTAAACTTCTTTATTTATAACATATATAGTCTACATCCACATAAATTGTTTCTTAATTTTTCTATGTAAAATATTAAAATCTCAAATATTTTTTTAAAAATTTTTCTGGATTGATCCAGGATCCAACCCTTTGTTTGGGTCAACTTCCAGACCAGGTTTAATAACTATGGTTAAAAATAATTCATTTGAAATGATTATTTTTCACCCTTTTTTTAGTTTTTATTTTATTTTATAATCCCATGATATCTCCGGATTAGTTTTTTAGTATTGAAATTAAGTTTATTTTTTTTTAATTTTAATGAACGAAAAGCCATCTATATTAAAACGAAAAACTATTTTGTGATTAATTAAAATTAATAAATCAATTATGTATTTATTTAAAAATTTTGATTATTGTAATTTGCAACCAAATAAATGGATATTGCATGATATTTTAGTTTGATAGAATAGCTTGCTTCAATAATAAAATCAAGATTCAAACCTTAGTAACTAAGATTGGTTTACATTACATGACAACAAGTGAGTGAGGTGTGGGAAGTATGCCTTTCATAAATTTTGAATGAGAACTAGAAGCTCATAGTGACACTAACATGTCCATAACCAAAATAATTACATCTAGAGATGTTTATTTTAAGAGTATTATTTTCCGTCTTCTTGCAAACTTCGATGTATTTTTGTTTCCTTTTCTTTTTAGAGTTGCTGTATCTTGATGTAAACACCGACTGTTGCAGCTATAGACTCGTCTACTTTGCTGGACGCGTCCGAAATTCTCAAGTCCGGCAGCAGCTGATAAATCTGTGGGGAAATTATACTCAATTTGACATATTTAATGGAAGTTCAACATTCCCTTACGAAGAAGGCTTTAAGGGGAGAAAATATTGCCTCCATGTTAGAGGGCTATGAAGTGAACACTTCAAGGGTTAGTGATGCCATACACTATGGATGCATTCCTGTTGTAATTTCAAATAATCGCGATCTTCCATTTGCTGATGTCTTGGATTGGAGCAAGTTCTCTGTTGTCATCAATCAACGAGATATTGCGTTCTTGAAAACAAAATTGTTGTCTAGAACAAGAGAGACGTACCCAAGAAAGTTTATCATATTAATTTCTGCAGCTTATCATACTAATGACAATATCCTACTCTGAGATTCAGATCTTTCTATACCATGAGAGTTCAAGTCAGGTAGGGAAATCGAAGCATTTTCTTGCCAAACAAATCCGGCCTTTAGATGTGGTGAAAGATTAGCTCTTTAGCTTCTAAGATCTCAACTGTTGCCGTCATCTGTAATCTGTCCTTGACCCCCGGTAGAGAGGGAGAACCAGCTGCCGTTCTGGATTTGATAAACAAAGCACATTGGTGTCGAGCCCAGTTTTTATCGGTGGGGAAAGCCTCCACAATTGATCATACCTCCAAAGGTGAAGAATTTCAAGCGTAAGATGTCTTATGATATGCTCCCCACCAAGGATGAACTACCGCTGAAAGTACAGATTAAAGATTGATCATGCTATGCTATTGCTACAATGAACCCAATGAGGAAAGCGTTCACATCTTTCCCAGCTGCACTGTAACCTAACATTTATGGACTAACCTTTCACTCCAGCTCGAACAGAGTACAATGAAGGGTTGATGTGTATCTGCTTGGACAACTATGGGATGGAAGAAGCCAACCGATTTATGAGAACAAAAATAACTGGACAACAGAGCCCTGACGTAATTCGCCAAAAAGCCTCTGCATTTTGGATGGCTGGCCTAGCAAGAGCGCAGGCAGTCCAAACCTAAGGGCTTGCTATTCTGTACTTTGCTCTTGATTTAAACATATTTGGTTAATTAGATTCCGTTAAAAATTCTCTTCGAGGCTAGCATATGATTAGAAGCCAACAGGGAACAAATTATAATCAAAGAAATCTTTAATCTTTTTATGGTTTGAAGAATCACAGCAATGACAAAATAAGCTCAACCTACTATGCAGAAATCATGCATTTATAGGACATCCAAGCCAAATCAGCTTTCAACATTCAACTAATTTTTATGCATCAAAACTGGTTCTGTTAATGCCACCATTAAAGCAGAAATCTGCAAAGACCATTAAACCTCACTCAAGATAGAAGCTTGCGCTAAACTTCCTCGTGTTCAACAACCAAAATAAAAACAAAGAGCAAAGCCTGAAACACACTTTTCCCTCAAGACCAGCAGAAGTTGCACTTTAAAAGATAAATGGCGGGAATATTTCTGTGTTGCCGATCTCCACCATCAACATTTTCAACTTACAAGAATGTGGCAGACCTAGAAACGTGCGCCCACCATCAAATTCAATGTTTTCAGCTTCAGCTGGCAAGATGACCGACACTGAATATCTCAAATCTCGATATTCTTCGCCGGTCTATCCTCAAAAACATTAAATGCGAGTACCGTAGGGTGGGGATTACACATATAATTACCAAAGACAAATAAAAGGATGTAGAGTAATTTAGCACTTTATAAATGGATAGGTAATGCACATTGACACAGCACAGTAGTTGTATTTAGTTTGGATTGATTATACACACAGTCTTTCGCTTGGAAATTGGAAAATAGCAAATCACATTGTACGTTCAGCTGAGGATGGCTGGTAGGTGCGACGCCTCAGCTCAGACTGTGGAGTAGGCTGTTGCAAAAAGATTCTTGTTGGATCATTAGGATCAACATATCTGCAAAACATATCACAAGTTTTAATCAACAAGAGATCTTAATCTTACAAACAAAAATTATATAACGTATTATGTCACTTACGCATGTCTCATCATTTCATCAACTGGAGTTTGCGCTGCTTGCAGAGGATCTATCGAAGGTCTTGGTGCAGAGTTCACTTGTTGATTGTATTGTCTCACCGCCGAGATCAAGTTGAGAAAAAGTGGAACAAAGGTTCCACAGCCCCCTTCCTTGAACAAAATTTTGAACGAGTGAGTGGAGTAGAGAGCCCTATTCTCAGTCTCTGGAACTACCTGAAGTTTCATATCAAGACAATTAGCTTACACAGAAATAAGTGGTGATCGTAGAAGAAAGCCTTTTCACTGTTATACTTACAGGTTCCACGAAACCTGAAATATTGTTGCAGTGAAATATAGGTTGGTTGAATTTTTCTTCATGGATAAAGAGCTGCATGACAGAGTAATTTCAAAATAAGGGTCACGAGAAAGCCCAAAGAGTAGATATCCAACGGACCTCAAAATAATAACGTAGAATCTACATGCTTGGAATCAACCATGGCCTAAAAACTTTGAATATAAAAATGACTGAAGGGTTGTTCGAATCACTCCAGTTTTTGGTTTTTGTTATGATGTCTGCTTCCACTTCTCAAGAAGGGAAACGCATTCAGCGAGAAGAAATTACCAATTGAACAAGTTTAGAGGGTATGTAATGAGAAATATACCATCGGTATGGATACCACACTGCTTAGCTGCTAAAAACAAACAGCTTCATCTTTCTTTCCCAAGAGCTTTAGAAGTATCAGATGTTAGGTAATAGCATTGCCTAAATTTGATTATTACAAAATGCAAGATTTGAAAAAGCTAATCGAAACCCAATCACCTCTGACGAAAACACTAAACAGCTAATATCTTGTCAACATGAAATCCAATGCATGAGCTATATCTAAAGTAATACAAGAAAGGGAAAGAAGACTCAACCAACCAAATGAAAAGGTTCAAGGAAGAGGGAGTCAGAAGAATTACATAGACGATTGAGTACCAATATAAATATTCATCGGTTACTTACAAGAGGCATGTCAAAAGCATAGAAATTTCCAACAGGCTGAGATGCAACAAAGACCATCCGTATATTAGACAAGTAGATTGTTCCCTTAGCTTTAACTTTTCCGCATCTGCAGCAGCAGCAAAGGGTTGGATAGCCCATTAAAACCAACAAAGACCATTCGTAATTCCCTTTAAGAAAATAGACTTCATTAAGATTTCAAAAGAAATAAAAAATAAAATAAAATAAAATTGGAGAACATTTGTGAGTAAAAAAAGAAAAAGAAAAAACAAACCCGGGGATTTTGTCGACCTCGAATTCGACGCCGTCTCTGGCCAATACAAACAACTCGTTCTCGAAAGGAACGGCCATCCCGTTTGCATACAATTGTGGGTTAAGAGCCATCTCTCTCTTCTTCTTTTCAATTGTCGATTTTTCTGCAGATTCAAATCAATTCAATTCTCCAGAGTTCATAGAGTTGCTTTTTATAGGGAGCACCGAATCTGAATAGTATTAATATATATATATAAGTCTCGTGGGCGCTACCTCCTTCTGGATCCACCTCGAAAGAAACTAGCCTGATGCCATGTTGTTTTGAGAGGTTATTCCTTATTATACAGACTAATGGGCCCAGAACCAGGCCCATATATTGTGGACATGAACCGGTTTCTGTTTTATTTATTTACTATCGGTTTTAGCATTATTGAGAGAATAATATCATTGCCCGCATTATACCAAAGTATTTTTTATTACGAACAAAATTACTGTGAGGGCTGAAAAAAGCGCCATGTTATAAATCTCATAAAATAAAATATTGAATGTTATTTAATTAAATAATAAAATAAAATATACCAATTAAATAAAATTTTAAAAATAATTATGAAAGATTGTAAAAAAAAAAATGCTATTATCACAAAAAAAAAAAGAAGT
>Ga0307510_10011036_pt1 | contig 10737 bp, 4 predicted proteins | sample 12_EM_MG_FD_207224 | JGI IMG/M metagenome (GOLD analysis project Ga0307510, IMG submission 207224) | Populus trichocarpa ectomycorrhiza microbial communities from riparian zone in the Pacific Northwest, United States - 12_EM | ecosystem: Host-associated > Plants > Roots > Unclassified | place... | reverse complement strand
AAATTAATTTTTTTTATGTTTTGAGATTGTTTTGATGTGTTGTTGTAAAAATAATTTTAAAAAAATAAAAAAATATTATTTTAATGTATTTCCGAGCAAAAAACACTTTGAACTATAACCATTACAATACTCTCAAACACCCGATACATCTCTCAACAACTTATCTTAAGTTCAAATTTCATTATTATTTTTTTAATAAAAAAGAAGAAATAAATAAAGGTAACCTAACAATGATCCGTTTAATATGTACACAATTCAACCCGGAAGACTGAAGGAAAGAATAGATTTGGGGTTCAAAATAAATTTCGCTGACCTAACATTACAAAGGAAAGTCTTCATTTCTGATGAAAGGGAAAGAAGCAATTATATCCCGTCAATTTCTTTTCTCTCAAACTATCATCTCCCCTCAATATTTGTTTCAAACTATTTGAATTTCCAAATATCTTCTTAATTTTAATTTTTTTGTTTCTTTTCTACAGGAACCCAGTCAAGGCTGCACCTGCATCCAAACAGGCTTCGCCAGTTTATCAAATTTTATTTATTTATTTTATCCTTCTAGTTCCATTCTTTCTGAAGAATGTTCTAGAAGTAAATCCTCGATCCGTTTCTCTTGTGCAATTCTTACAGTCTAAATATGCAGAAATATATTATGTTTTTTTTTTATTTACATTTCTAAACACTCAAAAATATAAGAATATGCACCCAAAAAGTAATATAATAATAATAATTAGAAAATATCATGTTATTCTTTAAATTTAAGCTTTCAAAAGCACGTACGTATGCTTATAAAAATATTATAGAACTCAAACTATTATTATTGCACAATGAACCGAGATTAATATCTAGTAACTCATCATTAATATATGCAATTAAAAGTTATTCTATAATCATAAATTACATATCGAAATTCAAGAAAAAAATCTTATTGAATAGTAAGAGTTTTATACCCATCATTGCAGGCATCCGAGCACAAACCGCGGTCTAGCTGATGCATGACTAATTGGAATCACAGCAATATTCCAATATTTATACATCATCTCAGGAACTTGTGAGTCTCGCAACTTCCCTGATCAATAAGATTACAGAGTATTTATGCAAGTTGTGACATAACATAATGGAAATTAAGATTTGGCGTCTGGTGAGAGTTCAACTAAATTTGGATCATACATATTTCTATCCGGTTTTCTCAGGATTTGTCTGCTGCGTAAAGACAACAAAGGGAGACGCTAATATTCCGGTCTTCTTTAAATTAGTTTGAATTGTCAACATAAGTTTTTCTGAGAGAGAATTCTAACCATGCCTTGTCTTGATGGAGTAAAATGACTGCAATGCATTTATGCAGAAAATAAATCATCCACCAGCTTCTTATGAAAGTGTCTGTAGTTTTGAGTCTGACTCCACTGCTAAAATGGTGGCCACGCCATGCAATCTTCTAAGCTTTTAAGATGCGTGTACTTGTGTGAGACACATCGCTTTCTGATGGACTTGAGTTTTGACTTTTATTCTTCTTCTTCATGGAAGATACATGTATCTATGCAATGTCAAGAGAAGAAAAAAACAAAGAAAATGCTTCTTGCATCGTAAGCAGAAGATGGCCCAAATTAAATAAATATTATTGTTTAAGTACGAAATAAACACCTCAAATTCTTGTAAATATTTGCATAGAAACTTTTTCAAGTTCTTTTATAGATTTGTCTTTTTGTAGATTTATTGTTCACAATTTTATGTTTTATCATTATGCCTTTCTTATTCAGTGATTTATTTGCTTTATTTATCAGTTTATTTACATGCTTTCTTGATAAACTTTTAGTTTATTTTAATTATATTTTTCTATGCAATTTAATATTCTCTTTTAGTTTTACAAGTATTTCGCTTGATGCAGGCACTCTAGAGTTTAATTATATATCTTCATGATTATTTCTCAATGTAAAGTAAACTCATATGTTTATTATTGAAAGAAAACTTAATTATTTAAAACTGATTTATACCTTTATAATTTTCACGATCAATACAAGTTGAAATATTTTAGAAAAATATATTATGGAAGTAGAGACTTAACAGAAGCCCTTAAGAATTATAAGCATTGTTTTAAAAATCATAACGACCCACTCATGATTTGAAGTGATCCAAGTTGAAAAAGAATTTTTAAAAAAACATTAGCTGGCCCGATTAACAACTCATGTTGACAAGGTCGGCTGACCTTGATACAGTCAAAACATTGTTCTCGCACATATATAGGCGATGTCACGAGGTCAGGAAGTAGCTACCTAGGAGATCCAAACATGTATAAAAATTTTAAGGCTAAGAAAGTGACTGTGGTTAGGAAATGTATTAATATTTTTAGTGTATTTTATATGAGGTAAGCTATATTGTTTGATTTAAATATGATTTAAAGATTTTGATGAGTTCCTAACCAATAATCTGTTTATAGTTCAGGATAAAGATTTACTCTTACGAATAAATCAAGTATTTTAAATTTTTTATGGGCTCGTATGCCCAGATAAAGTTTTATGGAATGTGTTTATATAGGTGCTCTAATAGGGTTCACCTATCCTAAAAGGCAAAATAGTTTTTCACAATTTGTATATTATGGTGAAAAATACCCTCAATTAAAATTGGTGAATATTCATAAAAATTTTGAGAATTTTATGTTAAACTCTTGATATTTAAATATCAGCTTACTTGTAGGTCCAATATTTATACTAGAATATTGACCATTAATTATTATAAATTAAAATTTTCAGGGGTTATTGAAACATTAACCAAGTTCTTGTAGATTCAGTAAACTAGTTATTAAATTCAAAATGTATGTAAATATTTTTTTAAAAATTTTGTATAAAAATGTTAAAACACCCCATATATATATATAAAGCAAAAATATAATTTTCATATTTTTGAGAGACTTGGCCATATGCAACAGACAAAAATCATTTTTATATTACTATTTTTTAGGTCATTTTTATTCTTCTTATTTTTTTTTTTAAGATCATGTTTGGCAAGACCCATTTTTTTCTTTAGAAAAAACTATCAAAACAAGTCTAAGGATGTGTTTGTCAAACACCTCTTTAAACCAAAAATCCTTTTATAAAAAAGGTGGCAAGCCAAACAGGGCATTAAAAGTCTAACCCGGTTTTGACTCGACTAGGTTGATCCGGAAACAAATCAAAAACAAAAAAACAAAACCAAAACAGATTAAACATAAAAAAACATAAAACTCAAAATTTCTTGGATAAAACGGATCAAACACAAAACAAATGAAGAACACGAAGAACATTCAAGCTTAAACCCAACAACGTATAAGCCAAACCAAACTACATTTCGAGAAAACAAAGGCATGGTTTATTCATAAGAATCCATAGATTAAGAATCAAGCATAAAAAATGATCGATTATCACTCAAAAGCTAACATTTGGTCAAAATGTTTTTTGAGCAATTGAAAGAAACCTAGAATATAAATGTATGAATATGTGTTATTATGTGTTTTAAACCTAGATTATTTGTTAATCAAGTTGTTTAAAGGGTTTTGTGCAAATAAATGGAACCAAAATGGTCCAAATCATAAAGCTAAAGCAATATTCTTTCTAATAACACAAAGAACACCATCTAGAAAATCTAAAAACTAACTAGAAAAAGCTAGCCATTATCCAACCCATAATGGTCATTTTAGGCCTCTAAAACATGCTTTTTTTTTTCATTCTAACAAACCACATTATCAATGCCAAACATAGTTGAAACAAAAAAAAAAACTAACAAAAACAATAAATCATTGTAAACATGCATTAATTTCCATTTCCAAAACTGCTAAATCAAAACAAAAAATCTGGGATTCAGAATTGACATTTTGACATTCTAAAGGACTAAACCAAAACTTAGGAGACTGGAACCATACATTAACCAAACATCAACAACTTGCTATAATATTTAGTAGATTTCAAATCAAACAAAAATGTAAACTTAGCATATTAAAGCAATAATCATCATGTCAACACATTCAAAACATTGTATTTAAACAATAAAAAAAAAACAATCCAACAAGCCTTATGGATTTCACTTTCAAAACTTGCAAGAATATACCTTCCAAGCTTGAAATCTTCAAATAAGAATAGACTTTTGTTGCTACCTTCCTTTCTTCTTATCGCTAAACCCAACAAAAACAAACTAGATCCTTTTAAGCTTGTGAGCTTGATTTTGGATCCTTTAAACCTTAACCAAATTTCTTCCCTTTTCTTTTCTCCTTTTTGTCCTCTGTTACTCCTCTGATTACCTCTCTTTTTATAGGCTAATTCAGAGCTTCTAGATGAGTTTGTTAAAGTTCTAACAAATCAAAACTAGGCTGATTTTATCACAGGATAAATGGTTATGGATTTAGGTGGTTTTGTAACAAACTTGAAGGCCAAAGTGAAGTATTTTACCCTTTTGATCTTGAGAGAAGTGTTCTCGACCTTTGATTAGAACCTTCTGGGAGTTTTTAAGTGTGAACACATGAAAAAATTGGGTGGTTTTGTGCAAATAGGTATATCAATTAAGGCTGACTGGGTTGCCCACTTTCATGGCTTCGTTAGAGAAACTCTGACATTAACATTGCTTAAAGCCACATGAACTTGGTAGAGAGGATGTATATCTTTTAATTAGATTCATTCTTACTTAATTTGGAGGTTTGTAGCTCAACCTTCATTCGTTTAAAAGTGTTAATCTGATCAGCATAGAATCTAAAAATATAATGATGGTTGATCGGGGACAAGATGTTTTAGAGATCATTAGAGAAAATGAGATATATACATTTGATTTCATGGAAATAAGGTTGCGGAGGGGGTGTTCCTTAGTTAAATTATGGTGGTTATAGTTTCAAAAGCGGTTGGAAACGCCACATGCATTCGCTTGAAGGTGTCTACTCGATAAACAAAAATTATTGAAGAAGAAAATGCAAAGCGATGAAACAATGCGTCGTTTAGGCTAAACCCTATAAATTAGAGTTTTTAATTTAGGATTTAGCAAACTTCAATTTAATCCCTAATCTTCTAATTTCTTTTAATTTCACTCATAATTACCTCCTAAACATTGCATTTCATGCAATTTTTTCCATGTCAAACTCAATTGCCAACCCTAAAATTGAGTATCTTTTACAATTTGGTCCTTGGTTTTCGATTGGTTCAATTGGATCCCCAATTGACCATCAAACTTTTAATTTTCTTCAATTTGGTCCCTGATTTCACCAATTTCAAACCTTGAAGTCTTGCACATCTTACTAGTTGGTCCCTGGTTTTTGATTTGTTCAAATTGGGTCCTTAATTGCCTATTAAGTTTTTAAATTCTTCAATTAAGCCCTTGATTTGGCCAAATTTAATTTTAAAAATTACAATTTGACCCCCAGATTTTATTTTCTTCTAATTAAAACCTAAATTGACTTCAAAAAGTTAATTTTTTTGCAATTAAACCCTTTATAAATTCAATTAAGCCTTGAAAAAAATTTCAATTGAGTCTTTAAACGTCCAAAGATGAATTTCCCCTCCTCAAATTGAATTTTCTTTGTCAATATGATCTTCATTAGTAAAAAATATATTGTCAAATCTAATTTTGATTTTCCTCAAATAGTCTTTGGCCATTTCTTAAGTGTAGAGTATAACAATAGCTAAAAGCCATGAGTCTAATTTTAGCTATTGTTATAATTATAATTCATTCATTTTCGACTGTAAACACAAGTTTATTTTAGTATATTATTAATAATTAAGTAATTAATTAGTTAATTATGAGATTTAGGACTTTGTATAGCACAAAATGTGATTATCTCCATGACAAATAACATTTCTCGTATGTATTGAGATCCTTATTTTTTGAATGCTGTTTCTATTAACAATAATGATGACGATCGGTGATGAACCTCTAGAAGCAGCGGTGGAATTAGGGGGCCGGCACCTACAAGAAATTTTTTGCAGCTTCCTTCAATAATTTATATTTCTAGCTCTAAAATTAAAAAAATAAATAAATTTCAGCTCTTTTCTTTAATTTGGCCTTCTAACTAAAATTCCTAACCCCGTCTTGCCAGAATGAAACATCTACGGCATGATCGTAATGCGTTGATTTGATCAACATATAGCTTTTGAAAAAAGAAAATACCAAAAGACGCAAACGTTATATTTTATAACTCAAAAGGAAAAGTGAAAAATAAAGGGGAAGAATGACTCGATCAAGCAAAAGATCATGCGAGAAGAATGAACATCAAACATCAATGAATCAAGCAAGGTTATGCATCTACTCAAGACTCAACAATGTCCACTTACCAAAGAAGATGGAGCTTAAAGAGCAACCCCTTTTGCATCATTTCAACAATCCGGTCACTTGAAAGATATAATATGTAGCTTTCCCTTTACTCTCTCTTGGATTCGGTCACCGATGAAGTTATTTAATTGCCAAATTATAGTAAATTGCTTAGATTATGATCGAATATTTAATTTTCCCTTTTTTAAGAAAAAGTCCAATAATGTTTCCTAGTAGATTAAGTGGTTTTCGTTAAATGTTATCTTTTGCTAATGGGGTTGGTGATGCTAATTAAATAAACCATGGAGTTTGGCACTCTCAAGTCTCACCACCGTGTTGAATGGTGGATCGCTGCTGCTTCTTTTCTACAAATTCCTGTTTTTTAAGAAAAAAAAGATTGTCCCATGTTAAGTGGGTCCATTGTTGTTCCAATTAATGCCCTTTTCCAAGCAGAATCTTCTCCAATAATAAATAAATAAAAGTTGCACCTTAATTTCTACTTGGGCATTTCCATGGATAAAAGTTAAAATATACTGATGAGGAAGACGTTTAGCAAAAGCCTATAATACAGCAAGAAGGTTGCGGAAGAAACAAGCTGAAACCAGAAGCAGAAGGTCAACAGAAACCGGTGTCCTTGCTGGGAAAGGAGAAGCAGAAATCCTTGCACGAAAAGGAAAGGTTGAAGTCCTTGTGGGAAAGTAGAATCCAGAAGAAGGAATCGTTCTTGCAGGAAGAGAGAGTTCAGAAACAAGCTGCCGTGTTGCGGCAAAAACCAATTTGAAGTCGGAAATAGAAGCTGGCAGGATTAGGAACTCTGACTTAAATAATTTTAAGTTCTGATTTAATCAACTACCTTAGATTATATAGATTAGAATTATCTTTATCAATTATCAATTATTATTTTTTATTTAGAACTCTTCTTAGGCTCAATTGAAAGGCTATAAATAACCAAGGTGTACTGATGCTTTGGCAATTAATAAGAAAAATATCAAGCACCTTCAGAAACAAGAAATGAATTAAAGAAACCATCTAGGTGGTGGCCCAGTGATAAAAACTTGGGACCAAGAGGTTTGCTCCCTCTGTGGTCTCAGGTTCGAGCCCTATGGTTGCTCATATGATAGCCACTGGAGGCTTACATGGTCGTTAACTTCAGGGCCCGTGGGATTAGTCGAGGTGCGCGTAAGCTGACCCGGACACCCACGTTAAACTAAAAAAAAAAAAGAAATGAATTGAAGAATAGGAGTCCGAACTGCAAATTCTGAGTTAGGTATGCTGCAGATCGGTTTCCAAGAACAACAACAACGAAGGGGTTGTGATCAATTCTAACAATAAACACTCCTCCGAACCGTGGATGCAATTTTCATCTTTTGCAGGAGAGGATATGGTTGCTTGGCTCAGCCGAGCAAACCATATCTCGAAGGAAGATATGGTCAACAACGCTGTCTTTTTCCTTGATGGAGAAAATTTACCGAAAAAAAAATAAAGAAGACCATCAGATAGAAGGATTTTGAAAGAGAGGTTCTGACTAATTTCAATCCTACAAGATAACTGGACAAATCAGGAGCTATCTCACACTTGACAAATTAACCAGCACACCTACTGAAGGAGTTTGAGATGTTTTCAAATCTGATAGAAGAGTAGCCTGAAAAGGGTGTTGTAGGCACCTTCATTGCGGCCTAAAACCCCGCCTTGCAAAGGAATTCTAAGCAAATTATCTAACCTTGACAAGGAAAGCTATTATGTATGTTCATCTTGTTGACTTTCTCAAAACATATAAATATAATAAAAATAGTAATAAAAAAATTCTAAGTATCTCATTAGACAATCTAAGATTTTTTAGAGTTTAAGATTACTAGAATAATAATTCATTTTTTTGGTATGTATGTGTTTTTTAAGTGTATCTCTATTCCATTGCATTAGAACATTATATAATCTGTATAGAAAATATAAAGTATAACATTTTATTTATAGAGAAAACTTGATAATCTATAAATAGTAAAATGTTACTTTGCCCCCTTAAAAAATATCACATATATTATTTTAGGATAGTTTTAGAAATCTATTCAATCGAGTCCCAACTTGGTTTTTTTAGGATTATAATCTTAATTCTCTATGTAAATTATATTCTAATCCTTAATTTTTAAAACTTATTTACAATTAATTTATACTTAATTAATAATCCTAGTTTAATTTCTTGCCCATGGTTCTTTATTTGTGTGACCCATTAAGTTTCCTAATATCTTGACCCAAATATAAATCATATTCCTTATCAAAATAGAATTAAATAAATTAAATAATTTAATTTATTATCAATTCAATAATTGATTGATTTATATTTAAAGATCAAGTACAGTGTCTAACAACATGCCATGATTTCCTAAATATTATAAAAGTTATAAGTTGTTTGACTTAGTAACTAGTTTTTGAAAATAATTATTATCCCTTCATCAATAATGTTTCAATTTAGACATTGAAGCATGGAGTATATCTACTATGTTAAATTATATTTGTTCTCAACACCATAATTACTGATTTTTTGAATAAGATTTGAAGCTTTTTTCAAATCTCATTACATCTTGTTATATGATTTTACAATCAATAATATTTGAGAATATTTGCAATATTTTTTCTAATTATCTAGTGCGATGAATCATCTCTTAATCACTTAAACACTTTTATATAGTTCATGTTATACCAAACATATACTCATTTGTTACCCTTGATTAAGACAACATATAGTCAGGATTAAACTATAACATTTTCTATATAAAATAACTTGTTGATCTCAAGTATAAGGATCAATTATATAACCATTACATTTCCATAGACACAAGTGATTTCTCCACTTGAAATCCTCATATGGGACAATTTACTATATGTGTCATCTGACAAACACCTATAAATTAGTTATAGGTATGTCTCATACCTCGACTTATAAAAACAATTATTTCCTTTCATAGAGAAATAATACAATATGTACCGATCGTAGATGTAATTAATGTGCTGTCTCAATAGAATATCAACTAAGAATATTTAGGAACAATAATTTAATGCAATAAAAATATCATTATTATAAAAAATATTCAGTAAAAGAAATCAAGTCTTTGTAAAGTTCTTGATCAAATAATTTAATGCTAAGAGCCTAAGAGAGAAAGGGTTGTGATTTATTCAGTACGTGTGCTGGTTAATTTGTCAGTGTTTGGTACTATGGTAGCTGTTGTAGTTGTGGTTTGAAAAAAATTATTTTATAAAAAGTACTTTTAGTTGAGGTTGGTTTGGAAAAATATATGTTTAGTTAAAACTGTGGTTGAAATTGAGGTTGAACAAAAAGTAGTATAATGTGTTTGGTTAAAAGAATGTTTTTCAAATTGAAGTTATATATATTGATAGTTTTTAATTTAAATATTGTAGATTTAACTACTGTTATTACATCATGAAATAAATAATATTGATATGAAATATTTTTTATTGTTCCATTAAACTGCGTGCAATTTCATAACGTACAAAATCTATCCAACAAGGACTATATTTTTCAAGATTTCTTAAGCGCGCAACAATATCAGGTAAAATATCATTAAGAATAAAATTGAGGTTGCGATCAAATTCTGCAAATGTTACGTCATCAAGTGATCTCCTTCTAATTTTTTGAATAAAAGACATTTAAAAAAATAAAAATAAAATTTAACTGGATCGGACCCGGTTCAATACATTTAGTTTTGGACCGGATCCGGACCGGTCGGAACAGTGGAGAGTGACTCCATTGTTCACGTAAACAGTGGAGTTAAACTCTCCACTGTACAAAAACACACAGCAGCATGAGAAGCAAGAAAAAATTGCTTCAGCAGAACCCACGGTTAAACCTCATTTTTAGTGGGTTCCATGAGCCAAACCACAATTGCTAATTATAACCAAACATTATATTATTATGTTTGAAAAAAAAAAAAACAGCAGCTACCACATAGCCAAACGAGTTTTAACTGCTATGAAAAATCCATCTTGGTCATAAATGCAAACATCCCTAGATGTATATGATTGAGACTTAGGAGGAGGACACTGATGAATTGAAAAAAGAATACAGAATCCACCAGTGATGAATCCGTGATCGTATGGTATTAATGCATGCTTTGACTAGCTAGAGTCTATGGATCTAAAACATGTTAGCGGTCATCGTGATCAAATAATTTCATTAACACCCCATGTAATATATACTTGGGAATGTGCTCGAGATTCGATCCATAACTAGAGAGAAACGATGCCAATTATTAATTAATTTTAATAACATCCATCATTCTGATATTTCTCCCTCTTAAGAGATGTAAAAAGCACGAAAATTTCCCATTAATGATGCACGAATAGGTCAACGGCATAATTTTATTTATTTGTCTCCATGTGAGTGTATTCTGTTAGGAAAAATCACAATAAAAAATTTTTAATTGAGTTTTACGCATGAGCACAGTATATTGTATACAAATTATGAATACA
>Ga0307510_10011035_pt1 | contig 10738 bp, 13 predicted proteins | sample 12_EM_MG_FD_207224 | JGI IMG/M metagenome (GOLD analysis project Ga0307510, IMG submission 207224) | Populus trichocarpa ectomycorrhiza microbial communities from riparian zone in the Pacific Northwest, United States - 12_EM | ecosystem: Host-associated > Plants > Roots > Unclassified | place... | reverse complement strand
GGAACGGTATACGCCTCATTTTTCCCGTAAGGCACGCTGTATAGCGATTCTCCCCATTATTGGCTTGCAAACAAGGCATACCACTCGCCACCTCCGTGTTACTCATCTTTAGTACAGCTGGCAGGTGTAGATGTCCAAGCCAATGATGCCAGAGCGCAGTCGCCGTATCGTCCTTCTTGGAAAGAAGCAAACCAAAATCGAGGCACTTCCCACTCTGTATTAGCTTGTAGAGCTTGTTCCATTTCTCAGCGATAGCAATTAGAATCCCATCCTGATAGGACTCAGCCACGTCATCCGTAAACGCGATCTTTGACGCCCTTCTTGGCTAGCTGGCTGACCGATATTAATCCCGCCTCTGTCGCTCCTGGTACATGAAGTACTTCGGTCAGAAACAACCGCTGACGACCTCCTCCTGGTGTCCATGTATAAGTTTGAACTGTGCCAATACCAGCGGCGGAAATAAGCTCTCCCGTCGCGGTCTTGATTTGGTGTCGGTTTGCTGACAGAGAAACGTAGGTCTCTTTAACGAAAGCGTTGCGGTTTCCAGGCATGTGGTTCGTGCACCCAGAATCAACCACCGATTCAATTTCGTTTGTCACGACTACTCCTCCCAGCACGCGTTCAACAGTATATCCACGGTCCACTTCTTCTCCGGAGTAGGTCTCGCTACCTCTCTCACTCAAAGTGTCCGCTTCGCGTTGAGTAGCGATTGCCGTCTGCTCATCACTCAGCAAAATGCGTTCGTTGGTTGCTCCGAAATCCGGTCCCCTATGCGATAACAATTGTCTCATTTTTCCTTCCTTCCTTCCTCCCCGACCGGGTGCTGTGATGTTGCGCTCTTGCCAGCAATCAGCTTTCTTATGCCCTTTCTTGCCGCAGCCGGGACATGTACCACTGAAGGAATTAGGCCACTAACTTTTCCCTCTCACTCTCAATACTGAATGAGTTGCCGGACCTGTGCTTTCTTGACGTCTTTCGTTTCCTCTTCTACCCTTCGTATATAACGCTTGGTCGGGAAGTAGAGACTTCGTTCTACGAAGCTCAGCCTCATAGGCCAGCAGTAGTTCTTTTAACTTCTTGAATCTAGCGAGAGAATTCTGGTCCGGAAGTGCCGCTTTGGTTACCATAACGCATGTTGTCCACTCAGGCGTCTCAGGTAGACCCTCCAAGATGTGAAAAATTAAATGCGCGTATGACGGGGTTTGCCGGCACATTACGAGCTTGTCTCTGACTTCCTAATGTGGTTGATGTACTCGATTACAGTACCCCATTCCTCAAGCGTGGATTCATATAGCTCTCGTTGCAAATGGTTCGAGTCGTAGCTAGTAGCCATTTGATAATTGGCGTGCATGTCAAGCCAGATACTTGAGGCTGTAGTCCACTCCATTTCGTTGTAGTAGCCAATCGCGATAGCGTCAGTCATTGCCATCCGAAGCCTACCGCTTGCCTTTTGCATTCGAAGGTCTTGCTTTTCGTACTTTTTCATATTTTTCTCGTACTCCTTGACAAGCTTGTCCGTGTCAGACTCCTCTTTCTCCGGCTTCTCCAGCAGCTCCTCGCGACCATTGACTAGCTTCCACAAGCCTTCTCGCTGGAGATAGTCTGTCATCCTCATCGCCCACAAGTGATAATTGGTCCCATCGAGCTTCGCAAAGCTCATGCCGACCAACGATGATGAACCATCTTGTCCATTCATCTTTGCTCCTACTACCGACGGCGCTGCTACTCTGAGCTAGAAATGGAAACGTACGTAGGACAACGTAGGGTGGTGGGAGGTGATACCAAAAATATTCACTGCCGAAAGATCACGGGGTGAAAAAGCTTTTCCTTTTGCTTGCGTACGTGTAAAAACCCTTTCCGGTTAAGGGCGCACAATCCGGATCGATTTGGCCGGGCTCATAACCTGATGGAGGTCTGGTTTCCGCGCAGGGAATATGCGGTCAGACAGGCACGGCAAGGGCACAGCAATGATCGGATCTGTCGTCACGAGAAGGATCCAGGTCAGTTGCTGATACGAAAACTTAGATGTGTTCGATATCCGATATACATGACAAGTGTGTTGCAAATGAGTGTGATGACCATGAGTTGTTCTCATGTAGAGAAGAGAACGCATCTCAGACTAGATACAGATTGTGGTGGCCCGCACAGTGGGCTCCTACCACACAACACCAGTTACCGCCGCGCAGTCTGGTCAATAGCCCTGCTCACACCTACAAGTGTGCCCTAACCTAACATAAAACGATGGGGTTACTCCATGAGGTACCGAGGGGGCAAGACGGGCTGTGGCAGGGTTGATTTCAGGGGGGGAGCATAGCACGCGGAGGTTGGCCAGGCGCCTTTCCTAGGCCAAGAGTTGGTTCAGAGGGGGGAGGCAGGCTTCTATCGCCAGGATGTCGGTTGGTGTACAGGCGAAGCAGTTCGTACACCATCTCTGGACGTTATACCAGAAGACTGCCAGCTCTCTCGTCATGTGCCCCGTCGGGTGCAATATATCACCCCCATAGCTCAGGACGGGGAAAAGAAGGGACACAGCCAAACGGTGGCAGAGGCAAGGGGGGAGACCCAGTCCCAGGGCGGAGAGCCTCGTGATTGCCACGAAGGCGGCCTGGGCTTTGGCCAGCCGCTTGGTGAAGTGGGGAGTGGTTGCTAGTGAAGGGGTGAACCAGAGTCCGAGCCATCTCAGCTTGCTCTTTGGATGGAAGATCGACCCATCGAGGTGTATTGGGGCTGCTGAGGGCAGGTCCCTCTCCCGCCTTGTACGGCAATGAATCCCCTCAGTTTTGGGGACGGAGAAACCCACACCTAGGCGGGAGCCTTTTGCCTTTAGGATGGCATACTGTCTTTGCAGTAGCTGAACGTTGCAGCGGTAGGAGCTGGATGAGAACGTAAGGGCGAAGTCGTCTACATAGGAGAGTGTGAGGCCCTAGGGGATTTCTATGTGGAGTCTCCAGACATATATGACAAACAAGAGTGGTGAGACCGGGGACCCTTGGGGGGTACCGACGGAGAAAGGGGCGAAAGATTTGGGTGAACCCTGGAAAAGGAGGTGACAGGATCTGCCCGTGAGGAAGGACCGCGTCCAGGAAACTAGGTATGGGCTGAGCCCCTTCACGCTAAGCATGTCACAGCGGGAGGACGGGTTGACGTTGTCCAACTCCCCTTTGATGTCAAGGAAAAGAGTAGATACTTTCCTTTTATCCATCTGGGGGGTCCTAATCGCGTTGGTCAGGGGGTTGCAGGCATCCGCAACTGACAAACCTGCCAGGGATCCGCACTGGTGGGGGTTGATAAGGCCTGTTATACGAGCCATGCAGGTATGGCGGCCATTCATGATTGTTTCTAGGATTTTCGAAAAGGTTTGGAACAGGACAATGATGTGGAAGGAGGAGGGCGAATCATAGCTTGGCTTGCCCGGTTTGTCCAGGACAATACCGTCTGCAGTTTTCAGCGAGGGGCGGTGGTAGCCGTAGGAGAGAAGATGGGCGAGAAGGTTGAGGATGAGGGCCGGAGCCACTTTCTTGATCCATTTTCAAACAGAATTCGGGGTCTTATCAGGAGCGGGGGCTGACGAGCGGGACGAGCAGGCCAACACCCTATCTATCTCCGACGCTTCCAGCGCCAGGACGTCCCAGAAAGGGAGGAGGATGGTTTGAGGTGCTGTGACTGGACTACGCAGAAAGTTATGATCTAGCAGGGCCACGTTGAGCTCGAGGGGTGTTGAGGCCCCAGGCAATTCCGGGAAACGGGGGGGCGGACTATGGCAAATTTCTTTGCTGTCCAGACTGTCTGGGGGGTAGCCTTCGACTAGAGCTGGCACCAGTGATTCCTTTTTGCCTTCTTTATTGCCTTGAAGTACGAGGACCGGGCGGCTCTGGCCGACATCAGAAGAGAGGAATGGTGGCGTTCTTCCTTGTACGCCCAGAGAGTGGAGTTGTAGGCCTTTCGAAGTGCCAAGACTGTTGTGGTGTACTACGCCTTGGACCTGTGGATGACGCACTTGAGGGGTGTGTAGCGCCAGGGTGGCTGAGATTTTATTGAGATTGGTGTCGAACCAGACCCCCAATGCGTGGGAGGTCGGCAGGGGAGGGGGAGGAGGGATCTTAATTGATTTTAGGGCTTTGTCTACCTGGGGCCAGTCGGTCATGCCCCAGTTAGGCTTGGGAGGTGGAGCACGGAAAAGTGGTGCATCGAAGGGTAAGAGGATGGGGATATGATCTGAACCCGTGGAGGGCAGGGGGTCAGACCACTCCGAAGGATAGGGCGCCACAAGGGGGCAGGCAAAGGCTAGGTCTAGAACCCCAGGCCTGCTCACGAGGGACATGGAAAATCGGGTGTAAACCCCGGCCGTGTTGAGGAGGGAGAACCCAAGTTCTGTGGCTCTGTCAAAGTAGGGGACGAAGGTAGCGAGCTCATCCTCCTTGAAGTTTCTCATAGGGTCATCGGTTGGGTGGTGGATGTTAAGGTCGCTCAACGTGAGCTTGAGGCCTGGTAGGTATGGGAAGATAAGGTCGGGGGGCAGGGATCGAGTGTTGTTTGACCGGCCTTTGCTGCTATAGGAGTTGATAGTGAACCTAGTCATTGAGGGGTTGAAGAAACCATCAGGCGTGAAGAGGTCAAGGGCGATGATATCGCCCCTGTCGAAAAACCGGGGCAGTAAAGAAATGGTTGACAAAAAGAAACTAAAAACATAAAACACCACGCGAGGCTTCTTGGTCCCAATACTTAGGGGAGAAAAACAAGAGTAAAATTGAAAGGAAGAAAGCTTGCCCCTATAAACCAGAGGGTCTTGGAGGGCAACTACTGAAGGAGTTTGTGCCAGTTGCGAAAAAGAGCCAAATAAGGAAAGAAACACATCCCAGCTCCCGAGGCAGTTGTGTTGAACAAGTGTGAATGTTCACCGGGCAGGGGGAGAGGAAACCCCCTCCCCCCCACTAGGTGGAAGGTTGTACTGCAGTAGAGGGGCAAGCCTGAACCAGTGCGAGGGGCTGGGAAGGACTAGGGGGCTCCAGGGGAGGTGTAACAGGTTTATTCCTGTCTAACGAAAATACAATAAGACCAGCGATAAACCTGCTAGCGCTGGTGCTAAGGGAGGCTTCAAGAGACCGGAGGTAAGAGATAATAGTTGAAGGACAAATAGAACTCAGGGATTGCCGTTCAACCAAGTGTATTCTTAGACTGAAGGTCTGTCGAAGTCTGCTGTCTCCTGCTAGCCAGGAGACTGGTTTAAATACAAAACCCAAGAGCGATGGCCTTCCTGCAATCATGATCATTACCAGTAGTTGCGCACATACCGGAATCCGGTAATCCTGCAAGACTAAAGAAAGAAACAAACAAACAATGCTCAGCCTCTACCAGTGTTACATGACCATTTCATACCCGGAATCCTAAATATAAACTTCCAATAAAGCAAACTAAACATAGCAATATGATAGCATAGCCTATGTGACTCAGAAACAGTGGCGGAGCTGAAATCAAATCAAATAAACCAAATATAAATCAACTAAACATAGGAGATCCTGCACTGCCCACTCCTGTGTACGGTTACTGGAACATGTACACATGTTACAGGAGGGAGGCCACTCTAGTCTGTGGAGAGGGTCAAAGGGGCCAGTATGGTGGACGATTTTCGAGCGTGAAGAGTCGCGAATTTCGAACGCTTGTTGGAGTGAGCAGGTTGGAGAAGCGGGGGCCTGCTGGACCACTCCATCGGTGGCAGTGTCCATCGGGTCTGCCGCGGGCGGAGGAACGATCTCGGCCTTCGCGGGGGAACGCCTGAAAGTGGAGGGAACTGGTCATTCAGTATAGTCTCTATAAAGGGCACAGTGATCTTCCCCGCAGTTGGCGCAGCCGGCTGAGGAGGCAGAACAACAGTTAAAAACAGGGTTAAGGTTGCCGCTACCGGGGCAGGTAGGGTTTGGGCATCGATGGTTGGCTCGGGTATAGTTGAGGGAGCAGAGGGGGCAGACTGGGTCTTTGGACTCTCAATGAGAAGCTATGTGGCCAATCCCCCAGCAATTTCTGCACTGAGTATAGTGGTTGGAGGAGTAGGCTCGCTCGACTGAGCCGGACCGGGAGAAAGGTCTGATCGAGGTTCCTATTGTAGGGATCTCCACTGGGTAGACTGAAATAATAACCGAGGTTGCGGTTTTGCCCAACCTTAATTCTGCGTTCGGGTAGAGAAACCTGGCCGCAAGGATACGTACGTTCTTGGAGTTGGAGATGGAGTTGGAGAGGATCGGAAAATGGTCCTCCGGGGCTTCGGAAAGAAAGGCAACCGGAAGCGAGTGAATGGCGAGCTGGACTTCGTTGGAGGCGAGGAGGAAGGGCAACCAGGCAGAGTCTCCTATGGGAAAGGAGCGGTTGAGTTGTGTTGTAAGTATGTCGAAGTCTGGAGCAAAGGCCGCAGCAGGGGTTGTTGTGTCGGTGATCAGGAGGGTGACGGATCCTCTCTCATTGATCTTAGTAGTGACCGCGAGGGGGAGGGTGAAGTTTGCATCTCCGAGGATGCACGCGGCAATGTCTGGAAATGTAGCAGCTATCAGGGGGGCTTGGTCGTGTTTATATGGGGAAGAGCGAGGAATGTGGAACCTTGTTTCCGCTGTGGGGAGCGACGGGGGGGCCGGAACCTTCGGCCCTGAGTTGCTGATGGACGCCACTTGTGCCGCAGTGGGGGGGCTCTTCTTCTTATTACCCTTTCTGGGGGGGACAGCCGTGGTGGCCTGAGCGTATGTCTGCTGGGGTTTGGGACAGTTGGGGTCAAGATGACCCGAGACGAAAGACGAGGGATGAGGGTACTTGGTATCACGGAACGGGTTGGCTTCCCACGAGTGAGGGAACTTGTCTGCATAACCGCGGGGGTCTCCAGAGAAAACGCGCCAGATCGGATCATATCGGGGGATGTCCGGGTCGAAGCCCGTATTACTGTTGCTGACCTTCGGGGGGGGGCATGAGGCCTGGGAGCAGGAGGTGGGGCCGCTGGGTGTGTAACCACACCACTCGGGGGAATAGCAGGCTGAGATGGGGCCGCGGGGGCAGGGGGAGCCGCGCTAACTCTTTGTGACAGGTCACAAAGAGAGGCGTTGATTGGGGAAAGTCTGCTATCTAGAGCTGTAGAGGTAGGGAGGGTCGCCACGATAAATTGTACTGCGGCGAGCTGGGTGGTGACAGTGTCGAGTTGCTTGATAATAGACGCAAGCGCGTTCGGCGAGGACCACATGAACAGGATGAGGATGGATTCGCAGGCGGACAGGTCATCGAGCTGCCTGTCGTCGGGGATTGGGATCTGATCTGCGGGGAAACGTAGCCTGTCATGCATATTGTGAATGAACTGGTGGAAGAGAAGAAGACTCGGAGAGGGTTCTTCGGCTATGGAGAAAGACCTTGAGAAGGCGAGGGATGGGAACACAGGTGGGATGTCAGGGAGATTGTCCATCATAGGGACGGGAACTCAGGGACGCGAAGCCTGAAAAGGGGGCAGGAGTAAGGGGTGTGAGGGGGATCGTGCACTGAACGACGTGGTGTTGTAGTTTCAATGACTGCAGGTGTAAAGGGCGCAGAGCGTGAAAGGAAATATAGGGCTTTATTTTTCTTTCTTTTTTGTATAATCATGTATTCGTTGTTTATAGTACAAGAAACGGCGTGGAGCACAAGCTATGGCGTGAACAAAACTGTTAACAATCGCACGACCGGCTTCACCCCCTCATGGGAAAATTCAAACCCCCCGAACCCAGAGCACACCCCTTCCCCTAATAGCACCTAAGACGAAAGCAAGAGGAAGCAATACCTTCCTCCAGACCCGTAAGGAAAGACATGAATAGAAACGAAACCAGAGCAAGACACAAACCCTTCGGAGGGCCCCCCTTAACAAAAGAAAAGAATCTTACCGCCCAGGGCTGACGGAGCAGAAGGATAAAACTACTGTTGCCGGAGTACCTAAGGGAAGTCCCCAAACCTAATGGCCTAGGAGCAAGGTGGGACAGGGGCAGAGTGCCGTTGTATCGGCGCTCCACAGACTGTAGTCCAAGTCAAGGAAGCAGTGCTATACCATGACCCAGGGTAACCGCGGCAAGTTGCGACCGTAGAGTAAATCACATAGCGGGTGAAGAAACTGAGGGGAGCCACCCAGCGAGAAGAGCCACTCAGCAGTAGTGGTGCCAGCTAACGGCAGTAAGCTGCCAGCCAGGAGGGTGCAGCAGTACAGTGCCAGCGGATCCAACCCGTGGGAAGAGGGAGAGGAAGGCTCGCCAAAGACTGAGAAGTACGAACGCAGAGGAGGGAAACAGGGTCCCCATTTTTCGAATGCCGCCCCTACCGACTGAGGAACTCAGGAGAGAGTGCAATACGAGAGAGCAGGGCCACAAGGGTAACAACTTCACGGATAGCCCGAAGCTAGCGATGATATGTTGACGAGGAAAAAAGCGTTGCCGACGGTGCAAAACACTAAGCGCGACAGGTCGCGAAGTGCGGAGTGAGGGGTAGGAACCTCAATGCAAGCGTGCTTAAACGAAGACAGAACATGGAATATGAAGGAAGCCACAACCACACACGAGAGGGGAGGCCAAAGGCCCCAGAGAGAGGAAAGGAAGAGATGGGTGCGTGGTACTCCTAGGCAGAAGCCATCAAGGGAGACCAGAGGCTGTAGGTACTCTCACCATGATTTCTCATGGTGTTGAGATTTCAATCGCTGCAGGTGGAGCGGACGAGAGGGATGCAACGCAATATGGGGCTTTTTCGCTTTTTTTTTTCTTCTCTTTTTTTTTATCATGTATTCGTTGATTAAGGTACAAGAAACCGCATGGAGCGCAAGCTATGGCGAAAACAAAACCTATAAACAATCCAACCACCTGCTTCACCCCCTCGTGGGCAAAATCAGACCCCTCAAGCCCAGAGCTTATCCACCCACCATATAGCACCTAAGACGAAAGGAAGACGAAGCAATACCCTCCTCCAGACACGTAAGGAAAGACAAGTATAGAAACGAAACCAGGAAGAGCCACAAACCCTTCGGCGCGCCCCCCAAAACAAAAGAAAACAATTTTAAGGCCAAGGGCCAACCGAGCGGGAAGGATGAAACTACTGTTGCCGGATGCCCTAACGAAAACGTACTGAACCCCAAGCCCAAAGGGCTACAGGGCCGAGCAGGTCGGGGACGAACTGTCCCCAGTAGTCGGCAGACCTTTCGGATTTTAGGACGAGCCAAGGAGGCAGTGCTGTATCATGAAAGGCCGTAGCCTACTCGGAGGGTCGCAGTCGTAGAGTAAATCGCAGGAGAGGGAGAAGGACGAGGAGAGTCACCCAGCGAGGAGAGCCACTAAGCAGAGTGCATGCCAGCCACAGCAGATAGACCAAGGGGCAACCGGACGAAATTACCACTTCTCTCACGTGGACCCTTGTTACAGGAGAGAGATCGTCACTACCGGAAGGGATCCTGGACAAGAGGGAGGCCTAGTGTTCGTTACGGGGCCCAACGGGGCGCCAGGAGCAGGTTATTAACGGCATATTAAAAAAGGAATCGTCCAAATTGGACCAAAACTGAGTAAGATAGAGCTCTGTAAAGTTGTCTAACTTCAAAGAGCTCTATCTCAGTCAGTTCTTGTCCGATTTGGATGATCTTTTCGACCAGTTAATCAGAATAACCTATGTTATTTTGTCCCTGCTCCTCGGAAACGGGGCCCGTAAAGAAGCTTAGGGAGGCCCGAGAAGGGTGAAGGCAGAGGAGGCAGTAGGGTGCCAGCTGGGGTGCAGCAGTACGGTGCAAGCGGATCTGACTGTGGGAACCGGGAGAGGGAAGGCTCACCAGAAACCAAGGAGTACGAACAGGGAGGATGGAGACAAGGTCACAGTTTTTCCAATACCGACGGTACCGACCGAGCAACTCAGGAGGGAGGCCAATATCAGAGAGCAGGGCCACCAGAGCAACTACTTCACCGATAGCCCGAAACAAGCGACCGTGTGTTCACGATGGAGGGAGGGTTGCTGACCGTGCCAATCCCGAAGCGAAACGAGTCGCGAAGTGCGGGGTAAGTGGGAGACACATGAATGCAAGCCTGCTTAAACGAAGACAGAATCAAGAACCTTGTGGAAGGTGAGGCCAAAGACCACAGAGAGAGGAAGGGGACAGATGGGTGCGTAGTACTCCATGGCAGAAGCCATCAAGGGAGACCAGTGGCAGGAAACACTCCCACGATGATTTCTCATAGTGTTGAGATTTCAATCGCTGGAGGTGAAGCCAACGAGAAAGATGAAAGGAAATATGGCGCTTTTTTTTCTTTTTTTTGTTTTTCTTTTTCTTTTTTATATCATATATTTGTTATTAATGTACAAGAAATCGCATGGAGCGCTAGCTATGGCGAAAGCAAAACACAAAAGCCAAAACGTACTAACAAAAGAAATATCCTGTACATCACTCTTCAACTGGTGTCCGTACCGGTCCCGGCCTACATACAGGCACGAAATTAAATCAAGTAAATCAAAGGAAACCATTCTTAAATCAGCAGATTGTAAGAAAAAAAACTAAAACATATGTAAACCCAGCTTTCCAGAGACGACAAACAATACCCAAAGAAAACAACATTACATCAGCGGAAAGAAACGGAATCTGCGGAGGAAGACGGGCGGGAGAACATGCCCGGCGGGAAAGCTATGGCCGGAGACCCAACGAACCGGGTAAGTGCGCCCAGTAGGGCGGCTGAAGACCACACGGGAGCGTCGGGGCCAATGTCCAAGATCCCCTAAAGGT
>Ga0307510_10011033_pt1 | contig 10739 bp, 10 predicted proteins | sample 12_EM_MG_FD_207224 | JGI IMG/M metagenome (GOLD analysis project Ga0307510, IMG submission 207224) | Populus trichocarpa ectomycorrhiza microbial communities from riparian zone in the Pacific Northwest, United States - 12_EM | ecosystem: Host-associated > Plants > Roots > Unclassified | place... | reverse complement strand
CGGATAGTTAGCAGTTCATCATTAGCATTCTCTTTGGGTAATACTTTTTCGCGAAATGATTCCAATTGGTCAATTGATGTGTAATAGTTGCTTTTAGCAGGTTGGTTTTTGTTTAGCATGGGGTTTATTTATTGAATTATCGATTAAGTGAATGGTGAGTTGTGAATGGTGAGTTATTGAAATAGTGATTTATCTACTCACTACTCACCATTCACTACTGCCTAGCGCAGCGAAAAAATACTCCCCCGATAGCCTACTATAGTATAGTGCAGGCTTGCATACTCCTTTGGTTGGGAGTATCAGTGGTGAATGGTCATTAGTCAATGGTCATTGGTCACTTGTTAGTGGCTTTTGGCTTTAGACTTTGAGCTTTCGGCTATTTAATTGTTTTTGTCCGTCCGTAACTGTAAGAAAGTGGCAGACAATAAATGATTTTGATTAATGATAATCCGGGGGGATTATGTTCATTACAAATATACAGATATGTTTTTAAATAAAAAGAATAGTCTTTATAAAAATTTTATAATTAGCTATAAAACAGGTGAATAATTTTCAATGTACTTTACAGAGATATATTTACCCCTTGTCATTCTGAGCGAGAGCGAAGAATCTAAAACGGGGTACTGTAAGGAACTGAAATTTGTAATTGAACCGACGAATCTAAAATACAAAATATCGGTAATCAAGATACCACTCGCAACAGATACTTCACTGCGCCTGCCTACCGCAGGCAGGTTCAGCATGACAAGCATGGTGGTTTCTCACAGTTACGGACAGACACACGGATAATATCCGATATATTTTGATGAGTATTTGCCAATACGGTTAGGTATAATTATAGGTAATTTGCATAGTAATTATAAACCAATGCTGCTGTATTCAAACCATGCGGCGCTATCAATTTGTTTAATCGAAAAAAGAAGATGATGACCAAAAAATCAATGCTTAAGGGTTTAGGTGTGGGCCTTGGCCTGTTATTATTATCAGGGATAAACGCTAATGCGCAGGTGAAGGATGACGGCTGGAAACAGCTTTTTAACGGCAAGGACCTTACCGGGTGGAAACAAGTGGGCAAAGGTACCCGATACGTAAAAGACGGCACCATACGCAGTCACGGCGGTATGGGTTTACTGTACTGGACAGGCGGTAAACTAAGCAACTGCACCATCAAGGTGGTGTACAGGATGGAGAAATCAAACAGCAACTCGGGCGTATTTATCCGCATTCCGCTGGAGCCGCGCGAGGAGTGGATGCCTGTATTTTATGGTTACGAAGTGCAGATAGATAATCACCCGGAAACCTCTAAGGAAGATGATTACCACATTACGGGCACGCTGTATTCGCTCACCAAACCACTGGCTAAACCGGGCAAACCCGGTCCTGAGTGGAACACGATGGAGATCACCCTTGACGGTCCGCGTACCATCGTGGTAGTCAATGGTCAGAAAGTAACCGACTACAAGGAAGGCGACCCTACCCCGGCACGTAAATTTGATTTCGAGCCGTACCGTGGTTTAAGGCCATTGGCGGGCTATATCGGTCTGCAAAATCATGGCGACGAAGATATAGTTGATTTTAAGGAAGTTGCTGTTAAACCACTGGCTAAAAAATAAGCAAACCCATGGAAGAGAACGGACGGACAACCGACAATAAAGGCATCAGCCGCAAGGATTTTATCAAAAAGGCAGCCATAGCTACCGCAGGCTTTTACATCGTGCCCCGCTACGTATTAGGCGGACAGGGTTATACCGCGCCAAGCGATAAGCTGTACATTGCTGCCGTAGGCTGCAGCGGCGAGGCAGAGAACGATATTAAGCATCATGCCAATTCGCCAAGAAAGAATGGAGAAATAGCGTTTTTATGCGATGTGGATGATCGTGGTGCTGCTCCGCGTATAAAGGAATTCCCAAAAGCAAAATTTTACCACGACTGGCGCGAAATGTTCGACAAAGAACACAAGAACTTCGATGCCGTAACCGTGGCTATCCCCGATCATAACCACGCCATTGTGGGACTGAGTGCTATGCAGTTAAAAAAACACCTGTACCTGCAAAAGCCGTTAACGCATGATATTTACGAGGCCCGTGTACTCACCGAGGCAGCCAGGAAATACAACGTTGTAACCCAAATGGGCGACCAGGGCGCATCCTGTGAAGGTATGCGTACGATGAGGGAATGGTTCGAGGCCGGACTGATAGGCGATATAGAGAAAGTATATTGCTGGACGGACAGGCCGGTATGGCCGCAGGGTATTTCGTGGCCAACATCAAAGCCACCTATCCCAAAAGAATTGAAATGGGACCTGTGGCTGGGTACAGCGCAGGAAACCAATTATATTGAGAACCTGGTACCCTTTAACTGGCGCGGCTGGTGGGCTTTTGGCACAGGTGCCTTAGGCGATATGGGTTGCCATATTATGGGGCCGCCATTCAAGCTGTTAGGTTTAGGCTACCCTACCGAGGTATCGGGCAGTGCAAGCACTACTTACAGCGGCATATTTAAAGAGGGCATTTATCCGCAAAGCGGACCGGTATCAAGCTCTATCAAATTCAAATTCACCCAGCAAAATGGCAAACCACTTGATTTGTACTGGATGGATGGTGGTATTACCCCTGAACGCATGACAGAGCTTGACCCTGACGTGAACCAGAACGATGCCCTGGGCGATATACCAAGCGAGAATGATTTTGAGGGATGTACGCTTTTCATCGGTTCAAAAGGAAAAGTAAGTTGCGGATGGGGAGGCAGTCACCCACGGTTGTTACCGTTATCGCTGAACAAGGATGTGAACGTACCAAAGAAATATCCGCGTATCGAAGGGGATATGGACGGGCACTGGTGGCAATGGATAGATGCCAGCATAGCAGGCGCGGGTAAAATGGAAGTCGACTCGCCTTTTGTAGGCTACGCAGGACCATTAACCGAAACCGTGCTGATGGGCAACCTGCTGTTACGCACCTTTGATATCCAGGAAAAAATAAAACGCAACGACCCGGTTTATGGTCAGATGGAAGGCATGAAGTTCAGCGGCAGGTACAAGGCCCTTAAATGGGATGGCGCCAACATGCGCGTAACCAATTTTGAACCTGCTAATCAATTTATTCGTCGTGAGTACCGTAAGGGATGGGGTGAGGTGAAGTTGTAGTTTGGATGACGGAAGGCGGAAGGCGGATGTCAGATTTTGAAGGATTGTTATGCTGATCATTTGAGCGCGTAACAATCCTTTTTTATTTCACTCCTTAACGCATGGACAAATTCTACCTTTTTGTCATTCTGAGCGAGAGCGAAGAATCTAAAAACGGGATTTTGTAAGGAGCTAAAATTAATAATCGAACCGACGATCCTAACATACAAAATACAGGTGCCCAACATACTACTCGCGACAGATGCTTCACTGCGCCTGCCTGCCGCAGGCAGGTTCAGCATGACAAGGGTGGTTTCTTTCTCCTATCCAGTTACGGACGGACACACATCTTCAATCGTCATAGCAATGTCATCAAGCAATTGATTTAAGACTAAAATACTTGCGGCGTGTTGCTTTTATGAGTACCCCTTAAAAACAAACGCAATGAAAAGTATGAATTATGATAACTCCTACGCGGAGGAAGAATATCCATGGGATGAGAAATTCAACATTGCGCCTGATGGTGACGATGACGACTACGAAGATGATGAGGACCAGCAAGAAAATGGCTCTGATTATGACGAAGATGATTATGACGATGAATCAGACGGGGACGGTGAAATGTATGAAGAAAATGAAGATAATGTGGAGGATATAGACGATCTGCACGAAATACAGGTAGGCGATGACATCCATGAGCCTGATCCTGACCCGGCTCCAGAGCCTAAACCCGGCGAAGAAGTAAGTAAGCCGGTTTTTGGAAGGAAGTAATAAAGAAGAGCCATTAAATTAGAACGTCATTGCGAGGTACGAAGCAATCTCTACTTAAGCAGGTCGACCATGCAAAGCCGCTCTGTATAGCTTAGAGATTGCTTCGTACCTCGCAATGGCGCTTTTTTATAATTCTGACTTAGTTACGGACGGACAAAACTGTTAAAGCTATTGATTTAAGGTAAAGGATTTACTATATTGGTATCATTAGTATCAACCTAAACTTTGATCAATATGAAAATCAAACCTATCATTTTACTCACCCTGATGCTTATGTCGGGCATCTGTGCATTTTGCCAAACTCCGCCAAAGGAATTCTTTGAGGGAATGGATTCGCTTTATACCAATCCCGTGCTGGCTAAAAAGGATCTTCAGATCGCAGCAGCAAAAATGCCTCAATTTCATGGCACCTATCATTTTCTCGGTGTGATCAGCCTGAATGAGAAAAAACCCGATTCTGCTATTGTCTATTTTATAAAATCAATAGCACTTAACGAGGGGAATATAAACCACACCAAGGAGTTTACTTATGTGCGGCTAATAAATACTTACGCTCAGCAGCAGGATTTTGCCAATGCGTTTAAAACTGCCTGGGATGCTGCAAACCTTTATCCCGATAGCAAGGTTATTTTAGCAACATTGCACGACCTTTGCTTATGGTCGTATTATATCAAGCATAATGAGCTGGACCCTGGTTATTTATCACCCGATATCAAACCAGAGTATGTGGTAAATAATATTGACGAAGAATATTTGATCACACGGAATTTAAGGGTTAACGATCATCCCCTCGCAACGACTGAGCAAAAATTGGTTAATAAAAATACAGCTTCGTATGATGTTTTAAAATGTGTCGTAACCCAAACAAAGCAAGAAGTTGAGGTTAGTTTTAAGATCAACTGGGATATGGGTAAATACTTTGGCGGTAAGCCCGGCCCAGCACAGGAAGTCATTTCAGACACTAAAAACCCGGTTTATGAAAGGGTAGGCGCCATGCTGGTACTTGATTCTAAAACGGATATTAAGTCGTCCATAGAAAAAATGACGCATTGAAGAGCCCGGCTTTCTTACAAACGGACATTTTTAGGTGAAAGCTGAAACGCGCGGATAAAGGTCTGTCTGCCTTGAATGGTTATAGGATAACGGACGGACAAAACCCTTACTTTACGGGGATGATCACCCAGCGATTGACGATATTGTTGGGAGCTTCAATACATACCTTGTAAAACTGCGATGGCATATTTTTAACCGGTACCAATACATGCCCATCAGTAACGGGCACTTCTGCAAGCAATCGGTAATCATCGGGCTTGCCCTCTTTATAATTGTTTGCAGCTGCTACCCAAATTTTCGCTTTGCCTTTAGGGTCGATGACTTTCCATGATACATCAATTGCACCCTGAACATAAGTAGCCTGCGGCACCGTTACCGATACCGGGCCAATAAGCGATGTGCCATCCATCTCTCTTAATTGCTCCACAGGTATGCTGATATTCATAAACCGGGCAATAGAAGGAGTTATATCGATGATACCGGGCGTATAATACTTCGCATAATCATTAACCGGCTTGTAGTTGGTTACCATCCAGGTATTACGTTGCCTTGCAGATTGCCCACCATGATTTTTGCCGGTCTGCTCATCACGGCCATGATCGGTAGTGATGAAGATTACCCAGTCTTCATTAAAATGCTTCTCACGCTCCTTTATTGCAGCCCAGATACGGCCCACCTGGTTATCCATTTTTTCAATGGCGTCATAATACTGCGGACTATCACCATAACCATGCCCCATATCATCGGTATATTCAAGATAAACCCAGCTCAGGTCGGGTGCTTTATCTTTGATACATGCCGCGGCTGAGTTAGCCACCTGCTCGTCTATCAGGTGCATGTAAAGCCCTGGTTTGTCATGAGGGAACTTTACGGTATCCAATTCATATCCGTCGAAAGCATAATCAACTTTTATATTACCGGTCTGTGCCAACCCCTCACCTGCCAATTTGGTGCGGTTATCGGTCCAGCTTGAAAATATAGCCACCTTTTTAGCCGGATCAGCATTCTTCACCATTCTGAAGATGGTCCAGTAGTTATAATTGGGATCTTTAATATCATTGCCCCAAACATTGTGCTTGTTTACCCATGTGCTGGTAAGTAAGCTGTTATAGCCATTGGCAGATATGGTAGGCGTTTGTGAATAACCACCCTTTTCACCACCCACATAGGCCCGCAGGTATTTCCCTTCGGCAGCAATTGCTTTAAGATTAGGTGTATTCAATTTTTCAATCACATCGGCAGGGATACCATCAGCAATGATAAATACTGCTTTTTTAGCCTTGTTTTGAGCAAAACCCTGGAGGGTAATTATTGCCAGGAAGATGAGGGTGTAAATAATTCGCATGTTTATGAATTGGTCTGAAGCGGCAAAAGTAAGCAGCTTTATGCATTAGATAATTAACAAATTGTTACGTTATCAATAATGCATTGTTCCGCCCAGTTACGGACGGACATTTGAGCTTAAAGCTGAAGGACTAAAGCAGAAAACTCTTATCCCTTCAAACGCCTTAGTCTTTTTGCTTTAAGCTCAAAAAATGCTTTGGTCTTTCTGCTTTTCGCTTTATGCTTCTTACACCATCAATACGTAAATATCGCATATCCCCAGGGCTCCATCTTCCAGGGTTTGCTGGTTAATGGTTCATCCTGCTTTGCAAATACATTGTGCGGTTTACCCAGCAAGCCTTCTTCCTCAACAGTGATCATTTGCTGGCGTGCTGACAAGTTAAGGATCACTAATGCTTTTTTATCGCCAAGCTCCCGCACGTACGCATAAATGGCCTTGTTATCACCCACAGTTACTTTACGGAACGACGCATTGGCAGCAAAGGCCGGATTAAAACGGCGCAGGTTAAGCAGGGTCTTATAGAACTTTTCACGATCATATTTGCCCATATCCATGTTATCCTTATCAAAAAACTTAATGGCACGCAGTACAGGCTCTTCCTGCCCGCTATAGATCAGCGGGATACTGTGCGGCATGGTTTGGGTAAACACTGCAAATGGCGCATGTGATTCACGGGGGAATATGCCATAGTCTGCCTTATTCCAGCTATTCTCATCGTGGTTACTGGTGAAGTATAGTTCAAGCGCATTTTTAGGATATATCTTATCGTACCTGGCTTTTATGCTATCTAATGATGTTGCAGGACGTGCACCTTTAGCTACCAATGCCATCATGTGGAACATATCCCAGGGATAAGTGGCATCAAAACCGCTTGGGTGCAGGTAGGTTTTATCACCTTCTGCCAGCCAGAACAAGGGGCGAATTTTATTGAGTTGCGGGATACATCTTTTCCAAAAAACGGCAGGCACGTTCCAGGCTACATCACACCTGAAACCGTCGATACCTGTATTTACCACCCAGTATTTCATGGCATTGATCATACTATCCTGCATCACCACATTCTTATAATTAAGCTGGCGGGTATCGGCCCAGTCGAATGCTACAGCAGGCTTGCCGGTCTTATCTTTTACATAAAAGTCGGGATGGCGCTTTATCCACACAGCATCGGCACCGGTATGGTTAGGCACCCAGTCGATAATCACCTTCATGCCCAGTTGATGAGCCTCGGCTACCAGCTTCTTAAAATCTTTTATCGTACCAAACTCAGGGTTAACAGCGGTATAGTTAGACACCGCATAGTAGCTGCCCAACGTACCTTTTCTATCTACCTTGCTTATCGGGGTGATGGGCATAAACCAGAGGGTTTGTACACCCATTTCTTTTAGCCGGTCTAATTGTTTGGAGAAGGCTTTGAATGTACCTTTTTTGGTGTATTGTCGTACATTTACCTCGTAGATATTACCCTGCATTATCCATGCCGGGTGCCCATCAATGGTTTGAGAAAAAACGGACGGACAGGCCCACAATAAAGTGAGCATAAATAGGAAAAGTTTTTTCATGAATGTTAGTGGTCGTTGGTTTGACTGGTGTAAATATAAAAATAGCGTCAAACTTTTATAGTATATTTCGCTTTCTGTTAACAACTTATTAATGTCAATTAAATTGGCTAACCACCTGCCCTATGGAAACATATAAAGACCTGAAATTTGCCGTATTGATAGATGCTGATAATGTGCCCTATGCCAATGTAAAAGAGATGTTTGAGGAGATAGCAAAGTATGGCACACCTACTTTTAAAAGGATATACGCCGACTGGACGAAGCCAACGGTATCAGGCTGGAAGAATGTGCTTTTGGAGAATGCTATCACCCCGATACAGCAGTACAGTTACTCAGTTGGGAAGAATGCTTCTGACAGTGCATTGATCATTGATGCTATGGATATTTTATACACCGGCAAGGTGGATGGCTTCTGCATCGTATCGAGTGACAGCGATTTTACAAGGCTGGCAACAAGATTAAGGGAAGCGGGCATGAAGGTAATAGGCATAGGCGAAAAGAAGACCCTGAACCCGTTTATAACGGCTTGCGATAAGTTTATTTATATCGAGATACTGAAAAAGGAAAAGATCCATCAGCAGGATAACAGCAACAGGGAAAAATCAAGGCCAGAAACTGCCCCGGTTGCTCATCCGCTAAACAAGATCGACCCGGAAATAATACAGATCATATCCGACAGCATAGATGACCTTGCAGACGAAAATGGCTGGACCTATTTAGGCGACCTGGGAAGCCTGATCATCAAAAAGAAACCCGATTTTGACTCCCGGAATTATGGATATCCTAAAATGCTCCCGCTAATAAAAAGCATTAATAAATTTGAGATCGATGAACGGGACACAGGCAAAAAGAATGTGAAGCACATCTATGTAAGGAAAAAGTAGCAGCTGCAGTTTGTTACGCCAATCGTGCGGTTACGAACGACAATTGTATCGGAAAAGAACAATTGTATACGGGTTTATTTTATAAATAATTGAAATTTAATTAGTTGCAATAATGGCATGGTATTCGGGTTGCAACAAACATGAAAAAAATAATCATCTGCTTCATGGGGTTTTGTTTGATTGGCCAGGCAACGATCGCTCAATCACCAGACAGCATTAAAGTTTTGGTGGAAAAAGAAGCTAAAATCTTTATGGCTTCAAAAGCCGCCGTCGGGGTATCGTTGGGTATTTACCGGGATGGCCATATCTATACGTTCAATTATGGCTCCGTCAGCAAAGATACACTGCAATTGCCCACTGTACATACGCTATATGGTATCGCATCGATCACCAAAACTTTTACCGGCTTGCTTTTGGCCAAAGCAGTTGAAGAAAATAAAGTAAAACTAGATGACGACATCCGGAAATACCTCGACGGGAACTATGCCAACCTGGAATACCATGGACACTCTATAGAACTATATCACCTGATTTCCCATGTGTCCAGGCTACCTATGTGGCTTTCAAACCGTGCTGAAAAACCAGGTTACACCCGTGACGATTTTTATCGTGATCTGCACCAGGTGAAAATTGATACTGTGCCGGGCGTTAAGTTTCAGTACTCCAATGCCGCCGCCCAATTACTGGGTTATATACTTGAAAAAGTATATCATAAGTCCCTGGAGGAACTTTTGCGTGAAAAGATCACGGGCCCCCTACAGTTGAAGGACACCCGGATCGCCCTGACAGCGCGTGAAAAACAACACGCTGCCAGAGGCTACACCGCCGCGGGCATTTATGATCCTAACGACTATGATTATATGCAAGGTGCGGGCGGCCTTAAATCCACGGTCAGCGACCTAATGAGCTATATGGTTTATCAGATGAACGAAAAAGACCGGGCCGTAGCCTTGTCGCATAAGGAAAGCTGGGGCTTTGATATGGGTGGCGGCAGCCATTATTCCTGCGCTCTGAACTGGCAGGTCATCAAAATTGCCTCAGGACTGCACCGCATCTCCCAGGATGGAGACCTGGCCAATACCAGCGGTGTGGTAACGTTCTGCCCCGAACTGAGGACCGGTATTGTGGTGCTGACCAATTCAGATAATGTAGATGCTGTATCTAAATGCTCTGACAATATTTTAAAAGCATTGGCGCCGGCTATGTATTAGACCTTCAAGATGTGAAAATTTGTTCGTTTTACTACGCCATACATTAACGTACACCAGCCGTATCGAAACCGGACAATCTTTGCGGACGGACGAAAAATCAAATAGCTGATTATAAAATACTTACATATATGGCATTGTGATTGAAATACAGGAATAGCTATAATTGGGTAAACGTTTTAATTCAGAATTTATGTTTAGGAATTACTTAAAGGTCGCATTCAGAAATCTTTGGAGAAATAAGGGATTCTCCGCTATCAACATATTTGGATTGGCTATCGGCTTGGCTATTTGCTTGCTGATCACCTTATTTGTTTTTGATGAACTAAACTATGACAGGTTCAATACCAAAGCCGACAGGATATATCGCGTAAACTCTGATTTTAAAGTTAACGGCAGTCTTTTTAATGACAGGTCATCACCTGCACCTATGGCATCTACTTTAGTAAAAGAATATCCGCAGATAGAGGACGCAGCGCGTTTGATATCTATCGGACGGACACTGGTAAAAAAGGATAACGAGACTTTAACAGAGCCCAATACTTTTTATGCTGATCCTAATGTGTTTAATATTTTCACTATACCGATGATAGCGGGCGATCCTAAAACAGCGTTGGTTCAGCCTAATTCAATTGTTATATCCGAGACCCTTGCTAAAAAATACTTTAACAGCACCGATGTAATAGGCCAAACCCTGCACCTGGATAATACCGCCGATTATAAAATAACCGGTGTGATAAAGAATATGCCGACGCAATCTCACCTGCATTTTAACCTGATCAAGGCGATGTCGGG
>Ga0307510_10011032_pt1 | contig 10739 bp, 19 predicted proteins | sample 12_EM_MG_FD_207224 | JGI IMG/M metagenome (GOLD analysis project Ga0307510, IMG submission 207224) | Populus trichocarpa ectomycorrhiza microbial communities from riparian zone in the Pacific Northwest, United States - 12_EM | ecosystem: Host-associated > Plants > Roots > Unclassified | place... | reverse complement strand
TAACTGTGCTTGTCGGACGTTGTTTGACCACCTGACCGTTGATTCGCATCGTTTTAGTGAAGTGGTGTTTGGATAACAGCATAAGCACCTCGCAACTGCTGCCACCGCGACCTTGCCATCCAATCCACGTGGACAGAGCGCCAGCACTTACCGCCGCCACGATACACTCAAAACGCGCGCCCATCCGTGATGACGACGCTCGCTCCCCGGTACCCCTACAACTCACGACCTTGCGTCGCTGAGCATGCCAGCATGGCATGCGCCGACATGATAGCCGACTCGAAAACGCAAATGCACACAGAGGAAGGCGCGACCCAACGCAGTAATGCGGGAAGTCGTGTGCGGTGAGAAAAGCGAATTGGTCACCCAATACCGTGACATGGACTGCAAAAAGGGCAGATGTAAACTGCCTGGTCTGAGGGGGGTTGTTGGAGGACAGACAGGGAACACAGGTATGTTTCCAAATGTTGACAATGGTCCCGCTTCCTGCAGACTGTATATATTTGAGAACTCGGATATGCCATACGAAGTAGTGGCCCACTAACACAAGTACCCTTCAACGGCCGTATGCCGTATTGGGCGGTTTTGGGCCGTACAAAAACGGCCGTTACGGCCGTCAACTGTCACGTTGCACCTACTGTAAGCCCTACTAACCCCTGCCATACCTGTGTGATCTGCGATGCGATAATCTACCACGCCGGTCCTCACGCAGGCCTCACGCGTCACGGTCCCCCCCCCATTCCACTCGCCGTGTCTCGCGTGCCCGCCGCCTCAAGTTTTACGTTCGTTACGACCTGACCCTCACCGGGCCTCACGCGTTCCCGGCTCTTCGGGAGCGACCCAAATACAAGACTAGCGAGATGCTGGCCATACTCACAACTGGGAATATCACTTTCACAGAGCATTCCGCTCTTCGGAGGGGCCCTTCCACTCTTCCTCCATCTTCGCATGCCCCACTTTCCTCATACGTATCGAGTGTTTGGTCCCCAGACAACGGCTCCCTCTCTGTCGCCAGCCGACTCGCCACGACGGATTCGGTCACCCGCTACGATGCCTCCGGCGCACTCATCAAATCCCTGTGGCCGACGGCCGTTGCCCGACAGCAGCAACATTCCTCAAGATGACATTGGTAGCCCCGCCGTCAAAGACAAGGGAACGCTCATCCTGTCCATGGGGAGCGACGTACACATCATTGAATACTCCTCTTCGGCATCCTCTCAAACAAAGATCGTACAAACGCTACCCGCACATCCCGGCGACTCGGACCCCATCCATACACGTATACACTGTCGCTCTCGCACGACAGCACGTTGCTCACGGTAGCCTCCACAAGCGCCGTCGTTGTGCACAACCTGGCACTTGGCACCCAGACGACGCTGCATGGGCTCCCGGGGCCCGTTGCCGTGTGCACGTTTCACGTTCACTCGCGCGTGCGTCTGCTCTTGGGAATAAATCACAAATTGGTGATATTATGTGGGATTACGGCCGTACCGTACCGTCGACGATGTTGGTTTACGGTTTACGGTACGGTACGGGTCGTGGTCAATTTCATACCGTATCACACCCGTAGTATACGGCCGTATGCCGTTACGGTACGGCGCGCAGCCCTAGTTTTCAAACAAGATTGTGGACGTCATCAAGTCATCGAAGTACAAGGTTGGGAATCGCGCCCAAAAGGTTTGATTCCAAGCAATGTGGTGGGGTGGCGGCGAGGTTGCGTTTGTGCGTTTGTTTACATTCCGACATTCACGCACGGGCATACTGTAGCCAGTTGACGGCATGATATCACTCTTGATGTCAGTCATCTCCCTCCGCCTGGGCTGGATGCGGTTGATGGTGATGGTAGTGTTTGGAAGCCTAGTTGATTCCGGTATTTGACTCTTCTTAGGTGCCATTTTGGCTGCATCCAGCTGCAATATAACTGGTTTTACCAAACGCTGGCTGAGCAACTCCATCAGCAAAATGTAAAAATGAGTAGAAGTCATCTCTAGTTGCCTCTAGTCACCCTAGTCACCCTAAGTTGCCTCTAGTCCTTCTACTTTTCGAGACTAGACCAGGAGAGACTAGGCCCGCTCTAGTCCGTGAAACTAGAGCTAGTTTTCCGAGTAGATCTAGTTTTCTGAGTAGATCTAGTTTTCCAAGTAGATCTAGTTTTCTGAGTAGATCTAGTTTTCTGAGTAGATCTAGTTTTCCGAGTAGATCTAGTTCTCCCAAAAACCACTCTTGCATCACACTGCCAGGGATGGTCCCAGTAACATTAGGGCAAAACCATATATTGTTCTATCCTATCTACAGAAACCTACTCGTTTCGCCAACCATCTTTCCTACTTCACTGAGCTTGTGAAACAACTGCACATTGTTGTCCGTCACGATCTTCGACCACAGGCAGCCAAAGAAGCCGTTGTTGGCCGGGGGGGGAGGGGGGAGCGAGGGTGTGCACGACGCCTTGATGTGGGGGCAGCGCGTATAAACGACGACGTAGCACCTGATGGCTGCGTCTGCGTCGCAATCAACATTGCTGTTGACTTGGCATACCGCCGCTGTGTAAATGGACGATGAAGCCATCCACATCGTACAAATTTCGACACATACTGCCGAGTTCTTCTCTCAAGGCCGCGCGATGTGTGGGTCCGGGGGTAGGAGTGGCAGCCTCAAGCCTCGTGGTGCTCGAATTGTCAGCTGCCGGTCGTGAGGCGATGCCACTGCCCACCGAAGATGGACACGAATGGTCGCTACAAATCAGGTATTGTCAATACACCATTCAGTCACAAGAGAGGCACGCATCATCGTACCAATGACGAGACGCAGCGCCGTCGCAGGGCTGCTTCCCGCGCCGCGCGCGAGCAGCTCTTGCATGGTGTGGCTCGCCTTGAGGCGTGCCGAGGTGCATTCCTCTCACCAGGCGACGGAACGCCATTTAGGATCGACGAACCCTTGCTGGAAGATGTGGTCGAGGATGTCCTCGAGGTCGAAGAGGTGCGCGGCATCGGTGACGTCGATAAGCTGCGCGGACACCTGTTTGCGCACGTGCACGACACCTGGTGGTACGTGATCCAGAGCTCGGACGAGGCGCGATGAGAGGAGACGGCGACAGTGCGGCGGACATGAAGAAAGGGTGTCGGAGGAGGAAGTTGGGGGGCCTCACGGGCTTGACAGAAGAAGAGAGAAGGGAGTGAATGGTCAAAGATGCCTCCAGTGTGGTCCACAAGACCACTAAAAGAATATTCAGGCCAGCAGAAAAGGCGTTGCCGCGTTGGGGGCCCGGGATCACTGGCAGGCGGTCCGAGACAGATCAGTGGAAGTAAGAAGGGAAGGACCTGGGAAGAACAAGGATCCAAGGAGTTGAAGGAAATTAGAATGACGGACAAGGAATGGAAGGAGGAAACGCACCCGCACCCAGGAGTTCGACAGTGTGGCATCCGTACCTGCCTTGTTCGTCCGTCCTCAGCCCACCTCCTACCTCAGCAGTCGGGTGCAGGGTATTCCATGTACTGAGTGTCGTAGACTGCTCGTAACAGCCTTGCGTGTGAGGAAGAACATAGTGGTTACGGCCATACCGTACCGTTGACGCTCTTGGTTTTCAGTTTACGGTACGGGTTGTGGTTGTTTTGATACCATATAACAGCCGTAAATATACGGCCGTATGCCGTATACGGTACGGTGCGCAGCCCTATTCCAGAGAGTGGGGCATTTACTAGGCTGCAGAGGGAGGGGCAAGTCAGGACACAGAAAGAAGGTGACTGAGCGAAGGGCACTCACCTCCTGGAAGGACAAGTTGGGACACAGAAAGAAAGCGACCGAGAAAGGGGCATTTATAAACCGGAGACCGCAGACTCTGTCGCAAATTTGGGGAGGGACCTTATAACGAATTATAATGATGTAAGGTGATATAATGACACATAGGCCTTGTAATTATGATAAGCGAGACTAGATTTTTGGTAATTGGCTGATAAGACGGCTCGTAAAAGTGATAAGGTTGATTTTAATTGGCCTTATAACATCATTATTATATCAAATCTCATGTGGGCCGGCCATTATAAGTGTAGTGGGAAAATTATACTCTGAGCGACTTTACCGGATTTCTTGTAATCTTATTGATCTATTATAGTGATGTGATTCTTATTATCTGATCTTATCCAGCCTCACAAGTTTTCTATTATCTTATATTATCTTTCACACGATCTTATCATTATCAGAGTCATTTATTATTCATATTCTAATTCTTAGTTCTACATTATAATGCCTCCCTAGGGATTCGAACACCCGCCTATTAGAGCACGTGCTTTAAGCGCTTGCGTTCGCACCTGTGTATTATTGCCACTAGGCCACTGTGGCTCATATATACCCTACATAGGAGTACCTCTTCAATACGTATGAGTACCCACAATAAAATGAAAAGTCAACTTGATTAACACGCGCGCGACATAATGGTCGAGTTGAATCGACCCCTTTCGACATGGATGGGATAATTATCAACAAGTACACTAAGCCTAGGCCTTGGGAGCCCTAGACCTGGTTTGGGCAACCCGTCGTGCGCGCACTCCGCGCTTCCCCCTAGACTTGGGCTGACTATCCTCCGTACCTACTTCGACACTTCCTACAAATACGGGTTCGGCGTTGGGGATAGTTCTGGTCTCATCTTCAACAGCTATGTTGGACGTTGGGGAAGATGGCACAGTTGCAAGGCCCGGAGGTGTCGACGAAGAGGAGGATATACCTGTAACGCCTGCGCAATTAAGTTGGTCGATGAGGTCATCGACATCGCCATACCCATTCTGGGATGCAGTACTGATCCTTGCCGAAGTTGATTCTGTTGACGCTGAGAAGAGTTTCTCGTCATACCACTGTAGGAGACGAGAGCGATGGTCGGGTGAGATGCGCAAGATCATGTACTTGTACTTGGCAAAACGATGGCGCCAATTGACTCTGGTTACTGCCCCTCCTTTGGCAGAGAAGGATTGGTCTGGGCCACAGACAAAAGTAAGCTGCGATACGAAAAGTGGTTAAAAATATGTATCCAATAAATCGACGAAACGGTACTCACAACTGTGGCCACAAGTGCAATCATGCCAGGTGTAGTCGCTGTGAGCCCCCAAAGAGTGGCCTTTGTTGCACGTCTGCCCATAGATTCACCTTCCATGGACGATCTTCCGCCCAAAATAGACCGAAGAAACTGAGACGCAGTCAGCATACATTATGTGAGGAAGAAAAATCCTAGCACTTACCCTGAAAAGCGGCTCAACTTCGAAAATATGTCCTATGTCAGCACAGTTGCTACCTGGGAAGAGCATTGGCGCGTCAAGGGGGTACTTTTCTGTGGGCTTCATCGGATTTTGCAGAAGGGCTTGCAGCCGGGGGTCACTTCCGCGGTCGGGAAAGTTTGATCGGAAGGTCTTTTGTTCGAAACCAGGCCCGAGAAGTTCATTGATTACTTGACGTGCGGCGTGGACTAGGTTAGATCGCTCTTGACTGAGTTGGGACATGAACTTGTATATCGTTGTGAGCGATTAGAACACTTAAAGCGCAATGAAGTATTGCGACGTACAGTGTCTTTGAACGACTCGCGGCGATCCTTGCTAGTGAGACATGCACGCAGGCTCGGTGAGAGGCTCGCATACACCTCAGCGATGACGGCAAGATCCTGCAAGGGGGCTTCCTCGTAACGGCGAGGATTAAGTGGGTCCACATTTGGCGGGCACTCGCGGTCAAGCGTTGAACGATCCACCCAGAGCTCGTACGCGAAGGCAAACCGCCCCCCAGCGAGCGAGATGTCCTTGTCTTCACCAATCAACAAGGACTTGCGACGCTTAGACGTTGTTGCAGCGAGTTTAGAGTCGCGCGCGTTGACCTTTGAGTTGATCTTGAGCTCCTTGTATTTCCTTATGAGCTTCTGGTTCTGAATTTGAGACGTTCGTATGGTCTATGAATGAGAGTTTTCCATGTCAGCATATAATCGAAGTCGATAAAGATACGGACGTACCTCAAGCAGTATGGGAATGTACTCATCTGAGGAAGGTGATGGTAGCTCTGGTGGACACAGAGTTGTCGCGAGCTCAGCAATGGAGTCATCCGAGAGGTCCGACATTTGCCCATCAGAGACGATGGAGTCATTGTCAGAGAGCGCCATAGTGAGAGACTTGTAAGAGTTGCGAGGCGTGACGGGGTGCAAGTCTGGAAGAATACTGAAAGTCCCAGGCGATTAAAAGACTGTGGGCGTTTGCTCGGTCAAATTCGACCGACCACAGCACTTTAATTGGCGCATGTCGGGGGCAATTAGAAAGAAGTATGAAAGAAGGAAGACTAACCAGTCCAGGAGGCCATAACACGTCATTGATTGATTATAATTGCGCTTATCATGGTGTCATCAGACTGCATGTCCGATTACATGTTAGCTGTTATAAAAGATCGGCAAGGTGATTACAATTGACATAAGACATAATAAGGTCATTTCTGAATCCACTTATGACAAAAAACATGAGAAAGAGCGAACTAAAGCTTGAAGTTCGGAAGATGTACTCACCAGCTGCGTGTACCCCTGCCATTCTAGAACTACAGATGAGAGACGGACCAAGCACACCAGACTCACATCCAGTCCCTAATACGGGTCGCTTCCAGTCGCGTCCAGATACAGGTCGCTTTCACTTGCGTCCAGATACGGGTCGCTTCCACTTGCGTCCAGATACGGGTCGCTTCCAGTCGTGTCCAGATACGGGTCGCTTCCACTTGTGTCCATGATACGAGTCGTTTCCACTTGTGCCCTATGACAAAAATCAGATGATCAGAAACTCATGTTCATCGGCAAATAAAGTTCCGTGCCTACTGGCTGCCATGGCGTGGTGTATTACGTCAGGAGTCACGGGTGGAGGAGGATTTGCGGTCTAAATACAGTAGTCGGCGAACATTGTTAGTGTCTAGGTCCCCTGCAGGAAGAGCGAGTGCGTACCTCTGTTGACAAATCTCGCCAAAGAAATGCGTGCAGACGACTGCCTTGTGACAGGGGAATCAGAGACGCGAGGCTATTTGAGGGAGTTTCAAGAGCTATTGGCAGACCGGCTCAAAGGAGCAGAAGGAGCCTCCAAAGCCCCATCATAGACGATTTTCTGAGTCACATCAAGTATTGCTATTTGTGCATTTGATTGTCAGACAAGGATATATGTCACAACACACGGTCTTTGTTCTGCAGCGTTCCAAGGTGCTAACGCAACGCGTCCATCATATCCCAAAGATATCTTTGCAACGAAGGAATAGATCCCCGGTGTGATCAACGACGTCCATAACAAGATAATTGCCTTGCCTGTCAAAATCCGAGATCAGAGGCGCACCACGTATAATAGATCGAGCAAAGATGAATTCTTCCTTGTCTGGTTTGGCGCGAACACGGCATAGTTGCAGCTCCTGATCCTTAGCTGGTCGTGTATATATAGTTGCGTCTAGAGGTTGGACGGAGCAGACAGAGAAGGTTCTGTCTGCGATGGAACACGAGAAAACGAAACGAAGCTTGGCAAAAATAAAGCCGTTGAGAGTTTGCACGATGACAAAGTCGCGTCGCTCGTGGTTATGAAATCTCGGGCTGCAGTAGAGATAATCTTCATATTGCTTCCAGTCGACCTTGGACTCATAGACAACCTTGATTGATCGGTACTCGGTAATCTAGAAATTGATCATGGCATGCTAATTAATATATTGGTTAAACCATGTGCGAACAACTTACCTGATCGCCCGGATCGAACTGGACAGGACAAGGCAAGCTAATATCATTAGCGGCCAGCTCATCGGCCAGCCACTTGACTAGCCGGGTGCGGAAAGAATCGCCTAATGAGGCGAATGTACTTGTGGGCTGATGTGAGCGCAAGGTAATATGGCCATCGATGAGGATTCTGCCATGTAATGAAGCACGCGGTGCGGCTCTTAGACTCGTAGTGGACGCAGGGGCCGCCGACGTGTAAGTTTCAGCCTGGATGACCTCTGAATCATCAGCGTCACCCTCATTCGCATCTGCGTCCATATCCTCAATTTGGCTGATTATCAGCGATGAGATAAAGCGGTAATGTTCTTCCTTTAAGATCTAAATACAGTACGTCAGAGCAATAAAACACACAGAAGACAACCAAACCTGAGGCGCAACATCCCTGAAGTTGGTCCGCAGAAGGTAGGACTTCTTAAGCGGACCATGGAGCTTCTCATTTGGCTTCGTATTGTAGTTTCGAGACACGCCCTTTTCTCTGATGTCATCGAAGCTGTGCACTAATGCGTGCATCTTTGGGAAGCTCCAATTCTTGGATGCTTCACCACCGGACAAGTTTTGGGAATGACGGATAAATTCCTTATCAGTGCCATCAACAGATAAGGCCTCTAGAAAAGGGACATTCTTAGAGTATTACGCACCTTCATATGCAGCGCAAAGTTGGCCAGTTCACGGCGGCCAGCGTCCATTGTCTGTTCTGTATGCACCTCGAATGCAAGGTATAGGTCCACAATTGAATAACTTCGCAAGCAGCGAAGTAGCAATTGGCCTTCTGCATTTTGCCATGGGATGACATTGAGCGCAACAAACACGATGACCTGAGGTAAATTTGATTAATTGAGGATCACAGGAAATGATGGATTTACCTTTGATATATCTTCATATTTTCCGCCATCCGTGAATGATATCTTCATGACCTCTGAGAAGTGCTTCAGGCCCCTCCAGCGAGGGACTGCATCAAACCTAAAAAGCATAAACTGTAGGCACTGATATCTCTTCAAGACAGAAAAGCGACGTACTGGCTATCAATTTGTGCCACCGACGCACGACCACAATCCTTAACAATGGTCTTGAACACCTCCCAGAGGTGGTGGCCAAACAGGCCACTATTATTCGAGTGAAGCCGATCGAACGAGAGCGCACGATGCGGGTCTGTGTTTTCGACGTTCCAGAATACATTCTGCCATAGGTCGGGTATCAGCACAGCCATGCAAAGGTAGTCAAAAGTACTTGACTTACATCGACGTTGCGAATCCCATGTTCAGAAAGCAGGCTTTCGCGCTCGCTGGCTTTGAGTTTGCGTGCCTGTGTGACCAGCTCTTGAGTGTGGGCAGCAGTCCTAGCGGGCCAAGTTCTGGTGATGTCCACGAGCTCTTCTGCCCCCACAGTGCAAACGGGGCATGGTCGCTTTGACGTTGATCCACGGATAAGCGACATAATACATCTGTTGCAAATGTCCTTTTCAGAGTGATATCATAAATGGGAGATACTCACTGTTCTTCATAGTCCGCAGAGAGAATAAGTACGACTGGAAAGAGGCGTCGCTGTATTCGATCACCGCACTCGCGCCAGCATCCAGACTTCGAATACTCAATGACATTAGATCCCAGTACAACACGAAACGATTCGTGCCAGACAGCACGTTTGAAGTTGACGAAGTCCACCTTCTTCTCTTCCTTTGGGTCCTCAGATACCTAGGGTAGATTGGAGAATGTAAACGTCAAATTGGGACCAGTGACGTACAATTGGTAGCCATCCAACAACGCGTCCGCCACCAAAACCATTCCCGTTGCAAATATCAGTAGGAAGATTGGCACAACGCGCAATCACTAGGTATCCCTTCATGGTGCCAAAGCTGGACAACTTGGTTTTATCAGCGTACAAGATGAAGCATAGGGGGCTACCACCCTCAGGGATCTGTGACTGGTGAAGCAGCACATTGATTCAGCATTAACACAGCATCGATATCATCACATACGTACTTGAGCATTCCAGAAGGCATCCGCAGACCAAGGTTCATGGAACACGCGGATGGATGATTCTCCATCGCACCTGAAGATTCTTTCCGCGTCCCAGTGAAAATACGGTGCGAGGTGCTCATCCTCGACCAAGTCAATTGCCCAGTCCCACAAATTTCGGTGCAGGACATCAAACGTCCTCTGTTCGTGTCTGTATGCTACAGGAATGGTGGATATTTCAAACTACACACAGACGCGATTTAGCCCTCCTCTTCAACTTCGCTCTCGAACTCACTGGGGTCAGCCGTAAGGACGCACGCTCCCGAGCAGCTCGGACATCAGCGTGAGTTGTGAATGTCAACGACCCCTTGCCACTGAGGCACTGTTTGATAATCTTGAGGAGCTTGTCCGTCTGCTCATTGCTTAGGCTGCCCTCACGAAGAACTTCCGAGAACAAAAAATCCTCGCGCGTGTTGAAAAATGGCCACCAGGGATCAGCTACACGCGTGTGGCGAGCAGATGATTGATGGGACTTGGAGGAATCATATTCCTCATAAGGACACGTGTTGGCAGCTTTGCTGCTACCGGGGTGATACTCGGTACGAATCTGGTTGGTCGCAGGGTCATCAGCAACATCGGCTGGTAGTGGAGAATCGGGTAGGGGCACTAGCGTAAGTGTCAGAGTGCATGGGGGAAGATCGATAGGGGAATCCTTACCTGCTAGTTCTGGTTGGGTATGAAACTCGGGGAAATCCATAGGACCAAAGTCGTTGCTGGCATCCGCTGCCGTGGAACCACTTGGGACTGAAAAGGGAGGTGTGTGAGGTGTATAGACGAATGACACAACAGAATGACATGCACAAGCAATTTTCGGGAGCAGCCTCTCTTGCAATTCCCTTTCATACTTCTCCCTCCCATCTTGAGCCTTTTTCAGACGTTCGCACTTCTTGACATGAGCAGGGAAAGCTTGAGAACGGAAGGTATTGCCACAGGACCCACACTTGCGCTCGACTTGCTTCCCGGTTTGGGACTTGCCA
>Ga0307510_10011031_pt1 | contig 10740 bp, 10 predicted proteins | sample 12_EM_MG_FD_207224 | JGI IMG/M metagenome (GOLD analysis project Ga0307510, IMG submission 207224) | Populus trichocarpa ectomycorrhiza microbial communities from riparian zone in the Pacific Northwest, United States - 12_EM | ecosystem: Host-associated > Plants > Roots > Unclassified | place... | reverse complement strand
AAGGATTGGGACTTGTGAATTGTGAATTGTATTCCGCTGAATTGATCCGGTTAGTTGTCCCTAGTTTTCCCAACATTTCCTTCATTTGATGGTGTTTCTTGCCAAGGAATTAACTGGATTCTGCTGCAATGTCAATTTACTTGTATATTCAGAAAGAGGACTATTCTCCTGCACTCCATGGGGATCATTAGCAGAACTTCGCCTCTCAAACTCGGGTTTCGGTGATTAGAAACACAACTGCTACCACACATAATAGTCTGTGGGTTCTCTATTTCTTGCAGTCAAATTGATTCTTGATTAAACAATGCTGGAATCTCGCAAATCGATGGCAATGCTTGAAGCAGTCTGCAATCTGACTGCAGAAGGAGGGCTACCATCAAGCATGGTTCTCTTGGCTAATATCACTAGCTTGAAACTGTAGCGACTGGGATTGGTTTGGACCACCTGCCTGCATCGCATTGCATTACATTACTAACAGGACTTTAGCCTGAACCCTAATATACCTCAATCACCCCTAACTGAACAGAACCGCCTCCTCTAGTAAAAGTCCATTATAGTATTCACTTCCCTTTGCCTGTGATCGCACTTCTTGCACAGCCAACCAGAGCAGCTCATCCACTACAATATCTCTCATTTCTCACCCTGAGTTTCATAAAAAGAGAATGAACTTCCATCTTTCTATCGGTATCAAGAAGGTGTTCTAAACAAAGCGTCAATAACCCAAATGGTATTGTCTGCATGTTTTTCTTTAGCTCCTCCAGCTCCATGCATCCTCCTCCTTCACCTCCTGGGGTCGGTTTCTTTTCTTGAGGGTTGCACTATTTTGCATTTGCTCAGAACTTTGCGTCATCACACTCATAATCCCAGTATTTCTTGTTTCATCGTCTTGGAAATGTTTCTCACGTAATGATACGATATTATCACCGTGTTCTTGGTTTTTGGATTTTGCTACAGTTTCTAGGGTCGTTTTATTGGAAACAAGAGAGTAAAAGGACAGGAAGAAACATGGAAGGGTGAAAATGCCAGCCATGGTTATTTTTCTTTGGGCTTCATTATTTTCTTAAACTAATCATTTCTTTTATTTATCTTTCATTGATTAAAAAAGAGCTTGTTGAAAAGAGGGTTAAATACACCTATTTATATTTGTGCAATTTAATTGAGTTCTTAATTTAATATATGTTTAATATAACCATACCTATAATACCCAAACCTGCTAGATGAGAGAAAAATAGTTCTTTTGAGAAAAAAATTATTTTTCAAAAAATATCTTCAAGTTGAGTGCAGATCAGTAAATCAACCCAAGTTTTTTACAGGATTAATTAAGTTTTTCTTTCTATTTTTCTTACAATTCAGACGTCCTAGATCAACCGAGTTCTAAATCAATTCACTGGGCAATCCAAGTTCTACGTCTATGAATGTAACTACTAAGAATTTTAAAATATAATTAATTTGTGGGCCAAGATAATTATTGAGCTAAATATCTCCCTTCATTTGAACAATTTCGCATGTCTGAACTCTGAACTAAATACGTACTTCCAGGATTATGCAAGCATGGATGAGTTTTAAACCAGTTCGACCCAAACTAAAAGGAAAACATACAAAATACATCAAAATTTCGTGACAAATTCTCACGAAATCTACAAGTTCTAAAACAAAGGAAAAGCATCCAAACACCACAAATGAAATGAAAGCTTCCGGCAGATTTGCAGGAAAACTCTGGCCTCGTGTAACCGCGCTCGAAAATTAGCTGAACAAGGTTGTAATTTGAGAAGTGATCTATTTATGAAGCTGAATTGGCTAGTATAATTTGTTGAGGCTGCAGGCACAAAAGATGAAAAGTGGATTTTTTTGAGAACACCTTGAGCATATATCAAGATGGAAATCAATACACACACACAATGAAGAAGAAAGCTTATATCTAAACATGACAAAGAAGTTTCATGGATGTGGAGCAACTCGGTCAACAGGCAACACCATAACCTGAAAGGAACTAGGGGAAAAAAGGGATGACAATGCATTTGTTCGGGAAGTAATGCATGATTCTGAACTGGATGTGGAAACCTGGGAACCAGCATTTAAGAACATGCTTTGACTCTATCATCACACGCCAGAACAGAAAAGGGCATGGAGGTCAGTTTAACGAGTTTGTTGTAGTGAAACTGTGAAATGGGATTCTTATTAACCGAAAATGAGTGATTTTGAACCAAGATCACCATAATGTCTCGAGTCAGTTTTCAATGAAAGGGATTATATCAGGTTCTTACCGCTGCTAACTCCTGTTCATGCTTGGGTATGAAAGCAGTATCAACATTTCCGTTCTTGAAGTCCTGTCAGCAAGGCCACAAAGGAAAAGACAACATAGATCCAATCAGCTCAAGTTTCAAACTAGAATACATGGGTTTTTTCAGTAAGTTTCATAAATAAAAAGTGTAAATTATTCTAACCTCAATGTCAAGGATAAGCTTGTGGTAATCTATTGTTGTTGGGACTCCTGGATAAAGAAAGTAACAGGGTTTGAAAAATTAAAGAATATATAGATTCTAAGAACAAAAAAAAATTGCAACCATGGCCAAAAATTTAAAAGATGTTCTTGATTGACAGAAAGGCCACAAATGACTTGTCTACCCTGCTGCAATTAGCAGCGAACTGAAAAAAAAAAAATTACACCGACCATTTGTGGATCATGGCTCACAAAACCAATTGAAGGATGAGCCTCACAAAAGGTTTGCATTTGCATGTGTCAAAATCAAAGAAAGAAAAAAATGTGGTTTTCAAAACTCACACTCCATAAACCCGCTGTGCTCTTTCCATAATGCATTGCCACTAGCTCAAGTTGAGCATGAAAAAGAAACATGGCCAACAGTGTGAGGCACCTGTTGAAAACTTGGATACTTACCAGTAATAATAGTGTCATCAAGAGCCCTTTTCATTCGCTCAATTGCCTTTTCTCTCGTTGGAGCCCAGACAATAAGCTGCAATAAGTTCCAAATTTCAAACTAATTAAAACCATGCTGAAGCCTGTAGAATTGTTGATATGCACTATTCTAGGAGATATAAGGATGACAAACCAGACAAACATAACGCTGTGTTATTATGCCTATGGAGTGAACATCAATGCATTTTCATTAGGACATATGCAACCAAAGAGTAGAAGATGGCAAACATACATGTGAGGTAAGCAAAACTAAGGAGCAAAAACAATCACATTGAGACACAATGGCTTGAATCTCTTGTCACATGGCCAAAAACATACACAAGAACAAGAAATGTTTGACAAACCTTTCCAAGTAGGGAATCATAGCTTGGAGGAACCACATAATCAGGATAAACGTGGCTATCCATTCTAACAAACGGACCTCCAGATGGCAAATATGCTGTTATTCTCCCTGTTAGTTCGGAAGCATAATTAGTAAATAAGCTTCAAGGTTTTTGAAAACATATCCATGGAAAAGAAAATTAACCACAGCACGATGAATAAAATTTTGATGATTTTACCAGAAGCAACACCAACAAAATCAAGGAGTAACATGAGATGAACCAAACACTAAATAGACAAAACTAGCAAAGGCAATAAACCTCATGGCTTGTCACCTTAAAAAGGATTAGACCTTCAATGCATTCAAATGGTACAGATAAAACACAATTTGGCTGGAAAATAGCTCACTCAACATCAACCAGAAAAGAAGTAACAATGAGGATCAAATAGCAGCAATAATTTTACAAGAACGTAACATTCAGCACAATGTACACATACCTGGCCCCGGTCGGAATCCCTTAAAAGCATCTTCTGCATTGATACGGCACTCAATTGAATGTCCCCTAAGAACAATATCTTCCTGCAAGTTGAAATCCAGAAAACAAATTCAAATAGATGTAGAAGCGTAGAGCATTTTTTTTTTCTGTATCCTTTCCTCCAATACCTGTTTGTATTGAATTTTCTCTCCCATGGCTACACGAATTTGTTCCTCAATCAAATCGACAGAAGAAATCATTTCAGTTACTGGATGTTCCACCTGCATTTTAATTTTTAAAAGAATATTGTGAATCACCATAATAGGGATTTTATAAACACATTAGCAGAAAATTAAATCACTAATCATTTAAATTTAACCTGGATTCGAGTGTTCATTTCCATGAAGTAGAAGGAACCCCTTTCATCCAAAAGGAACTCGACCGTTCCAACACCAATGTACCCTATGGATGCTGCAGCTGCAACTGCTGCATCACCCATAGCCTTTCGTAACTCAGGAGTCAAAGCAGGAGATGGTGCTTCTTCCAACAGCTTTTGGTTACGTCTCTGTACAATGGGCATATTCAACAAAACCTTTATCTTCAATACACTAGGTTTACTGCTAAAAGTAAATGTGAAATAACACAATCAACAATGACAAAAAGAAAGGGATAAACAAGAGGGGTATCACTCTCTCAAAACATTTGGTAAGAACTTTCATGCACTCTATCTTATAATTGAGCATGACTAAGCTGAAACCAAGCCTCTCAGCTTCCTTGAGATTATTGATGCTTATGAAGGAATTACCAAGATTTAACACATTCCCTTGGTTTTTAAAGTTGAAAATGGAAAGGTAACTTTTTCCCATAAATTATTCCAACACTCTCTCAGGAATAGATTACAAATGGCTACACATTGAGATAATTGCAAAATAAGAAAGTAAATAATACCTGAATGCTGCAATCTCTCTCACCAAAGTGAACAACATTACCGAATTTGTCTGCAAGAACCTGAAAAATAAAATGATATACTAGAATGATTCAGAAAATAGCACATAAATGTTGACAGTAATTAGATGTAGAAAAAAAAATTAAAAGGGAAAAAAGAAATTCAGTATTACTGAACTGAACTATAATATTAACAAATCAAAACTCAGCAGTGCTAGAAGTGTTATATGGAAAGCAAGACTATATAAGAATGTACTTCAATTTATAATCTTGAAACATTCCTTTCGGCAAATTCTTTTATCAACCTGGTTGAGTCAACTCAAAAGCCAATAGTGTTTATACTAATCAACTAAGAAATTGTTCCTACCTCATACAAGATTCAGATTCTCTGCCAAGCAAATTAAAGTGCTTATTTTTCTGCATGTGTAGAAGAGCATTGAAGCTCAGGAATTTAGATTTGGATTTCTGTTTATCTTCATCATACAGCATATTACATTTGTAGATAGGAGGGACACTATGCTGAAAATATGAGCAGGCATGCTTGATAAATGCCTTTTATCCACAGTAAAAAGATATATAATGTTCAAGAAACATTTTTAGATTACAAAACTGGCTTCTTCCTTCTCTTTTTGTACAAGTTGTCTAAGACAGAAGCAGGTTCCGTCCAATGAGGTTTACATGTTGATTGAATCAAATCTCATTTGGTTAATTCATTCATAGCACTATGTTCTTATAGCTGGTAATTCTACATGACTAAGAATAATCGATTGCTATAATCAAACACTTGATAGTAGTTTCCCCCACATTTACATTAGAAAGGTTTCTGACATTCCACTTTCAGACTCTACTTTAATGATCTTCCAAAATAATTCTTAGGAACCTTCATTACAAATACTCTCTAAATAAACAAAAATTACCTGGAACTCAATGTGTCTTGGATTTTGAACATACTTCTCCAAATAAACTCCATCATTTCCAAATGCCGCAGCAGCCTCACTTTTAGCTTGCTACAGAGCAAAGAAAGTGAACCAAACTCAATTAAAGACAACACACTTTAACCAGGTAAGCATTGAATATTACAATGAACGGCACCATACTAATAGTGTACCTGTAGCAGCTTTACAAACTCATCAGGTTCTTTGGCAAGCCGCATTCCACGTCCTCCACCACCTGCCGTTGCCTTAAGCACATTTTTTTTTTAGTAGAAGTTTCTATGCATGGTTTTAGAACTGGAAGAAGAAATCTCAATCTCATAATAGCCAGCCCAGACCCCCCTATTGTCATGAAATTTCACAGTTTTCCTTCTATATATTCTTCAGAAACCAAACGGAGAAATGGTGAAATATACAATTGAGGTTATCTTATTACTGACACAAACATATAATTTCAATATATGATCCAAGTGATCATTTTCAAAGAATCCCGATTATTAATGATTCTAAGAATATTTTATTTGATTGCAGTTTTAATGCTTGGCACCACTGTGCAAGGTTAAATGGAGTGTATTTTAGCTTACTTCTGTATGCATGCTCATGCACCCACATACACACACATGAGCAGATTTCCAGTACATGTTGTAAAGAGCTCAATAAACTGCTTGCTGTGTAGCTGAGTGAAAAAAGAAATTAGATGGCACAGATGTGATGAAGCTAGAAGCAAGGAAAAAACACTATTCCATCCTTTCTATATAAATCAAAATTGCCATTTGTCTGAATCTGGAAGGGTCACAATGGTGTTTATTGCAATTTCAATGATGTAACAACCTGCATAAATGATGCCAATTCATATGAAAGAAGATTATTTACCTTGATCATCACAGGATAACCAATCTCCCTGGCAAGCTTTACTGCTTCCTCGGTACTCTAACAACAATTGGTGCACAAGAGCTTGTCAGATAACATCAAACTACATCTTGTTATATTAAAAAAAATGGGGCTAACCAGATAAAAAACCACAGAACTTGTAAGCCATGCAATAGTTTTCATGCCAATTTTTGGAATCATATCAAACAGATAGTGGCCAAACATGGCACCTGTAACAAGCCATCACTTCCTGGTACAGTTGGAACATTTGCCTTCTTCATTGTTTCTCTAGCAGTTGATTTGTCACCCATGACTCGTATGCTGTCAGGCTGCCACAAAGCAAACAAGAATTTGCATATCATAGTTTTTGCAATTATGCAAGTGATACAGTAACAATAAACATGCTTCATAGTATACTTTAACCAGGTAAAACTTCAGCCAATTCTAAATCCTATTACTTCAAAACATGCTGGTGGAGTAACTCAGTCAATTTCCCCATTTACAGTACAGAAAAATATAGGTTTCAAACACAAAAAGGAAAAAACATCAAAATAAAAGAAAAACAAGAGAATGCTTTTGCTAGAACCATGTATGCCTCAATGAAAAAAATTGGCAAGTTGGCTTATGAAGTTGAAGGCATGAATCAGCATTCTATGAAAAACTTGTGTACTCTGGTTATGAGCTTGGAGAGACAAGTAGCATTTTTTCCACTGTTCTTGTGCTAGAACTGAGAATTATGTCAATTTTAACCAGCATTTTTCTACTGCTAAGCCACCTGAGTGTCTGAAACCACTTTACAGACTAGAAAAATGCACTGAATAAACTACAACGCAAGCTGAAATGGAGCAATATGTACCCAATCCTAAAACCTGCCCAAAATGGGATTTGTGTAAATAATCACATTCCATACAAAAGAAATCAAGGTTGAACTTCAGAGCCAACCCTTCAGTGGCAAAAAATGTATTTCACTCAACATATTTGATGAAAAACTAAAATAATAACCTACTCTATAATCACATAGCATAAAGATAATATATCTTCACACTGTCCTCAACATACCTTTTCCTGCATGTCAAATACTAAGATTATCAACAAACTTTGATAATCAGCATCATACCATGCTAATGAATGAGATCTATTTACAAAATGATATCATCCACTACAGGATTTGTTTTTTCAAAAAAGATTATAATAACTAACTGTTACCCATAACCCCTATTCTGGGTCATACTAGATTGAATTGGCTGTTCAAATCTGTGTGTGTGATAGTCAAAATACAGGATTTTTCACCCTGTATGCACCATGATTTCTGAGAACATAAACAGATGTTGTGATTGAGAAAGAACTAATTTTAGCATCTAATTCAGGGCATACAGAATTAAAAAGAAAATAGTTGACATGTGATTAGCCAAGATCTAGTAGATATCGCAGAAATCTCACTTTTTATTATTATTAAGTTTCTTGGTGACTACTTACATTAGGCCCAATAAAGTTTATTCCATGTTCTCTGCACATTTCCACAAAAACAGCATTTTCAGCAAGGAAACCATATCCAGGATGCAGCATTGTGCATCCACGACTGATAGCAGCAGATAAAACATTTTGGATCACTAAGTACCTGTGGAAAGACGGTGGAAACATACACATAAATCCATTATATTCCACATCTACAACTTAAAAGCATCGTTCATTTGTTGCTGAGGAATTGAATGACAGCCCAGAAAATCAGAAAACAGCAGGGCAATGCTTTAATGAATTGGACATGAAGTGAAATGCATAGAGTACTAACAACTGTTAAAGAGAGAAGAATTGTTTTAGATCACTGACCCAGACTCGGAAGCTTTTCCTAAACTTTCCCTTGCTAGTAGCAAGGAAATGTCCATGTGTGATGCATGTGACTGATAAAGTAAGGATATTATAACCACTTACGATTGGTTGCTGGGTGCTTCACCTATGCAAACCGACTCATCAGCCAATTTCACATGAAGTGCATCCTTATCTATGGTTGAGTAAACAGCAACACATGGAATCCCCAACTCATGCGCAGTTCGAATAACACGAACAGCAATCTCTCCTCTGTTTGCTACCAGAATTTTTTCTGCGCGACATGTAACCCCAAGAGCTCCTCCATTCTTCTTAGCACAGTGATTAGCTTGGGTAGCCTGAGTTCTTTGTCTAGGAAAGTTAACCTTAGTTCCCACCATAAAGCTGCATTGAGAATTCCTGATTCCACTATTTCTCTTCATGAATAAACCCTAACGCATTGAATAAACAAACTATTTCAGCATCTATAATCCTAGCAAACAACCACAGACCTGGGCAAATTAAGGATACAGTGAAGCTTTTCTTTGAACATAAGCATCAATAAGGCTATTTCACCACAAACACAACCTCATAAGACTAAAAATGCATGACATAGCAGCACCATTGAATTCGTTTAAACATACAATCACCATGCATGCTATAATGCATCAGACACATACTTGCTACCATTTATCTTCAAATCCCAACAAAATTTTTGATGGAAAAAAAAAAAGAAGCTTTTAGCTCATCAACCCTCTCAAATGATCCTCATTAATTACACCACACACACTAGCAAAATCACAGAATTGAATTAACACCACATAACTACCATTCATGTAAATCACTGAATACTTGTTAAAAAAAAAGAAGTAAATCACCGAATTGGATTCAATTCTCATCCCCACAGATGCAAGCCAAACCCAACACTAAAAATCCAATAATCAATACCATCCACTAAACAACAAAACAAACAAAACCAAGATCCATTTCCTTCCAGTGAACATTCCAAAGCAAATACATTACAAACCAAACAAAAATAACACACATTTCTAACAATTCAAACAAAAAACAAGTCACATTACGCAAAAACAACTAAATCAAAGAATAGAAAAACAAAAACAAGACGACAACAACAACTTACAGGAGTAGATGTAACAGATTTGCAAACAGGCAATGTTGCCTCCATTTTGGAACCCGAAAGGCCTACAAAATAAATAAAAAAGCAAACAAACCCCACTTCAAATAACAACAGGAGTCACATTACTTTCAACATGAACACAAACATAACTAAATGAGATGATGATCACTATAATTACCTTGAACAAGAAATGATGGATTGTTTCAGAAACAAAGAAAGCACAGGGAGAAAGAGAGAAAGAGAGAGAGTATTTAAGACAGAAGTGAAGGAAGGAAGATATTTGTTGGGACTTTAGTTTGGATTGCTGTCTTGTCGATAGAAACGAGGAAAGACGAAGAGTGTAAGAGAGTGTGTGAGATCGAAAGCTCCGCCTGGTTGAGTTTGGGTTGCCAAACCAAAGCTAAGAACCTCTCTTTACTCTTTTTTTATTATTATTATTACTTCCCGAGTCATCAGTAGGAGGGTTAATTCAAGTAAACCTGGAAAAGGGTTGACCGCCAAATTTTAACCGGATTAGACCGAAGTGAATAGAATCATCAAGTCAACCATATTTTTTTCTTTTTGTATTGTTTTTCAACCTGGAATAGTCTAAACTACTGATTAACAAGCAAGATGGATCGGTCTAAATCTTGGATTAGCATGCAAGAGAGAGAGTGTTTTTTGTTAGAGGTAAACCGACTGACAAATGCTAATTTGAACCGATTTGAATGGATGAGTTTTTAAAAATAATTGTGCTTGTAGATGATTAATTGAGAGAATATGTCGTCTAATGGCCGGTTTAAATTGATCATTTATATGTTAAAGTTTTTTTTTTTTTTTTGAGGTAGAAACAGATCCTGAGGATGGACATATTATTATGTGAGATGTCAAATCAGGTGGGATGGACAATTCAACTCCTTATATTGAAAGCATTAATGAAATCCGCAACCTCCTGCACAAAACATGAGATGGGATGGACAATTCAACACCTTCAAAGTAGAAGATGATGATAGGATTCTGTGATTAACTCTAGCACCAGTAGAAAGAACAAGGCAAGCACCAAGAAAATCGGAGAACAAAAGATTTTGGCCATTTTTTTCTTTTAAAGGAGTGCATGTGAAAAACTTATCTTCTATCTCCCAAAAACAAAGCCTGTCTGGGTCAAGAAGTTGCGTTCTGCTCAATTTGTAATAACCTTAAATATATTTAGCTAAAAGCCGTGTGTCATCATAAAAGGTTTTGTGTTGAACAAAATAAGAATTGACCGTTTAAACTCGTTCGATTCGACAGATCAATCCACGAACAAAATCAAAACAATCGGATCATTAACATGGCTTGGCA
>Ga0307510_10011030_pt1 | contig 10740 bp, 10 predicted proteins | sample 12_EM_MG_FD_207224 | JGI IMG/M metagenome (GOLD analysis project Ga0307510, IMG submission 207224) | Populus trichocarpa ectomycorrhiza microbial communities from riparian zone in the Pacific Northwest, United States - 12_EM | ecosystem: Host-associated > Plants > Roots > Unclassified | place... | reverse complement strand
ATTTGAAAATATAAAATATATTAAAATAATATTTTTTTTATTTTTAAAAAATTATTTTTTATATCAACGCATCAAAATAATATAAAAATATTAATTTAAAAAAATAAAAATAAATTTAAATTTTTCAAAAACATTTTTGAAACGTAAAAACAATCAGGGTTGAAATATTAATGGTTTTCAAGGAAGGAAAGGAAGGAAGGAATGCCTCAAATTAAAGAAATATTAAATTAAGTGGCCAGTATATAGTAAGAAGAGGGTGTTTGTAAGAGTTGCGGTTGTTTTTTTAAAAATATTTTTAGTTTGAAAATGTATAATTTTTTTTATTTTATAAAATTTATTTTTGATATCAACACATCAAAACAATTCAAAATTATAAAATAAATTAATTTGAAGCAAAAAAAATAAATTTTTTTAAAACTAACACAATTTCAAAATAGTTAAGAGAAAATGACACAGTTTTAAAAAGTTTTAGGGAAATGACATAGTTTTTACATAATCATTATTCTGAATCGTGGTTGTTAAAGAACCGTTATCCATAAAAACAGTTTAAATAAAAAATAATATTCTGAATCGCGATTTCATAAGAAAACCACGATTCTGAATCGTAGTTATGATATATATATATATATAAACACAACTTTTTTTGTTCATGGTTGCCGCTCCTAATAGAATAAAACCCTAGAATCTGTGGAAAAAAAACCCATGAGAAAACAACCTCTAAATCACCCAAAACATTGTCTAATCCTTCATTAAAACACCAAAATCATCCTCCAAAACATTCTTAAATGATACTAGAGGCATGTCATTTAAAGATACTAAAAGAGTTATACGCGGAAGACTTGAGTTGAATTATAATGACGTTAAAATAGATATAACCAGGAGATTTCTTGTTGGAGAACATCAATATTTTTTTATACCGATTGTTTGTGATGTTGATTTTAGAAATATGATAGAAATGTTCATCCAAGATGGAACAAACATTACAAAGTTGTATGTGAGTAGCCTTTTCATGAATCTCAGTTGGATGCATATGTCTTTATTCCATCTTATTCCACCTACCACTACTAGAAGGTTTCCGGTCCATTCCACTATTTAGCTTGGGTTCAGGCATCCTTGCATGTTTGTATAGGTATTTCTGTCAAGCTAGCTTGAAGAAATCAAAGCAAATTGAAGTATGTTTATTTTTTTTATAGGTAAAATAATGTAATAAGTCTGTTATTTTTATATTATGTTGAAACGTGGCAAAAATAGAAAATAAGAGTTGTAGAGAAAGGAGAGGAAATGAAGACCTGACGGATTGAATTGGCTGCAGATATGCGATCGGGTGAGGAGAGGTCTAGTGTCGCCGTCTCTCTCTTGCTCTCACGCTTTGATCAAACGCCTTTTCTTGCAGGGCCAAAATGATGAATGAATTCATGAAATAGTTGGGAGTATGGTAAAATGGAAGTCAGTGATGATTGAGTGATGACCTGTGGTATTGGGTTCTGTTAGGTCGAAGTAAAAGTCCAAGACCCTTCAGGACCTTTACTCTTGAGAAGTTTAGCTAATGCCTGAGGCCTAAACTGTACAATCTCGTTGTTATGAAACTGCTTTTCATCAACCATTGTGTAAGAAAGGCTTACTTTTAGCAGAATCCATTATAGCGCAAGAGTCAGAGAGCCTTTACGCATCAAATAAATATAACTAAACAATTTTGAATTTTAACCATCTAATTTAATAGTTTTGCAAAAACCACACAGAATTCAATCATGGTATGAGAACTATAGCTAAGAAAAAGGTGAAATTGCTTCCTTTTATTTTTGGCAGAATTCAGCGAAATCTTTGCAAAAATCACACTGCATTCTGCAAAAGGTGAAGAAAAAAAGAAGCAAATCTTCCCTTCTTGAAAGACTCTAGTTTGTAAAAGCCACCTGTAAAATTGAGTGTTTTTCAAAATCTAAGAGTAACTGTCAGAGATATCTCCCTTGACATTTTGAGTACATGAAGCAGAACCTGAATTACTTCTCAAGATACAAAAATGTGGCCAACACCAAAAAATCATACTTGATCAACACAACAGAAAGAAGCAAAGAAGATGGCATGAATCTCATACTCCATGTCCAAAAACTATGAATCAGTATACTGTAGGCTTATATACCTCATCAAAACCAGGAAATCTTAGCAGTGCAGCCCCTCTAAATAAAAAAATAAAATTCATGGCTTCATTTCACTGCTATTTCTTGCACTTCCTGCTTATCCCATATCCTGAGATGCCACCATATAAGGTTGGGGGCACCTGTACGTTACAAAAAGAAAGAACAACAATGTTCATCTTCTGGAAAATCTACTTTTTCTAACTCTCCTTGCAGTTGCTGTATAAGAACCAACTCCAACAACTCTCTCTGGAACATGCTCTTCTTCCTCGTCACTGGTTTCATCAGTTCTCCATCTCAGCCCATCATTCACCTCCCTTTCATCAACAATGAACTCCTCTCTACCACTGAAATATAAGGGAAACATAAATACAACAGAATGAGAACAGAGCACTGCACTGCACTGCAATTAAATAAAGCGTTTTAAGGATGAGAATGGGTATTTTTGAACTAGAATAATTTCACAAGGAAGCATTAGAAGAGAGTAAGAAGAGGCAAAGGGAAAAAAAATTGTTTACCTCCAAGCTATGTCCATCGGATCATCTTTAGAGCTCTTAGTTCTAGGTCCACCGTTTCTATCATTAGGTAAACCATTATTGCTGCCAAACAAAGCCACTGGATTAGCTGTAATCCTATGGGAATATGGAGGACTAGTATTTCGTAATTGCTTAACAAACCCATTTTGTTCCCTCTCTGGTGACATTTTGTCGAATAAATTGTGAAGCAGGTTACTGTTTGGAAGCACTTCTAATGAAGTTCTGCTGGTCTCTTTTAATGGTGTGGTATTCATGTGACTACCATGATGCATCATAGGAGTTGAGATGCCGTCAAATTTGAAATTTTTGTTGACACTAACTCGACGCTTCTGAGTTCTTTCTGGACTGCTAGATAACCTTTGATGGAGAACTGATGAGGAGCCATGGTTACCCAGTTCCATGTGAGGATTCTTGATAGATGCACCAAATCTTGGTGGAGTTTCAAGAGCTGATGGTTTGAGCATAATGTTATGATTTGTCAGCGAATTCGCAGGCAATGAAACCAATAAACTGCTTGATTTTGGCTCTTGTACCATGGGAAGATCAGCCCTTTCTTGAATTTCAACTTCTTCTCTAGACGTCCTATGGACCTCAGGTGGCAATTTTCCAGTCTTAACTTGTTCCTGTTGAACTTTTGGCAGCAACTGAATGGATTGGACCTGTTTAATGAATGTATCATGGTTAGTTACTTTAAAGGGTGTTTGAGGTTGGTAGCAGTTACTTTTCAAATTACTTTTTTATTTTATTTTTTAAAATTCATTTTTGACATCACAGTATATCAAAACAATCCAAAAATACAAAAAAAAAATTATTTTGAAGCAAAAAAAAAAAACAAATTCAAATTTTGACGAAATACAGGTTGAAACCCACTCTCAAACGCCCCCTTAATATGATTTCTTCCCAAACAATAGTTATGCAGGGAAGTTATATTACAATTTGCATTAATAGACAATGATTTCACTCTAAGAAACCTAGTATCAGTTAGGCACTCCTAGCTGGTCCAACACTGCAGCACCTAAAACTTAGCCCTAAAGAGTTCCCACAGAGTTGCTTTAATTTTGTGCTTCTGAGGAGTGAGTGCTTTTGGAAAAATTAATTGACCGCTATTCTGGTTTTGAAGATTAGATTAGTCAATAACAACCTCATATTTAACGCTCCTTTCAACAGAATAAACCTGCACCGATCAAAAAGCATACTTCTTTTTGGCAAAAATGTAGTAGGCACACATAATTTCTACATGATTTTAACCACTTACAACAAGTTCTTCTCTGCGATGACTAGCTGATCTTATTCTGGATAAAGCTTCTCCACTGATAGAATTTTGTGAAATGAACTCCTGCTCCATGCTCTCAAGTTTAGAATGAACATGGTATGCCTCCGCATATCTGTATCGCTGGAACAGAGAAATATTTATGTGATAGCAGGTTGTCGAGTAGTCTAGAAGTAATAAGAAATTGGATAAATAGAAGTGGAACTTTATAGCAAAATCATTCACAAAATTACAAGTTACAGCATCAATTTATTTGATATAGCATTCCCTGTGGAGAATTGCTCTAGCAGCACTAACCACTAGAATTCCAGGTTTTAAAATCCAGATCTTAAAACAAACATTAAATGAGATATAATTGTCTTCCATCAGTATTCATTTAATTTTCAACCTTACTCCTGCTTTCATTTCAGTACCAGAGGTCAAGAAACGCTAAAGTTGGTAATAGATAGTAGGGGCATTTTGCAAATAATTTTATTTATGTAAAGCCATCATTTTCAAAAATAAAAGGATATTGAGATGAATTTGTCAAATCATTTGCAGCAAGTGACTTCGCTTGGTTGATGAGCTGTAGGAGGAACTTTGCTTTCAATTTATAACCAAAATTTCACCGTGAGAACATTTTGATTAAACATGAACACATGAAAAGGAAAATGATAACTTTTGAATTGTACCTGATATGGAGTTTGGTGAGCCAGTGCCAATACTAGGACTATATAGCACACATGATTGCAATATAACAACTCAGTAACATACAGTTAAATGTCTCATCAACAGTTCGACCAAACAAAAATATCATTGATCCTAGAACAGTCTCCAACCTAAAAATCCATTGTTGTTAAGCAAGAGTAAAAGCAAAGTTAAGGGAACATTGAAAATTAACCAAGTTGGTCACAAAACTAAACATATCAAACATTCAGTTCATCATCTTCTTCTATTTTCCCTTTTTAAGTGACAAATTCATCAACAAAAGAGCCAATCTTGTTTCAAACCCTGACTCAAAGTTGATTAAGATCAGTGAAGAAGTTACCTGAAGATAAAACACAACAAGAAGGCTTCCAATAGTAGTTGAAGGGTCATGGAAAGCATAATCCAAGAGACACTTATGAAGATATTTCTCTTCATCCAAATTCCATGGCAACCCTATCATTCGATCTACCAGATTATTCTTGATACAGAGACAACAAATTTCTGTCACCAATATCTCCACCCAGTTTTCCCAGGTCCTGCATTCACCTTTAAGATCATCGGAAGCATCTCGAGGTGGTCCAGCCTTGAACTTATTTTCCCTGACTTTGGTGCAGAGCATTCTCTGATGCATAAACGCTTCAGTCAACAGTCCACACTCCACCCTAACCTGAATTGCAGTAACAGCATCACTAAGTGAAACCATTTGAGATCCATCATGCCCAGACCATCTTAAGACCATCAATGCTGTTTCAGGATTCTCCCTTTCCAAAAGCACTTGAGCAATCTTAGGATGAGTTGATGGGCCTGAAATCTCAGGAAGAAGGTTGCAAGCTTCCTGAGGAACATAAATCAATGAACAGCTGTCAGCATCTAAAAAGGAACTTGGAAAGCACATATTTCATTTCATGAGAGGATTAGAAAAAGTGCTGCAGTCATTCCCAAAATGTAGCTACAATACACAAGTATAACAATACAGAATATCTGCCACCACAAGTTATTGAATATGAAGAGTTTTATGCATTTTAAGCAATAGCATAAAGAATGCACTGATGGATCTCAATAGGACATTTTCAAACACAGTATAATTTTCTTGTAACAGAGACCTGTTACCAATGAAATCTCTGAATCTTTTACTTTAGAAGAATACTAAATAAAAACTTTGCATAATGTAGGAATTAAATAGAGCCTCATTCAGATACTTGTAGCTTCAATAAGCTGTATTATTAACAACACATTAAGTGAAAAATATATATACTTGAGAACTTAAATTAAAAGATTTCACTTGTATGTTATATTTCTGTATCCTTAAACTGTCAGACTCCATAATTCATATACAAAAAACAAGAACTCCTAACAAGAATTGTAGCCTGATGCAGTTTTTTAATGCTATATCCATTGTCTTGATTAGAAATAAAACAGATGATTAGATTAATTCAATAATTCAGTATCAGAATAAGTAGACATTCAATTACTTGCAGAGCTTCTTCGTTGTTATCGTCCAGAAGATAGAAGGTAAGTGATTCCAATAATGAATGCCTGGTTATACCAAATGTTGCTGAAAAGTCATCTACAATGTGTCGCCAACTTTCATCTGGCATCGTCCAATGTCGATCAAAAAGATAATAAAGAAACTGTTTTTTATGTTAAGAAAACAAAGGATGACATTACGTTCCGCAAGATGAGAATATATAATTATCAGAAACATATTTAAGAAGGATCAAAGAGATAAAGGATACAATCGCTTGCTTTGCAAGCACCAAATCTGAACTCCCATGTAAAAAGAGTACATCAACAGCAGCTCGAAGATTTTCAAATGGATAACATACTTCCAAACCCTCTAGCTTAGACTTGCAAAACAACCCTCCATCCTTCTGCAATGGTGCAAGTTCTGACTCTTCTCCCATCTCCTGCATATGATTCTGCTCTATCTTGAGATTGGCCAGAGCATCTTCAATGAACAAAGAACCAGCTAGCATGCTGGACTCGGCAGATTGATTTGCTACATCAGGCCATGAACGCTTAATTGCAGCTGATTTCCTTTGATGGACAACAGAACGCCATGACGATAAATTGGTATAACGAGACCTCACATTCTCCAGAAAGTGATGTCTTGCACACCATGCTATAATCTCCATATGCTGAAAATCAAGAATCAACAGATAAAATGGGTTGTGAATTGCATGCAGCAATAGAAGACATGAAATGGCATGTTATGGTTTCTATAACACTTGTGGAAGAAGAAAAAAAGCTGTTCTCAGTTCAATAGAAATCATCAAGTCAGTATTATTATTACAACAATGATGATAATGATAAAAATACAGGCAATAAGAATTCTAAATGTGCAGGACATTTCTGAACTCCAAGCTCCAGTTTATTGCATGGTGGGCTTTTCAAAAAATCAACTAATAGATCATGGGATTCTAAAAATACTGGAAGAGAATATCACAAAATATTCACAAGGGGAAATGAAAGGATGGAACTAGGTGACATTATGTACAATGGAAAAACAACATATAGGAAAGCAAGAACTACAGAAAAAGTTCTAAGTTTAGAACCTATAAACACTTGAAGGTAGCATTCTGTTAACAACTCAATCCTTTAAGCAACCAAACCTGTTTCGCCTTTGAAATGCTCTCTTGAAGGAGCTGCAAGTCATGAAGTCGTGCTGAAAGACTATCCTTAAATGATGATTCCAAAACTTCAAGGACATTGGATATTCCAGCCAAATGCACAGAAAGTTTAAGAAGTAAACTCAACCTAGTTTTCATTTCTTCAGCTTCAAGATTATCTAACAAAATGTTAAGACTATTACACTTTGTTTATCACCCAAACAATATAAATGCAATTACACAAAGTAATAACAACCCTTAGAATATCAAATTTGAAAAGTTTTGAGGATACATATTACTTGAAGTTCCGCTGTGATTTTTTTAAATGTCCGCTTGCACCAATCCTTGACAACCACTTCATCCAACAAGAAAGCAATGACAGGATCGCTAGACACAGCACTTTCATCCATACAAATATCTGTAACATCTGTTAAATTTATGTTAAGGATATTCATAAGTTCAAGCATGGAGCCTTTTATCTTTTTTCTGAATTTTATTTCAGAAATGAAAATAGATCTTCTATAAAGCATGAATGCCTAGACAGTCACACAGTAATAAAAGTATTAGGCTGTTCACATTTCAAATATCACTTTTACAGTTCAAATGCTTCCATTTAGAAACAAAGGAAAAAAAGTGAAGAAATAATATTTAAGGGAATTGCCTTTGCAAGAATTTTAAGGGTAGATTTCATTTAAAAATACTAGAAATGAATCAAATGCACCAATTTTTTAAAAGTGAATAAACATAGATGTGGCTAAGGTAGATGCAGCAAAGGGATACAGTGACAAATCAAAGAAACCAGGTTATTTTCCAAGGCAACATCAAATAAAGAATAAAGCCGTTGGACATCAGCAGTTAATTCATTGTCCACTTCTTCTTTCTCCTGAAATCTTTCATCACATCTTTTGGAAATAAGGCCAGCCTCTATGCACTCGTAGTAAAGGCGAGGATGGAGCCTAATTCCGGTCTTTGGAATAGGTATTCTACAAATTGGGCAAAGATCACACCGTTGACTACACTCAGAGCATAAGGAAGCATGGCCACATGAGTTCAACACATGCTGAACATAGCGCCCACAACTTCTCAAATCTCTAGTTGCCCGGCAACGCTCGACTTTCGCTTCGCTGCACAACTCAATTAAATCAATAGATGCCAAGTGTTCCAATGCTTCCTGTGATAAGAATCAGCACAAAAATAAAATTTCTCATTGACCAAGCAACTGATGAATATACAGCTAGAGGTGTGTCATATCCCTATTCTGAAGTGCAAAAAACCAAACCACAAATACTTAAATCCCCAAGCATGGACTGGTGACAATTGGACAAGAAGAGAACTTTAACGCCAAACATTCTATACACCATGATTTAGATCTAAAATCCAATTAGGTCAATTCATAGCATACTCGTGCAAGCAAAATTGGTCCCCGCAAAACATCCTTTTGAAATAATAACGGGTCTTAACCTTACTAGCTTAGTCAAAACAAACAGCCAGCAGCTCATACAATTGCTATCAAATCCAGTTTCAAGAAGCATGCCCGTTAAGCAAAAAAACAACTAGAGACACAATGTATGAAGTAGCAAACCACTAACAATCCTCGTTGTACTACAAATTTCACTTCTTCCTCATCGTATTATGGGTACATCTAAAATAAATAAATTGATTAGCAAACGATAACATTTTATTGTTCTCTAATCCTACCGAGGAAAGTTCAGTTGTCAATGATGGTTCAAAACCTAAATTTCCGTTCACTAGTTTCTCGATCCCACACTCTACGACAAAAATGAAAATACCTTAATCCGCTGTATAATTGAAAATTAACGTGGAATGAGGTCCATTGGACTAACTATAAGCAGATAAATACATAATCACAAGCAACTACTACTTGAATAAAAAAGCTTACTTAAATTCAATGACGCTTCAAACAACAAAACCATAAAAAAAAAGAGCTTAGGTTAACTCTATCTGTTACAGTGAGTTTGTGAAGCAATAATGATCCTAAAACCCTAAAAAATAGTAGTAGGACACTAGCTAGGAAGGGCTTCAGGGTTTTATAAAGTAATTGAGAAAGAGTTTCACGCACTTGAACAGCTCGGCTGCTGTAGTTAGGTTGACGAGGCAAAGCAGTGGATCTTGCAGTGCCTCCACCGCAGTCGGCGGAGCTGGAAGGTGAAACCCGACCGTTCATTTGGTTTCGCTCCATTTTCTCTCGGAGAAGAATTCGTGATTCAAGAGACACAAATTAGAAGGGTGTAAATGACTCAAAAACAAAAAGGGAAGATGGGGGAGGGGCGCTTCAAGAGAACGGTGCCATTGGTAGCTAGTTAAGCCTCTGAGAAAATAATTCAAATTTTTCGCAAATAATTTTTGGTGTTGGAAGGGAAGGAAGATGCGTTCGTTTTTCCAAAAAAGAGAGGTCCAGGTCGAGTCCAGTGGGAAAACTGGGCCTGTTAGACCCACGGTAATGTTGCTTTACACCAGCTATGACACTGGGCCAATAGTCCAAACCCTGATGGGCAAGCTTGCATGTTATTCGCCCCTTGAATACGACGCCGCTCAAGTTGTTTGGACCTATCCTCCTTCCAAGAGAAAACATTCTCTGGGCTCTTTGTTTCACATAGCGTTTGTTTTGCGGTTTTAATTTTCCAAGGAAAAAATAAACATGGAGCTCTCCAGAAATGTTTTTGGATATGTGGCGATAAAATCAAGAAAAAAAATCCATGCAACAACAGGGCATAATAAATGCAGTAGTATAATGTAACAATATCATTAATGATAATATGAGAGAAAATGGTAGTGAAGAGAGACAATAAAGGTTGGGTTACTTGTGCAAGTCCACGAGGAAGTTACATTGATCTAAAGGTTATATGGATTATGGAGGATAAATTAATGAAAAGAAAGGCTCAGATACATATCTCGCCTTGCAAAGCTAACCCCGCATGTCTAACCTATTTATTTTTTTAGGTTGGCTGACACGACAAATAAAATGCCACCCTTTTAAAAAAAAAATTAGTTAAATTACTCATTATCTTGAATCCAGAATTCAACAATAAAAAAAATGAAAGTGGTTGAGAAATCGAGGTTTTTCAACATATTTTCACTTATTAACACCTTTATAATTTCAAAACGCTAATTTATTAACTCAAAATATACTTTAATTGATACAAAAACAAAATCAAGTTGTGAAAAAAAAATTCCAAGCCTGATCTTTTTTTATTTTGTCAAAATAAAAGGAGAAAATATCTATATGAAACTCCTCTCGTTAATTGAAACTCATTGACACCAAGAACGATTGATTTTTTCATTAAACATTGGACATTTGTCAACTTTCTCTCTTCTTTAACGTTTTTCAGTGACTCTCTCTCTCTCTCTCTCTCACCTGAGGATTGAAAAAAATAAATAAAATAAAGTTTTGGATCAAAATATTCAATTGAAAAACTAAATAGGCCAAAAAGAAATTTGGCAAAACTAGTCATGATCTCTCAAAACTAGTTATCATATATTTTAAG
>Ga0307510_10011028_pt1 | contig 10741 bp, 12 predicted proteins | sample 12_EM_MG_FD_207224 | JGI IMG/M metagenome (GOLD analysis project Ga0307510, IMG submission 207224) | Populus trichocarpa ectomycorrhiza microbial communities from riparian zone in the Pacific Northwest, United States - 12_EM | ecosystem: Host-associated > Plants > Roots > Unclassified | place... | reverse complement strand
GAGTAAGTAGCTCCTTTGCTAATACCTCAACATTGACCGAAGGGCGTCCAGAAAAATACATGAAGAAGCTCCTTGGAACGACAAACATTGAAGACTCGCTGAAGAGGCTGGACAAACTGACTCAAGATGAGGCTCGAATGGCCACAGCCCAAGTTCTGAAGGTGACGCATACCATCGATGAGGGAGTGCGAGGGGTCGCGGATAAGGTAGTTGGAGTCGATGATCGAGTGGCCAGCGTCGACAAACGAGTAGCTGGCGTTGATCGCAGAGTGGAGGTTGTCGACAGTAGAGTGGCCGGAGTCGACAATAAATTGGAGGCCGTCGGCCATAGAGTGACAAGCGTTGATGACCGAGTGGCGGACGTTGGGGACAGCGTGAGGACAGTCGACAACAAGGTCGCTGTGATAATCGAAGGTGCGCAAATTATTTTCAGTCGGCCATCAAATGGGTTATTCAATCATTCGGTACCAGACGGAAAAGAAGCAAGAGTTGTCATGCAGCAAGCAGCCAGTGACGTAGATCAAATGAAACGTTGGTCATTTCGTAACAACATTGATATTGTAGTACGTACGGGCTCAACCGTTCTTGCAGGGAACCAATTACGACAGGACCTTCGAAGGTGGCTTTCTCCACCAGATCCCTCAACGAATCACAACATTGCGTGTAGCGCCCATCATAAGGGAACAGCGACATGGTTTTTCCAAGGTGGTATTTTTGGAGAATGGAAGACCACTTACTCACTTCTCTGGGTTCATGGTAAACGTATGTTCTCCACCGTTTCTCCCAACGGTACCATCTGATGGAGTGTGTATTCAAAGCTGGATCCGGGAAGAGCGTGTTCTGGTTTGTGGATTTTTGGCTATTTCTGTTTAGAGTTTACTCATGTCGTCTGTTAGTTCTTCAATTATCGAACATATTGCGACTTTGTGCAAGGCTGGACAAGCGTCGATGTGCTATTTTTATTTCGACTTTCGGGACATCCGCAAACAACACTGGCACGACCTTGTCCGTTCCCTTCTTACCCAGCTCTCTAATCGCTCAGGTCCATGTTGCGACATTCTGTCATGTCTTTATGAGGAACACGACAATGGCGTGCAACAGCCTAGCGACAGCTCCTTGGAGCAGACTCTAAAAGAGATGCTCACACTCCATGAACGCCCAAGTTATCTGATGATCGACGCTCTTGATGAATGCTCCAGCTCCTCTGGTATTCCTTCCTCTCGCGAACGGGTCCTCCTGCTCCTTAAAGATCTTGTCGAGCTTCGCCTTTCGAATCTTCACATCTGTGTCACAAGCCGCCCAGAGATCGACATACGAGATGTCCTTGAGCCTTTGGCCGCTCATAGAGTGTCTCTTCACGACGAAAGTGGACAAAAGGAAGATATCGTGGACTACGTTAGGTCGGTTGTTTATTCAAAATCGGAACCAATCATGAGCCGATGGAGGAAGGAAGATAAGGAAGGTGTGATCGCAACGCTCTCTGAGAGGGCAGATGGCATGTGAGTAAACAACTTACGCCCTCAATACTCATTCAAATTGTCAAGCAGGTTTCGTTGGGTATTTTGCCAACTAGAAACCCTGCGGCACTGCTTTCCATCAAGTGTGCGGCGTACGCTGGATGAATTACCAGAGTCATTGGACGAGACGTACGAGCGTGTACTGCGGGAAATCAAGAAGCCGAACAGGGACGACGCCCTTCGTTTGTTACAATGCCTTGTTGCGGCTACTCGGCCACTTCTTGTGGAGGAGCTCGCCGAGGTCCTGGCGGTCGACTTCGATAGTTCAGATGGGATTCCGAAGCTGAACCCAGATTGGCGATGGGAGGATCAAGAACAGGCACTTCTGTCGTCCTGCTCCAGTTTGATTACCATCATTAACGTTAACGACTCCGACGACAATGATAATGACAACGACAACGCCAATACCGACGACAGCACTAACAACAATGCCGACGACGAGGACGATGACGACAACGACAACTTTTACTACTTCTTTCGTGATGACTACGGTGACGGCGATGGCAACAACAGCGGCAATGACAACAACAAGGAGGTGGTTGAAGCGCGTGTTGTGCAGTTTTCACATTTCTCGGTCAAAGAATTCCTGACCTCCCCCCGCCTCGTTTCTCCAAGTCGCGATGTGTCGCATTATCACATCCTTCTCGAGCCCGCGCATACAATCATAGCACAAGCTTGCTTGAGCATTTTGCTGCGGTCCAACGATCCCGGTGATCACACTAGCGTCGAGGTGGCCTCCCCTTTTGCGAAATATGCTGCTCAACACTGGGTCACACATGCGCAGTTCGGTAACGTATCGTTGTACCTCCAAAACTCGATGGAATATTTGTTCGACATGGGCAATCCATACTTTTCTGGTTGGCTCCGGTTGCACAACATAGATACCCCAGCGCAGAACTCATTCCTTTCCTCGTTCAAACCCGACAAGGGACCCGGCGGATCTCCTCTATATTACGCCGCGCTGTGTGGATTCAGAGATCTTGTTGATTATCTGATTGTCAAGTATCCGCAGCAGGTGAACGAAATTGGCGGTCTTTATATGACCCCGGCCGTCGCGGCATTAGCAGGGGGGTACTTCCAATTGGCCCAACTACTCTCATCAGGAAAAAGGTCCCGCGCTAGCGAGAGATAGCAGTCGACTAGCAATAGTTGAAATAAGGATGTTAGTGATTGGATAAGCATCCCATAGGCATCACTATGTGTCACGGGCTGTCAACGCCACACCGATTCCCATGCATGTGAGGTAAAATACCATACTATTATCTACGCAAATTCCAAGTAGTTTTGTACGTCAGAAAATGGATTAATATAGAAGGTATTGCAAAGCTCGAGTACTGTAAAGCTGTGCCATTCGCGGGGCTTGACTGGTCCGAAATGTGGGATCAAATGAATGCTACGAATGATGGACTCGACTCGAATAACACTGGCAGACCTCTTCCCATTCTCTATTTTTCTGGACACCCTATACATACCATGTTTGGGATCGGGTGTTGCTGGGATCGGGGTGAACCATTCAACATATGCGAGGTGCTTTGGGGGCAGGTCAACTGACCTAAACACTTCCGAAACGATCTTGGTTGGTATCTCAAACACTACGCGAACCTGTGCAACCCGATAACCTGGAGAATGGGTTACTCCAGATCCAAGCCTCAGTGTGAATGAAAAAACACTCACCTTCTCCACGGCCCTGAACAAGGACAGTGTCAAATCGCGCTGGGATGATCCGCCCACGTTTGTCCTTTTGTTCCGGCCGAACATGAACAGCATCTACAATTTCCAATTCCTGAGCATCATTTGCAGCCCTGAATTTGATATTGTGATAGACGCAGACAGTACAGAAGGGGAGGAGGGTATTTGCTGAACGTGTGTGCAATGCATGCGTCCCAAGCCCCGGATTGTTGATCGCAGCGATGAAGTCCCCTAGTCTGTCCTGAAACAGCAGGGCGCCATACTTCCAGAAGATGTTGGGAAATGGTACCGCCTTGCTGGATGGTTTGTAAGCCATCTTGATGGATTGAGTGTGCATGCAAAGGGCTCTGATCGGGGTCCGAGTCCAAATGTTTTGCAAATTGTTCTGCCTCCAATCAATGGAGGCAGAATGCTGTTGTATCTTCTCGTGACGCTCCAACCACACAGTCATCTGAGAATACTTGTCTTTATGATTTGTTGCACGGTAGGCATTCTTCGCTAGATCAATGTGAAGACATTCGGACTGTTCGGTGTTGTAATTATCTGTTGTACCAAACAAACAGATCGACGATGCATAGTGGAGCAGGCCATGGAGTTTCGGAATGTTAAAATCTTCCCGGATGCTGAGATCAACAAAAACGGCTTTGTTATTGTGAAATGCAACAAGACTATCCTCTAGCCAAGAAAGAGTATCGCTTGTATGGCTCTGGAATTGAGCCAGAAAGAGGAAATCCAAGAGCGCACGCACCGCCTTGACCACGCGCAATGAATCCATACCACCAGGCACCGGAAGATTGACGATTAGCCCAAGAAGAAACCCGCAAATCTTCTTGTGCTCCTTGCCCGTGACACGAGATAGTATCGTGATTCCCTTTGAAAAAATTAAAATTTTGTGGTTAGGCGGAATGGACTTGCATCGCGCATCGATTACTGAAGGCCCAAAGATGCCGATTAACCACTGAATCAGGTGCTTCACCATGCCCTGAAGCATTTGATGAAGTATATCCAGTGTGATCGAAACAAAGATGTCGCCAAGTGGAAGACTTGCCCAGAAGGGATTGACGACGGGCTTCACCCCGGCTTCACGGCAAGTCCGATGAAATTGGCACATATCTCCATCTGCCAAACAATAAATGCTGATCATACTGCTTTGTGTGCGCAATGGAAAGGAATCGTATTCGCCCAGCTGATCACGGGGAACAAGGCACTTAGGACACTGCCCATTGAAGGTGCAGGTCACTAAGGCCTGCTCGGGATAGTCGCCGATGAAGATAGCAAAGATGGGATGGCACCGGCGCCAGATGCCATCCCTGCTCATCATTTCAAGGCCAGTTTCGCTGACGGAACCGATTGGGCCTAGTACCTTCTGCATGCAGGAATGGAATAGGTTGGCCAGGGTACGACGGCGACCAGTCTTGTTCTCCATGCCATCCAACTTGGTCGTCGGAATATACCCAACCAGGATTTGGGCATGGCGCGATGGTTTTCGACAGATGTCCTTCGGGATGTTGCCAATCGTAAGGTACACCAGGTATGCCATCTTGTTTCTGAAAAGAGTAAGCTGTGTCTTGTCCAAGGATACAATCATGGGTACAATTGTACCCCCTGGTTGTTGTGCCTCTAAGCGTTCCTGATGTTGAGCTCATCAGTATGTTGTTTGCTCCGGGAATGAAGAAACTTACCTGGATTGTCCACCACCAGTCGCTCGTATACAATTCATTGTAGATTCGGGAAGTCCGTGCGTGACTTGTATAGTGTCATTCAGGCGCAAACACCATGTCCTGGGCCCAGCTGGGATCACCGTAAAGTGATCGAATACATTCCAGAACGTCCCTGCAAAAGAATTCAAGCTCCTCATCTCCAATATCGAGCACATGGCATTGGAAACAAGAGTGCCCAGATAATTCAGTGTCGATCATACTATTGAGTTCCTGCATGGAGCGGTATGACAGTCTGAGTTTATCTACAATCTTGGTCCCCAAATCAGTAAAGTGAAAATTGAACATCGTGAAGTCCGTACCTCTGGAATGGCCAGCAGTTCCGTCACTGCTGATGATGTTGGACCATGCATTTTGGCCCAACGTGCAAACAACCAGTCACATTGGGACGTAAATGGGGACCAGGTTGAGTCCCCATCTGCGCCCTGCTGTGATTTGTAACTGGGATTTCCGTGTGGCATACCGTGTATCAGGGCACCTGTGCTTGCAGAAGGGAAGTGGTCGATGACCACTGTTGGCATCGCCCCTGTACTACCTGCCTCCATGTCATTGGGCAGTTGTTCCGGCCCCTCTGGCATGCGCAGTGACTCATCAATGGTAGGCTGATTGGTGTTTGTTGTCACAAAACAGGTATTGTTTTGTGCTAGCTCCTCAAAGGCATCTGCATCAGCGATGTCGGCAGGGTCAGGGGCTTCATCCACAACGTTGGCAGGGTCATCATATTCGATTGGGGCCCCATTGTGGTCTAGTCCATCTCCATCTAAAAAAATTTTGTAAGACGGCAGCGCGGGTGGCAACATGTGTCACAGCGAACTCACCTTGTGCTGGCTTGTTGTATTCATTGCCCAGAGCATCTTCACCCACAACCTGTGGTGCCCAGGTTGAGCATAGTGTCGGTGGTGACCCCATATGAGGAAAAGCCGTTGATGCCAGATGGGATCGAGATGTCGCAACAACATGGCAACAGCACAAATCTTGAGTCCTGCTGACATGCTGAGAGAGGCCGCGAGGGGTAAAGCCCTTCTTGCAACCAGGGCACCATACTTGAGTGGGTGGTGTGAGCGCGGCATTCATGGTGGGGGGAGGTAATGAAGAAGGGACGTTAGAGGGGAAAAAAAAAAGTCTATGAATGAATTTGATTAGCCAGTACTGCAACGCGAAGATAAAAGGGGACATACCTCTTGTACAAACCTCATCCCCATTCCTGTCCTTTCGTGTCATAAATCACTCTCATTTTTCTCACTTACTTTGCTTCAACAATGCCACCGCGTGCACGCTGTGTACAGCCAAGGGCCATTGCCAATATGGCCAGGTAAGAAGCAACTCCATTTCAGGGTAATACATGGGCTCAAATGTTCTGTACCGACACAGTGCCAGCAAGGAAAATAACACATTATCTGCGGCCAGCAATGGCCCTGAAAGTAAGTACACCTGTGATGTTATTAGACACATCTGACACTCCACGAAGCACACAGGAAATGTACCTTTGACTCTACTCAGCCCAGCAATCCCCCAAGTTCCACTGCACCACCACCCAGCTACAGGCAACCCCCAGCGAAAAGAATGTGGAAAAATGGTGCGTGTCTTGTGAACATAGGGAATTGAAACTGAGCAACAATCCTAGGCCCAGTTCACGGCCATCCTGTTCAGCCAGAGTTAGTGGGTCAAGGTGACACAGCTCAGCAAGGGCAACTTACTGTAGTCGAGACGATTGGCCTGATGGACAAGGACAACAACGATAACAAGTCGTTGAATCGGAGTTGAGTTGCCACCTTACTAATCACGTTTGTTGATTGTCACCTGACCGTGTGGTCATGAAAATTTTCAGCGTCATCTTTCTATCCTGGCTGTAACAACCTCTCTGCACCCCATCTCGACAATTGTGCCCATGGCCGCTTTGACATTGCCAGTGTAGCTGGCCAACTTGGTGGACATGATGGTAATGATAGTGACATAGAGACCAAGGCCGAATGGTTCGATGCACCATGCAATGATGGCCCCAACCCCTCCAAAATGTCGGCTGCAATGGCCGCTGAGGTATGTCCCCTGTCCCCTTTAACTCTTTCGGTGAATATTGACTTAAAGACATTTTTTTAGATACCATCATGGCACAAGTCTGCTACTGGATCGAGCGCAAGCATTCTTAGTATGATGCAGGCCAGCAATGATGCCTCGTCACATGAGTCTGGCACCTCTCCATCCACTGCTACTCACCGGGCTGACTATGAATGGCCATCCAATACTGAGATCATCCTGTTTCCAGGAACTAACAAAGTCATGCTCACTGTCCAGTCCCCTCTGATACGTTCAATCTTTCAAGATGCCTTTGAGCATCTTCGAGCGTCTCTGCTATTCATTCATGCATTTCCAGACCCTGCTCTGACTCGTTCCATGATCTCTGAAGCACTTGGCGTTGCGACCCAGTCCCACTTGCTGAGGGCGGCAAATATTAGGCATCGGCTTGAGTTGGACAACAAGTACCTGTCCAAAATGTGTCGCCTGGTGAGTCCATCCCTGGTCACTCGTTTCAAATATGCGTTGATGACCAATGCACTTAGCCCCGCAGGCGGATTCCCCTTTTCCGAGGGGAGGTCAAAGAGCGATGTGCTAGGATGATACATCTCATGTTTTTCTCACTAGGATCAGGCCCCGACATTGCACAAGTGGTTGAAAGACAATTGTCTACATACCATTACACCTTCCCAATGGCGGTCAATGTTATTTATTTATTTTACTTCTTGGTCTATGCTGACTCAAGTTCTGTTAGAGTGACCCGCTTAGAGGGCTTCCATTGTGCACACGTCCCTATCGCAATCCCCGGATCATCTCGGTTATAAAGGAGCTGTATTTTGGTCCAGGCACTACTTCCTATGCATATCGATTCGAAGAGTATGTCGTTTTTTTTTTTTTTCTTCAACGCAACAGATCTTGCACTGAAATATACATATAGTCACTTCCCAACATCTATGGGTGATGATGGGATATTGAAGCATGAGGTCCCAATCCCGATGGTGGCTCTAGTGGCCACAGCGGTGAGTACTGTTATGTCTATGTAACCCAATACTGACAAGCGTAATAGCTCTATGCTGCCATTCATGAATGGCGTTCAGGAAGGCATCACCCATCTGAATTCTCAGCGAATTCATACCTTGATGTTTATCTGGGCCACATTGACACATTCCACCATATTCGGGAGCATCGCTCTGGTGCCTTCCACCTCATGATGTCGGATATATATGATCAGGCAAGGTGCAAGTTGAGTTGACAGATTTGTGGCACCATCACTGATATGTTATTATACCTTTAGTGCAGCAGAGGTGAACACAGCCATTCCAATTGTGGACCTCAACCTTGAAGACATGGAAGGATAGAAGGATTGCAATTGCGTTGGTTTCAACACCAGTCGTCTCACAAGTCCCATTGTAAGTTGTCGGCATACTCTTGTTTTGCGGATTTACTGACTTAATTCAGTTCAACAATGGGCCTCTATACCCAGTCATCAAGTTATCTTGTTCGTTGTGTTGTTCTAGTTATCTTGTTTGTTCCGTCATTACAGTTGTTCCTTATCTCTCCCTATGTGACTTGGTATCAATGATACCAGTGGACAATGGCCTGCATTCTTGTACCATTGTGGTAGCGTGGCCGAGAAGTTATTTCATCGATAATATCATTTATTGTCGCAAAATATGTGTGAATATGTGTGAACGTTTTCGGAATCATTCAGCGATAATGTGAGGAAAATACGATAATCAAAAAATAACCAAGGCTTGAATACTGGCGGCAAGCTAGCGAGCGATAATCTAAGTTATCATCGAAGTACTCATAATTACCGCTAATAACCCCAAATTATCACGGGACCTTTTTCCTGATGCTTTCGCAATGGTTCATCCGTGGAGCCTCGAGATTTCAATTCGTGGTCACCGTTGCATTGGGCAGCTCATTATGGTGATCTCGAGGCGATGCAAGTTTTACTCGACTGCAAGGCAGATATCAATTTCCGGACTAACATCGACCGGACTCCATTGCACGAGGCTGTGGGTAAAAATACTGGAGCGAATGGCCCCACCATCGTCCGATTTATGCTCGATCACGGTGCGAACGTAAATGCACGGATGCAAGGCACGACCCCCTTACATCTCGCATCGAAGCACGGGAGGTCCGATGTCGCACGCCTGCTGATCGAACATGGCGCGGAGGTAGATGTGAAGGATAGCAGAGGCCGGACGCCAGTACAACTTGCGTCAGCTGAAGGACGCGACGAGGTGGTGGATTTGCTCCTTGAGTACGGTACCAAGTAAGAATACATTGTCACAAGTAGTACACACCGTGTCTGTTCTGGTAATAGGTACAATTCAGCTGCGCGTCTCGACCACTATCTCTTACTTTATTTACAGTCCTCCCATGGCATCATGAGACTGAATTCTTACAAGGTAAAGACCGATCCCCGGAGCTGTGCGGCCTGAGATTAACTTTAGGGAAGAACTAGCGATGAGATAGGGAGTTAGAGAATGATGGATTATTGGAGTGTTTCGCGCAATTGGCCATTCTGTAATGGGGCATAGGTATTAGGTCTCATTTCTAAAATAGAACCAAGGACATACAAAAGGCGACAACGCGGCTATAATCATTGGGGTATGTACAGCTTGCGCAGCTACAAGCCATATCTGGGAGGGAGGGTATTTTAGTTTTGACCACATATAGCTTGAGTCAGTGGAACCGCACGTTGTAAAACTGGTAGGACTGCTTATCGTCGTCAACTGTCCTCTTCAAGATGAAGCGGAGGCCGATGAAAACCGCCAACAAGCAGAAAGGCACAGAGAAAACGTAGGCTAGACCACATGCCCATGATAGGCCCACTGACCAGGCGGCCAAAAACACGAGCATTGAAAACCGACTTGCTCTTGGCCACGCCATCGGGATGGTCCATCGGCCTGCTCGCTTGTCGCCAGCTTGATCTCGGAAATCCTGAGAGTGGATGGTTGAGAGGATGATAAGACTATTGATTGCAATGGAGATCGCAATGCGCATGCTAAGCGTCGATTGGTCTAACATAAGGGGTGCGAGTCGTGCGACCAGTAAGATCCTAGGTGGGTTGGAATAAAAAAACGTAGGACGTACCAGCTGCTATCATAGTTGCACCAGCGTTAAAGGAGGCATAACCCCATGCGCTGCAGAAGTTGCGCAAGAGCATATGTGAATCAAATCGTAGCTCCTGATATGCCAGGGACGCCAACGCAAGGGAAACGCTGTGCCAATGTGCTCCTAACCACAATGAGACCAAAAGGCATGATGGAAGGAGAATCCAACGGAGAGTGCGTGCATGGGAAACAGTCATCAGACGCGAGGGTATGGGTCGCCATGGTTTATTCAATGCATCTTCCTCGCCACCCAGGCTCTGATTCGAGACACAGATTTGAAGGAGGTGTATCCATGTCCAGAAAATCGAGTATACCATACGATCGGCGCTTGCATCGCGGGCTGAGAAGTAGGCAAAAATGGTCTACACATGACTTAACTTATGAATGAGAGACAAGGATAAACATTGACCACATAGTACGACAGGTATGAGTATGGTCTTGTGGTCAGAATGAGTGAAGAGATAGAGGGCCCTCAGATAATCCCTCAGTGCCGGAGTGAATTGGTCCCACGGACGGCGTAAGGACGATGAAGAGTAAACAAGTGGGCGGGACATACTATCATAGATCAAGGGAAGGGGAGTGTTGCGTGGAGGAGGGCAGTGGACTCCGACTACTCCAACCCACATTAAACCTTTGAAGGAATTTCTAGGTGGCATATCCAGACTAAACAGGCCGGGCA
>Ga0307510_10011027_pt1 | contig 10742 bp, 12 predicted proteins | sample 12_EM_MG_FD_207224 | JGI IMG/M metagenome (GOLD analysis project Ga0307510, IMG submission 207224) | Populus trichocarpa ectomycorrhiza microbial communities from riparian zone in the Pacific Northwest, United States - 12_EM | ecosystem: Host-associated > Plants > Roots > Unclassified | place... | reverse complement strand
ATGGGAGCTCTAAATACTCTTCACGACACTACGACTACCGTCCATTTACTGGACCTGTGATTCCGCCCCCGTCCCAAATGACCCACGCAAATTCTTACGCCTCCGGCTCCACTCTGCCATCTTACGATATGCCACGAAGGAGGAGAAGGAAATGGTACCAGTTTGGTTCAGGAAGGGACCGTCACAGAGGTCAGGACATCTGGTACAGCGCCTACGTCAGTCCTAGAGGACAGCAGCCCCCCACTCAGAACCCATTCGGTCAGTTTTTCGTTTTCTATCCCATCCCGACCACCGAGAAGCTTATCTATGACCACGAATACGGTCCGGTTGGCCTGCCACCCAATGCAGTGGCTTACCAGGGGCCTCCCGATCGACAGCGGAACCCCACGATGCCGATGCCGATACCAATGCACTACGGAAGCCTTCACATCCCGGACGGGTATATACCTCCGTCGGTTAACCCGCCCGTCGTTCCACGAGACGTAACCACGCCCACAACCGAGTCGGAGTACTGGAGGAGAGCGGGACATCCACAGCACCCCCGCCGTCCTTCCCAAAGTCACTATCGGAGACCTAGCCAGTCGCATCCGCCCGTTCAGCCGGTCAATCCCGCCGTTATGCCGCCTCAACCTTTTACTGAGCCCATGACGAGCACTCGGACTTCCTCTCTTACTTCTCCCCCGTTTAAGCCGTTCCAACCACTCCCCGAAATGACGGAGACCAGGCTTCCGACGCCTCCACAGAAATTGCTGGACCTCCCGCCTTATAGAGAGACACTGTCACACCTCTCTAGAGCTTCCTCCCTCGAGAAGACCAGGGCCGTCGAGATACTTCAGAATAGGGAGGAGCGGAACATAAAACGAGCTCGTGAGGAGTGGAAGAAGCAGGACGAGGAACGGGAGAAAGCCATAAGGGAGAAGAAAGAGGAGAGGGAGAGGTTCATCAGCGGGGTGAGCACATTAAGCGCACCCACCATGCAAACCGTTACAGCACTCGTCGTCGACCCGGCCACCGCTCAGCAGCCGCCTCCGCTTCCCAAGAAGGAAAAGAAATCGTTCTGGAGGAAGTTGTTCCGTCCTGGAAAATCTAAACATAGCAAACAACAGCCAGCTGCGACACAACACGCTGTAGCAAGCCGTCCAGTCATCATTCCAATTGGCCCGCAACAGGTGTTACCTTCGATACCTAGGGTCGCGGTGCCCATGCAACCGCCTGCTAGTAGCCAGTCCTATACTTCTTCGACCTCGTCTACGTATCAGAACCCCGAGCATACCGTGCAGCCGATGTCAGCTCCACCTGTTATCCCTGTCTCCCCTGGAAGAGTGTACGCTCCTGGTGTGACGCGTGGTGCTAGAGGACAATCGGGACCCGTGCCGTCGCCGTTCCTCCAGCAGAGAGTAGGATCCACGACACCTGATAACTCACCACCTCCCGCCGCCGGCGCTTTCTTCTCAATTCCCGCTACCGTCAATATGTAAGTCTTCCTCGTCCCTCATTCCCACCGCGTTAAACGTTTAAGGTCTGACATGATATCATTACCAGCTGAGAATAGCCTCGCTAGACCCGAAAATCCTATGAGAAGCTGGGATCGTGGCCCGGGGCTGTCCGAGCTGAACGACCCTCTTTGTCGCCTTGAAGGCGACGAGTACACGAAGACGAAGAAATGTCAATTGTATTTCGTGCTGGACATCACGACCGTTAGGACCATGATCTCGATGACTGCTCTAATACCTCTTACCCCTTTATCTCTATTCTTCTTTTCATCGTATCCCTGGTTTCTTGCTCTCTGGTCTCAGTGCCATTTTTCGCTTGCTCTACTTTGCGCTTTCCACAGATTTTCCCGCTGTCCTTTATATTCCCTCTTCCCTATATGCTTCAAGGTAATTCTATCGCGATTTTCGAGGACCCTTCACAACCTCGGTCCCATATTGTCACCCAGTGCCCCTGCGATACCTTCTTTCTTGGGCTCCGCTTCCATGCACTTACTGTTATTGTGATTTACCTAGGCTTCCCCCCTATCTCGTCTACCTTGTAGCTACCTACTCTGATCTCCCTATCTGTGATACGCCCTGGAAACACAACTGTACATCTTTTTTTGTCCATGCTGATGAACACAGGACGTCAACTCGTGGATGGAGAGGACTGAATTCTTCTGTTTCGGTGCTGGTGCGTTTGGATCGACGATGCAACCCCCGAAAACAGGAGGCTCGTCCACAGTAATCGTCGACCGGGTTTGGGACTGACGGATTCGATCCACGCGGCCGCAGCAAACTGATGGCCTTTTCGGCGCAGTGAAGATCTACAGGGGGATCGATGATTTTTCGAGAATGTAGCGCATCTACATAGGAACGAACAAAAATGGAGTACCCAGTGTACTAAGTAGTGGGTGATCGGGTGATCTTCATTATATTGAAATACTATCCTTGGGCGCGGGCTCTTCCCCACGCCCTGCAGTCGCATCACTTCCTCGCCATCTCGACCATGGGGGACAAATCCCAAGATGTTCTTCCGTCACTGAACGTGGCAATTGGTACCTTGAACCGCGCGAAGGAGACTACCAGCGTGACACCGGCCAAGGCCGCATTCACTTCTGCCGGTGTTCTTCTCACCACGATTAGAGTGGGTCTCCTTCCAGTTCACGTTGGTCGATTGCTGACTGATGTATGCAGAACTCGATGATCAAAAAAGCGAGCTATGTCGAACTGGGGCTGACCTGCGCCGATGTCTGTGAAGCCCTCAATCTGGGGATGGACAGGAAGTGGGGGGACCAACTCAGCCAGCCCGTCCTCGAGGCGATTGAGAAATTGACGACGTGAGTCGGATCAGCGATGCGTACTTCGGGCGTTTTCCTCATCAAGTCCTCGATCAGGACCGTAGACGAGATCCAGAGGCATGTCACCAAGCGAGGCAGACGGAACGCGATCTCTCGGCGATATCACGCGAAAGACGATAGAGAGGCGATCGCCACCTGGAAGCTGGACCTCGACGAGATTCTTCGTGTCTTTAAGGTCTGTTCTGTCACCCCTGCACGACGATCGCTAACTTTCCACTTCTAGACCGAACCCAGGGTGGACGCACAGCCAACCGTTTCTGATACTCATCAAGATGCTACGGACAAACCAAACATCGGGAGTGGAGTTGTAAACACTCACACAATCGTTTCCAACATTCGTCGCAACAAGTTGAAGGGCCGCGAAGGTGCGGATAGTCGAAATCAGGCGGTAAGTACCGCTCGTCCTCTGCCTGTAACCGAGTAACCGACTATTTCTACTACTTAGGCTCACGCCAGGTCAGCGATCTCTGCTGCAACGAACCCACTGCTTAACGTTAATGCTTGTATTTAGTGCCCCCGGAGAACCAACACTTCCGCTGCTAGGAAGTGCGCATGGAACCGCTTTCGATATTCGTCAAGACGTTGCGAATACCCAAAACGTGGTCAACAACATTCAAAACATGTTGAAAAGTCAGGGGAGGGCCGGTTCCCAACCTCATTCAGTGAGTGTCACTCGTATTCTGTCCCTCACCGAATCCATACTTACTGTTGTATAGATTGGCGATCTCAATCACCGGGAGGTTCGGCGTCTTACATTCGCATCTGGTGTACCTGGAGAACTACCACCTCCACCACCAAGGATCTTCTTCGGACGCGACGAGCTGATTGAGAAGATTGTTGATTTTGCGTTACGTCTCGTGCCAACCGCACTAATTGGCGCTGGGGGGATCGGGAAGACATCCGCCGTCCTAACCGTCCTCCACGACGATCGCATCAGACAACGGTTTAGTGACAGCCGGTGGTTCATTCGCTGTGACGAGTTCCCTGCCTCGCGAGCCCACTTTCTCCGCCGACTCTCCAAGGCCACTGGCGCGGACATCGAAAACCCTGAGAATCTAGCCACCCTCCGACGACACCTATCCTCGAAGGAGATGATCATAGTCCTCGATAACGCTGAATCTGTTCTCGATTCGCAGGGGGTGAGCGCGCAGGAGATCTACACGGCGGTGGATGAACTGGCTCAGTTTAGCAACATCTGTCTTCTCATAACCTCCCGCATCTCCACCATCCCTCCTCATTGTGAGACACTCCACATCCCGACGTTGTCGATGGAAGCCGGATGCGACACATTTTATCGGATCTACAAGCACGGCGGACGGTCCGATCGTATCAACGGGATCCTGCAACAACTCGATTTCCACCCTCTATCCATCACCCTCCTTGCCACTCTTGCCCAGCACAATACATGGGATGCCAGCCGACTGGGGAGAGAATGGGAGAAACGGCGAACGGGAGTACTTCACGCACAGCACTCCAGGAGCCTGGCAGCCACGATCGAACTCTCCCTTGCCTCACCGATGTTCCAAGAACTTGGGCCTGACGCCCGGGGCCTTCTCGGTGTGGTCGCCTTCTTCCCGCAAGGTGTCAACGAAGAGAACATCGATTGGTTATTCCCAACCATCTCCGACGGACCAAACATGTTCGACACATTCTGCATCCTCTCGCTGACATATCGAAGAAATGGGTTCATCACGATGTTGGCGCCACTCCGAGATTATCTGTGTCCCAAAGATCTCAAGTCGTTTCCACTCCTGAGTAAGACAAAGGGGCACTACTTCTCCCGGTTATCGGTCGACGTTTTTCCCGACAAGCCTGGCTTCGAAGAATCGCGATGGATCGCATCAGAAGATGTGAACGTCGAGCACCTCCTCGATGCCTTCACAACGATCGACGCAAATTCGGGAAGTGTCTGGGAAGCCTGTGCCGTTTTCATGGATACTCTCCGTTGGCATAAACCACGGCTTGTCACAGTGTTGGGACCGAAGGTTGAGGCACTTCCTGACGACCATCCCTCCAAAGCACGATGCTTATATAACCTCTCGCGGTTGTTTTTCTCGGTTGGGAATTGGGTGGAACACAAACGGCTCCTCATTCACACCCTAAAACTTTGGAGAGAGCGGGGGGACGACAATCAGGTTGCTCAGACGCTGATCGTGATATCTGAAGCAAATCGGCAAATCTACCTCTACGAAGAAGGAATACAAGAGGCCAAGGAAGCATTAGAAATCTTTGAGCGGCTTGGCGATACAACGAAACAAGCAGAGTCTTTGATCACCCTTGCTTGCGTGTTGCTCGACGACAAACAACTCGACGCCGCGGAAGAGGCTGCATTCCGCGCAATCGATCTCCTCCCGGAGAAAGGCGAACGATTTCGGGTCTGCAATGGCCACCATATTCTTGGCGATATATATTCTTCCAAGGGGAATACAGAGAGGGCGGTTCACCATTTCGAGGTGGCCCTCGAAATTGCATTCTCTCTCAACCTGGACGCCGACCTGTCTTGGATTCATTTCTCCCTGTCGCTGCTGTTTTCTAGGGAATGCAGGTTTGACGACGCACACACTCACATCGAACGCGCCAAGTCACATGCGGTCAACAACCCATACGTCCTGGGTCGTGCGATGGAGCTGCAAGCTAACTTTTTATATGACCAAGGCATGTTCGAAAATGCAAAGTTCGAGGCTTCGTGTGCCATCAATGTTTATGAGAAGATCGGGGCTGCGAGCGACGTTGAGGACTGTAGAGAGCTCCTCAGGAAGATCGATGAATTGGACCTCGATGGTGAGTTTCTGGAAACGATGCTACTTCCTGTGCATGTTGATTTTCCATTTCAAGGTCAGGAAACAGAATGAAAGCATTGACGACCGCCTCAATTTCTCTGGGTGTCCTTGCCCGAGTTGCTAATGACCTTGCCACTTCACCCCGTCTGCCATCGTATTTTTGAAAACAATCGCTAGGCGACGAGTACACAAAGACGCAGATATGTCAATCGGATCTCACGCTGGACTGTTACGGACCATGATCTCAACGACTGCTCTGACACATCCTACCCCTTTTTCCTTTCATCGTATTCCTGGTTTTTCTTGCTCTCTGGTCTTGGTGTCATCTTTCGCTTGCTTTACATTGCGCTTTCCACATATTTTCACGCTATCTTCTATTCTCCATTCCCCATGTACTTCAAGATAACTCTATCGTGACTGTCGAGGACCCTCCGCATCCTATAGTGTTGCAACCCCGCTTCCACATGTTCCGCTAATACTGTAATTTACCTAGGTTCCCCCTACCCCGTTTACCTTATAGCTACCTAATTTACCCCCCCCCCCCACCCCCACTGTGATGTGCCCTGGAAATACACGTGTACACCTTTTTTCTGGTCTGTGTGATGAACGCGGGATGTCGAATTGTTGATGAAGATGACTGAATTCCTCCGTTTCTGTGCCGGCGCGTTTGGACCGACGAAAAACCTGCGAAAATAAGAGGCTTGTTCGGCCGGTCCCAACTCATGGCCGCACCGCAGTCCACTCAATCCACTCTCGGGTGGTACTGGTACTGCCGCCGGAACAGGATTCGTTGCATTTTGCCAACAACAACAATGACAGCAATAGCAACAGGGGGGACTGGGCCCGGTTTGGTCTGTTTGGTCAAGACTAGCCACAGCAATCGACTGAGTTTCGGATCGGCGGGTTCGATACCACGTAGCCGCAGCATACTTGCGGCCTTTTCGGCACACGGAGAGAGGCACCCTTCCCCCGGACCCCCTGTGCCCTCCCCGCGTCCGAACTCGGGGCTGGGCTCCGGTCTACACACGGAGGATCTATGAGAGGGGTCGGTGATTGGGTGTTTCGAAAATGTCTCTCCGGCGTCGCAAGACCAAATGGTACTAAAGTGAGGTCGAGTAAATGCCAGTGAACCAGCGGCCAGTGGGTAAAGGATTTACTTAGGGGCGGACAAAAATCCAGTCCTAAGTTCAGCGGGTGATCGGAGTCCGGTGATGCATCCGCGAACGGCAATATGTAATACCAAACCGGCCCGCTTGTACGAAGCGTAGAGCGAAAGATGGGCGTTTAGGTCTACTAGGGTTTGGGCCCTTCCTCGCAGTCTTTGTGCCGCACCGCTTTCCCGAACCTACCTTGCGTTTCGACCATGGTAACCAAAACACAGAGACCGAAGGGGAAAGATAGTGTTCTCTTGTCATTGAACATGGTCATTGAATCCTTGGACCGCGCGAAGAAGGGGACGAACGTAACATCAGCTGTCGCAGCGTTCACTTCTGCCAGTGTTCTGCTCACTATGATTAGAGTGGGTTTCCATCCAGTCCACGTTGGTCGATTGTTAGTTAACGTATACAGGACTCGATGGCCAAGGAAGCTGACTACGTTGAACTGGGGCTAACCTGTTCTAACGTTTGTGAAGCCCTTGACCGGGGGATGGACAGAAGACAAGCAGATCAGCTCAGTCAGCCCTTCCTCGAGGCAATGGAGAAATTGACGACGTGAGTTAGATCAGCGATGCGTACGTTTGACGGTTTCTTCACCAAGCTCCCAACCAGGACCATGGACGAGATTCAAAGACACATCATTGAGCGAGGTAAACGGAATGCGATCTCCCGACTTTATCACGCGAAGGACGATCAGAAGGTGATCGCCACCTGGAAGTTGGACCTCGACAGGTCTTTAATGTGTGTTCCATCACCCCTGCACGGCCGCCGCCGGCTTTCGGCTTCCAGGTTGAACTTGGGGCAAATGCACACGCGACCGTTTCTGACACCCATCAAGACGCCACGAAAGAAAATACCATCGGGAGTAACCTTGCGAATACCCATACCGCTGTTCCCGACATTCATCGCAACAAGCTAAAGGGCCGGGAGGGTGCGGGTAGTCAGAATCAAGCGGTGGGTATTGCTCGTATTTCCGTTGCCGTCGAGTGACCAGTACTCACTGCCGCTTAGACTCACGCCAGGTTAGCGATCTCGACTACAATCCAATCCATTATTTAATGTTTTCGTTCAGTGCACCCGGAGAAATACCGCCCCTGCAGCTGGGAAATACGCACGGACCCCCTCCCGACATTCATCAGGACATTGCAAATACTCGAACGGTGGTCAACAGTATTCACAACATGCTGAAAAGCCAAGAGGCGACTAATCACCAATCTCAGTCGGTGAGTGTCACTCGTACTGTCCCTCGCTGGATACACGCTTACTGTTACCTAGACTCGAAACAGGTTGGTCATCTCAATCACTGAGAGATCCAGCATCTTACGTTTCCATCTAGTGTCCTTGGAGAACTACCCCCTCCGCCACCAAGGATCTTCTTCGGTCGTGGTGAGTTGATTGGGAGGATCGTTCACCTGGCAGAACGCCTCACGCCAATCGCTCTGATTGGCGCTGGGGGAATCGGGAAGACATCCGCCGTCCTAACCGTCCTCCACGACGACCGAATCAAGCAGCGGTTTGGCGACAACCGGCGGTTCATCCGCTGCGACGAGTTCCCTGTCTCGCGAGCCCACTTTCTCTGTCGGCTCTCCAAGGTCATCGGCGCGGACATCCAAAACCCGGAGAATGTGGCCACTCTGCGACGACACTTATCCTCGAAGGAGATGATCATAGTCCTCGACAACGCAGAATTCATTCTCGATCCGCAGGGGACGAGTGCACGAGAGATCTACGCGGCGATGGATGAGTTGGCCCGGTTTAGTAACATCTGTCTTTGCATAACCTCCTGCATTTCCACCATACCCCCCGACTGCGAAACCCTTGAGATTCCAATACTATCAATAGAGGCCGCACGCGACACGTTCTATCGGATATACAAGCACGGGGAACGATCGGATTCAATCAACGGGATCTTGGAGCAGCTCGATTTCCATCCCCTCTGTTACATTACTCGCAACTGTTGGCCAGTACAATAAGTGGGATACCAGCCGACTGACCAAGGAATGGGAGAAACAGCGGACGGGAGTCCTTTACGCACAACACTCTGGAAGCCTCGCGGCCACGATCGAACTCTCCCTCGCCTCGCCGATGTTCCGGGACCTTGGGCCCGATGCTCGAGGGCTTCTCGGCGTCGTTGCCTTCTTCCCACAAGTTGTCAATGAAGAGAATATTTGTTGGTTGTTTCCAGCCATCCCCGGCGCTCCAAGCACGTTCGACACATTTTGCGTTCTCTCCCTTACATACCGAAGCAATGGGTTCATCACAATGTTGGCGCCGCTCCGAGATCACCTCCGTCCCAAGGATCCGAAATCATCTCCACTCCTCAACGCAACCAAGGAGTGTTACCTCTCCCGGTTGGGAATCCATACTCACCCCAACCGGCCCGGCTTCCAAGAATCACGATGGATTATGTCAGAAGATGTGAACGTCGAGCATCTTCTAGATGTCTTCACGTCTATTGATCCAAGCTCACAAGATATTTGGGGTGCCTGTGCCGATTTCATGAACAACCTCTTTTGGCATAAACCACGACTTGTCACCCTGGGACCGAAGATCGAGGCACTCCCGGACGACCATCCCTCCAAACCACGATCCTTGTATAGTCTCTCGCGGTTGTATTACTCGGTTGGAAACTGGGCAGAACATAAACGGCTCCTCACTCCTACCCTAAAACTCTGGAGAGAGCAGGGAGACGAAAGTCAGGTTGCTCAAGCATTAATCGAGATATCTGAAGCAAATCGGCAAATGCACCTCTTCGAAGAAGGGATACAGCGCGCTAGGGAAGCGTCAGAAATTCTTGGACGACTTGGTGATGCGGCGAGACAAGCAGAGTGTTTGATCATCCTCGCCTACATTTTGTGCGGTGACAGACAACTCGACGCCGCGGAAGAAGCCGCATCCCACGCGATTGACCTCCTCCCGGAGAAAGGCGAGCAATATCAGGTCTGCCTGGGCCATCGCGTTCTTGGCGAGATATATCACGACAAGGGCGATACGGAGAGGGCGATCCACCATTTCGAGGTATCCCTTGGGGTTGCATCCTCTCTCAACCTGGATGCCCAGTTGTTTTGGAGTCATTACTCCCTAGCGCAGCTGTTTTCCGGAGCAGGCAGGCTCGACGACGCACACGCTCACCTCGAACGCGGTCAATGACGCATACAACCTGGCTTGTGCGATGGAGCTGCAAGCTAACTTCTGGTGTAAACAACGCGAATTTGCAAAGGCAAGATCTGAGGCTTCGCGCGCCGCCGACGTTTATAAGAAGATCGGGGCTACCCGGGGGGGCACTGAGAACTGTAGAGAGTTCCTCAGGAGCATTGATGAATTGGACCTCGATGGTAAGTTTATGGCTGCAGTGCTACTCTCTGCGCATATCAACTTTCCATTCAAGCACTAACGGCTGACTCGATTTCCCCACGTGTAGGCTATCGGTGGGGCCGGAAAATTAGTATACGGCTCCTGAGAGAAGATACTGGACTACAGTTGATCACTCCGCAAGTACCTCGTATAGAGATAGAGTGAGCCCTCTACAGACGTCATGACAATCGGGAGACACCCAAGCGCAGGCAAATGGAGCTTTAGCTTTAGGTCTCACATCCTATATATATTGTAGTCACGGTCCCATATTGTCGTTCAACGCTCCTGTGGTGCCTTCTTCCGCTTCCATTTCATTGCTTACTAGCACTGCGCGATCTACCTAGGCTTCCCCCCGCCTTGTTTGCTTTGTAACAACATATTCTGCTCTCTCTGTCTGCGATACACCCTGGATATACACGTGTACATATTTTTTCTGGCCCATGCTGATGACCGCGGGACGTCGACTTGCAGATGAAGAAAGAAGACTGGGATCATCCGGCCAGACACGACCCGCAACACAACCCACTCAATCTGCTTTCGGTGGTACTGGTACTACCACCGGAATAGGCTTGTTGTATTTGGCCAACAACAACAACAGCAATCACAGCAACAGGCCGG
>Ga0307510_10011026_pt1 | contig 10742 bp, 8 predicted proteins | sample 12_EM_MG_FD_207224 | JGI IMG/M metagenome (GOLD analysis project Ga0307510, IMG submission 207224) | Populus trichocarpa ectomycorrhiza microbial communities from riparian zone in the Pacific Northwest, United States - 12_EM | ecosystem: Host-associated > Plants > Roots > Unclassified | place... | reverse complement strand
CTCCGTGCTGGATGAGCTCCTTCACGACGTTGAGGTGCCCATGTACTGAGGCATAGTGCAACGGTGTCCAACGAGTTGAGTCGTTTGCATTCATATCAGCGCCGTGACCCAGGAGTAGCCGAGTAACATCAAGATGACCATGTCCTGATGCCCAGTGTAACGGAGTGGAGCCTTGCTCGTCCGGGGAATTCACATCCGAGCCACGGTCCAGAAGTAAATGCGAAACTTCAAGTCTTCCGAAATGACAAGCCAGGGACAATGGGGTCCTTTGAACCTCATTTCGTGGATCGATGCTTGCGCCAGATCCAAGCAGCAGTTCCGCGACGTTTGTATAACCGGAACATGATGCCCAGTGAAGCGGAGTCCAACCATTTTTGTTCGCAGCATTCACGCTTGCGCCAGAATTAACGAGGAGCCGTGCAACCTCAAGGAACCCGCCGCCTGTTGCCCGATGTAAGGGAGTTTCTTGGTCATTGTTCCATATGTCAACGACTGCACCACGTTGAATAAGTAACTGGGCCACTCCCAACCTTCCGTTGCTCGATGCCAGATGAAGAGGGGTCGCTCCATCGTTCTTCCTTCGATTAATGACCACGCCCCGGTCCAATAAAATCTCCACAACTTCGACGTGTCCAAACCGCGACGCAGAGTGCAACGGAAACCAGCCGTCATCGTCACAAGAATTAGGGTCCGCATCGTTGTTAAGTAGAAGCTTTACTATCCCAACATATCCCTTGGCGGAGGCTGCATGCAATGGAGTCTCGCAGAATCCGCCCCTGGCATTAATGTCTCGTGGATGAGACACAACAAGATGCTCCACGAGGCCACGGAAACCGCACAATGACGCATAATATAGAGGCACCGCTGACGGCTGTGCCGGATGAGCGTCGGACATCGGATCTACCCAATGATGGTCAACGTCATATAACCAGACCCATGCCGAAAAGTGTGGCTTCGTCGGATCAAAGAGGCGCTCCATCATGTCCTGAACTTGTGATGACACGTTCCCGAATTGGGCATGACCGATCCAGTATTGAGCCGCATACGGTGCGAGAGGAAGGTAACTTATGGCATTTCTATCGAGTTTTTCATCCAGCTGCAGAAGGATGCTGAGGCTAACACGCGCAAGGGTGGCATGTGCAAGTTCGGGGAGAATGTGATAGCATGACAGAGGTCCTTCTGAATTTGCGAGTCGCTCCGATGTTAGGAACTCTTTGACAGAGAAGTGGGCAAATTGAACGATTTGGGTGCCCGCGACATCGACGATTGAAATGAGACTAGAGCACGCAGACAAGACCGCATCCCGCGCATCTACTAGTCGCCAACCTGGGTTAAATGTGGGCGCTACTGCGTCATCGAAGCGAACTGCAAAGATCTCTGCGAGTTCTTCGACATGAAGGGGGCGAATGGAGACTGTGAGACATTGGAAGAGACGTTGGGTATATTCTCGTTTCTCCCCATGGATGCCAATCAGCGTGCGGGCATATGTTTCATCCAAACTCTTCGGCAAGTCGTTCAAAACGCCACGAATACTCGCAGGAAAACTGCGACGCAGTCTGTCAACCTGGCAGGCGACCCATCTAAACCTACAAGTTTATGTTGGCATCTATTGTAATGCGCGAGACGATGTGCACGATAACCTACATGCCGTCTGCCTTGCTAGAGAGCATGTCGATGACTAGCTGCTTGTCTTCCTCTCTCCAATTTCGCATGTTTTCATCTGAATACATGACAGACTTGATATACTCGATTATGTCATTCTTCTGCCCATCCTCATCGTGGAGCGAGATTTGAAGTGGTTTCAAGGGCTCGATCGCGTTTCGAATGTCGATCTCGGGACGGCTAGCCACACATAAATATACATTCGGAAGGTCTAGATTAACAAGTTCATCAATAAGCCCTAGGATCTCTTCTCGTGCGGACGGTGTCCCATTGGTGTCAGGGCATTCGTCGATGGCATCGATTATGATATAAATTGGGCCCTGTCCAGGAAAGCTTAACATGTCCTTGATGAATTTGGTAAGAGCACCAATATCGGGTTTCCCTGTGCCACTAGCGTTGTCGGAGTATAATTTTGAGAGCACCTTGTAGCAAGAATCGGATTTAGCCGAGAGTTGAGAAAGTAGGGAGGAGAGGAGGCCGTAGTGGTCTTGCTTCTTGACATCGCGGAAATCAAAATAATAATAGGCTGATGTGGCCAATCCAGCTGTACGCAAGCCCTCGATATTCTGAATGATTGCCGAACTAATTGGTAACATGAATGATCTCGAAAACGGCCAGACAAGGACCACATACAGAAGCGTGCTTTTACCGGATCCCGCTGCAAGATCAGAGAACCGTCATTGCGAGTGGCGATTTGGCAGTTTGAGAAGCGTACGTTTGCCATGTATCCATAACAGTGACCCTGCCGACATCCAATCCCTCAATATACTGCTCTTGAAGAACCACTCTGCGGTTCCTTTATGGCGTTCTTCACGGAAGATATGGTGGTTCGTTGAGGGATCAGGGGGAGAAAGCCAAAGTAGGACATCCCTTTGGAGTTGGTCACCTAGAATAGCAACTCAGTCTCGATGGAAAAGAATCAGAAGAAGGAAAAACGAACGCTTCATCTTGTTCACTTCATTTACTAACTGCTGTAGGGCGACTACGGCACAATTTGAGCAGGGCCAAACCAATTTCGCGTGAGACTCTTACCCAAAGCCTGCCGGATGCTATCCGTGGATGCCTTGCCATCTGGCGAACGCAGTTTCAGCAGAATGTTAATGATAAGTTAAGAAAGGATTGTCCACCTTCCATAACTACTCTCATATTGTTGATAAGACCATGCACCACGCTCAAGGTCTGCGCGACAGTGATACGGGCCTCGTCCTGGGTCAATCGGTCGAGTCTTCGTAGCACAGTCTCAACCTCTCTCTCTCCCAGTAGTTTCTTTGTGAACTTTTCTGTGACATATTGAGCAACGGGCTGCTTATGAATGACGAAGCGCTTACTAAGTCTTCCTTGTGTGACTTGCTTTGTTGCCAGAGAAAGGACCGAAAGTAATTCGAGGAATATTTTAACGACAATGTCTATCATTACCGGAGTGGGTGGGATGTCGGTATACACGCCCAGGCGTTTGAGGAAACTCCCCAAGCACTCAAAAAGTCCTAGAAGAGCCCCATAGCTCGAGCTGACTCCACTGGCAGCCTGGTAGTAACCACGCGTCAGAGGATATCCAAATTAAGGCAGTCTAGAATCCACATACAGTAAGCAGAACATCGATTCCGACAAAGACAGCACTGGCTGGTGGAAAGGGGACCTGGTAGGTTTGTAGTAAAACACCTATGTGGAAAGTTTCCAAGGGGAGGGTGCATATGCGGCTCACTATATCGATCGTCTGTCCAAGAAGGCCAGAGAAGCCATGGAGGACTCGGACTGCCGGCCTCAGGCAGTTGACAAGGCCCCGATCGCCGTTGCGATATTCCTCAAAATCCTTCTCTCGTTCCTGAAGTAGTTCAAGGATGGCATCGGGGGTTTTTTCCTGTCGTAGCTTCTCGGCAAAGCGGTTCTGTGCCAGGTCGACACCGGTTTGGTTCGCATAATCAGCCAGCGCATCATTAATGATCGATTGAAGGTTAGAATGAGAAGTCTGAGTCGTTGCTTGTCCACCCAAAGACATGAAACCAAAGGGCCGACCACCGTTAAATGGGGATAGATTATGCGGGTGGCGACTCCGGCGAAGGAGAATGGGGTTTTTGGTGCAAGGAACGGCTGACGGGCACTGGAGAAGGTCTCTTCACGTGGTCAATGACGGGATCCGGGCCCGGTAGATCGGGCCGGGCAATAGTTGAATTTTGCTCCTCCGAGCGACTGGCCGGCCTTGCACGCATTCCATAGAAGGACAGCAGTTCTTCTCTATCTCCGTACACGTACACACGTAGGCACTTTCGGCGATTTCCCCCCTCTCACTACCCTATCCCGACGATTTCCTTTTCTCCTCCGTTCTGGTCGTCGGAGGTACTCGGTCACCCCGAACGCCTTCCTTCGATATGTGAGGTGAATAGGGGACGCATAATTCATGCACGTTAATCCTACATCTTCTCTATCTTCCGCATGCTCGTTTCAAAATGTGTGACAACGGCGTTCCCACGTTGGGACACTGCACCTACGTGAACAGAACCCGCCAATCCAGGCATAAATGAGAACGTGCAAGCAGTCAGACATACCATACACGTCTATACCAAACCTTATCCGTGCGATAGCTCCCAATTTTACTCGAGCGCCGTAATCTACGCGTGCTTGAGCGTGCCAAGCATACGAAAACTGCACACTCATTAAGAACCCAGGGGAAAACCTGAGAGACGCACCTGAGACATGGACCACATGCGAGACGACCTTGCGCCTTTGCCCTCCTCCACCCGTATCGAGTGGGGCTAACAACATGAGCACTGTCTAGGATGTGGCTTCCGAAGTGCCCCGCGTAACAGGTACGGTGCAGGGGTTCGTCATGAGAGAAAAGCACTTGAATCTTACACCAGTCAGCCAAAAACGCCAAAGAAAAAAAGAAAAAGAAAATAGCCTCGTGACCATTATTGTATAGCAGAGGGAAGGGTAACAGGAGTAGAAAAAAGAAAAGAACATAAGACTTTTTACCCACGGGCAACGCGTCAACTTTGCCCCAGCTCACATCTCCAAAGTGCGGTAGCACGCTCTGCTTCAGCGCGTTGAAAACGCCTTTTCTCGATATCTCTTCAGGGTACAGCGTCGAAGCAGGATGCTGAACATGATACGGCGTGGAGACAGAGGCAGGGGGACCAGGAATGAATTCGATGCTGAGCCAGCGGTTCCATTGCGTGGAAGGGGTTTTTTTTTTTGGTTCGTTCCAATGGTTGCCGAAGGAGAATGTTGAGTTTAGCGGAGATTGTGCTTGTTTGTGCGCGTGGTGCAAGGCCGGTCGGACAAACGGTACGTGGCACGATCAGCGCATTCGGAGTCCCTCTCATGCCACAACTTTCAACTTAAGGCACAACTTTGGTCTTGCGCTGGCTTCTCACGTCTATTCCAGTCATAACCACCACGCTAATCGGAAAAATACTAGGGGCTGTAGTCACACATGGCTAGTTCAGTTTGTCCCGTAACTCCATACGAATTACTGTACACTTAGGCCCTCTCTGGTGAGGCTACTCACCTTGATGTCGCACGAAGTCACGTCGAGGCACCACCACAACGCCATTCCAACTTCTATACACGTGATAAATGGAAGTGAGATCTGCGCAATTGAAGGATCTACGATCCTTTGGCAGACATAATGAGGCCCAAGTTGGATAAAAATGGCGAGGTCATTGGCGTACTTCGCGTCGCTCTGCCTCCTCATTTATCAACCCCTAGTGCCTTCCCAGTGATATAATCTCTACATGTTTCCCAATGGAAAATGATAAGAGAGTAACAGCAACGAAATGGAGTCGCCACGACGAAGCCATCCTAGTGCATACATTGACCCTCGAAAGATTAAGTGGCAACTGGAGGGGCAATAATCCGGGGAACGATGCATGGATCGCATGTAAAGCAGCCTTGGCTGGGAGCGACGAGAAGTCTGGGGGAGCGCCGAAGAATATAACGACCATCAAAAATCGTTGGCAACGTGTACGCTCCAATTTCTTCAAATATATGCGCCTCCTCACATGTGTCATTTTTTCAGCTCAAGATGGAGTTCAAAATAGTCAAGGACATCAGAAACCAACCTGGATGGAGATGGTGTCACGAGAGGCACATCGTGAGGGTTTCGTTCGGTCGATGGCGGGATTATGTTGCGGTGAGCGATGCCGCGCCATCTTCCTCGATGAAGACGCAGCTCTCATTCATTACAGAAAAATCCAAGAGCAAAACCATTTTTCAAAAAAGAATTCCCATTATACGAAAAGATTGCGGAGCTCGTAGATGGCGAGCATACAGCGAGAAATAACGCCTCCCTTAAACCATCGCAAATATGCGCCATCACCCCCGTCTCACTCGCACCCTCGCTCGATCCGTCCCTTCAAGAAGATATGTCTGAAAAGGCGAAAAAGGTGTCAGAATCGGACGACGAATCCGATGCAGAGGTATGTTTTCCATCATTTAAACATCCTCGCAAATTATTTAATCACATCTCCAGTCAAACATTGCCAGCTATACAGACGAAGACACGGAGACGGAAACCTACCAGTCGGTTGACTACACCAAGAGCAATGTAAGCCGTTGTCGTCTTCATTCACCTTCGATGTCTTGACCTGCATCAGGGGGACGAGAGTATCGAGATAAGAACACAGCGGAAACGTTCCAACGGCGCAGTGTTGGCAGGCAATGTGCAACGCAAATCTCGACGCATCTCGTTAAGCGAAGGACTCACCCATCTAGCCAACACGATGGAGGGCATAGCGGGCGCTATAACTCAATCCACATCGACATTGCGCCTCACGGCCTCACAGCCGCATATTGACGTGAAGGTTCTGGCCGCGGCGGTTTCTACCATTAAAAGGGACGAACGCCTCTCCGATGCAGAACGCACCGACGTAGTTTTGGCTATCGCCAATCAGCCCCAGATCGCTGAAGCATATCTCGCCCTCAAACATCCCAGCAATCGCAGGTTCTTCATAAGACGTCGGATCGAAGAATATCGAAAATCAAAGTGATTGTCATCTGGACTATGGGTAGTGAAATTCAACTTGAACTGTAGTAATGCATGCTTTTGTACTCTTTTGTACCCTGAACCTTTGTTCGCATATGCAGCCGTGTGTATGTAGTAGATCAGTTACGCCAGGAATTGGGGGATCTGAGGTGAGGCTAATTATGTCTATGTGCACCTTCAGGTTCATGGATTCCGAGCCTGAGTCTGTAGGGGTGACGATATGTGGCTTGTGGAGTTCCTATAGATATAAAAGTAAAGACAGAGCTGATTTCGCCACCGTCTATGAAAGTTGTCTTCCTCCACGTCGGGTTATCGCTAGGTTATCAGCACTACAACCAAATTCCAATCCGAGTTAAGTATAACATTGGAGGCCAAGTGGTCATTCCTTACCGAACCTTATGCACCGTTCTTCTCCTGGAGTACATCCGCGATCTCCCGATGACCTTTTCCAAGCGACAGTTGAAGAGGGGTCCGGCCCTCGTCGTTCACCAGACTTTGGTCGGCGCCGTGGTCGAGTAACAGTTGCACGATCCCGAGGTGTCCGTTGCGTGCTGAAAGATGCATTGGGGTCCAATGGTCCTGCTTCCTCGCGTTCATGTTTGCGCCATGTTTGATCAGCACCCGCGTGACCTCGACATGTCCGCATCGTGACGCCTTGTGCAGCGGCGTCCACCCAAACCTATCACGCGAGTCTACCTCAGCGCCCCGATTAAGGAGTAGCCGCACGACGTCGAGGTTCCCCTTGGTGGCCGCTAGGTCCAGAGGAGTCTTGTGGAACGTGTTTAGGGAATCGACGTCTGCGCCCTGGTCGAGTAACGACTTCACCACGTCGACCTTCCCCTCTTTCGAGGCAGAGTGGAGCGAGGGCTGTTCCTCGTCCTTTCCGTCTTCATCAGAGACACGGTCAGCTGCGTCCAATGCGGTCGACCGCGTATTGATTCGACCATTTGGGTCCGTCTGGTACTCCGCTAGGAAGCGCGCAACCTCGGCCTTGTCGCTCTCCGATGCTAGCTTTTCGGGAGTTTCTTTGGCGGTGTTGACAGCGTGTACATCCGCGCCTCGTCTGAGCAATAATTTTACGACGTTGAGGTGCCCGTTTTGCGATGCCGCGTGTAACGGGGTACAGCCGCTACTGTCAGTGGCGTGCACATTCGCTTTGTGTTCAATTAGGAAGCGAACGACCTCTATTTTCCCGTTGCTCGCTGCTCGGTCAAGTGCTGTCTGTTGCTTTTCGTTGGGCAAGTCGACTGTGGCGCCACGCTGGACAAGTAACTGGACTACCCCAAGATGACCGTTCGCAGATGCGAGGTGTAGTGAGCTCCAACGGTCGTCCTTGTTGATGTTCGGGTCGACGCCGCTCTCCAGTAACAGCTGCACCATGTCAACATGTCCGAGTCTTGAAGCAAAGTGTAATGGAGCCCAACCCTGGTCGTCCCTAGCATTCTTGTCGGCGCCCTTCTCGATGAGGAAGCGCGCGACTTTGGCCTTCCCCTTGCTTGCCGCCAAAGCCAACGGGGTCTTTTTGGTCCCGTTCTGGATATCAATGGCAGTGCGATTCTGGACTAAGAGTTGTACGATGTCAAGGTGCCCGTTTTGTGACGCGACGTGCAAGGGGTTCCAGCCCTTGTTGTCCTTGGCGTGGATGTTGGCGCCCTGCGCAATCAGGAAGCGAACGACTTCGATCTTCCCGCCACTAGATGCGAGGTCTAATGCTGTCTCTTGGTTTCCGGTACGAACGTCGACATTGACGCCATGTTCTAGCAGTAACTTCGCGACGCGGATATGCCCGCTTTTCGATGCGAAGTGGAACGGGGTCCACCCTTTATCGTCTTGGGAAGAGACATCCGCGCGACATTCGATTAACCAGCGCACGATCTCGATGTGCCCGTTCCCCGACGCACGGTCCAAGGGGGTCTCTCGTTTGTTGTTCCGGCTGTTAACATCTGCACCATGCCTGATCAGCAACTTCGCCATATTGAGATACCCGTTCGCTGACACAAGATGCAGCGGACTCCAGTCATCTGCCTTGTGCACGTTCGCGTCAGCGCCGCGCTTTAGCAATAGCTGTAAGACTTCCAAGTGTCCATGTCGTGCCGCTGAATGTAGCGGAGTCCGGCCTTCTTTGTCCAGGGAATTCATGTCCGAACCACAGTCTATAAGGAAGTTTGCAACTTCGAGCTTCCCATTACCACAGGCCAGGGCCAACGGTGTCTTTTGAGTCTCTGTCCGAGCCTGGAGATTTGCCTTGAACTCAAGTAACAGTTTTACCATGTTACAATTCCCGTTTCGTGCTGCCGTATGCAGTGGGGTCCACCCTTGTTTGTCGGTGACATCCGCGTGTGCGCTGGATTCGAGGAGGATCCGCGCGATCTCGGTATTCCCGTTGCCTACTGCCCAGTCCAAGGGGGTCTCCCGCTTGTCGTTGATAATGTTAACATCAGCACTGCGTTGAATAAGCAATTGGACGATTTCGGTCTTTCCGTTTGCCGATGCGAGATGTAAAGAGGTCCAACCGTCCTTTTTCTTGATATTGACATCTGCACCGCAATCCAATAATATCGTCACGACACTGAGGTGTCCATGACGCGAAGCGGAGTGCAACGGACTCCAGCCCCGCTTGTCTTTGCAATTCACGTCTACTTCGCGGTCAAGTAGGAGACGGGAAATCTCGGCTTCTCCCTCGCTGGCTGCGAAATGCAACGGTAACTCCTGCTTTTCGGTTTTCGCATGGACATCCGCATTGTGCTCCAACAATAGGCGTACGACCTCCGGATTGCCAGCTCGGCATGCCCTGTGTAGTGGGGTTGCGCCGTCGTTATCTCGAACGTCCACGCTGGCACCGTGCTGCAGTAGTAGTGGTGTAATCTCCTTATGGCCCCTCCCCAGGGATGCATGCAAAGGGGTGAGGTGGTAACCACCCCTCACGTTCATGTCCGAAGGACGAGTAAGAACGAGATGTTTCACGAGACCATAAAAACCGCACAAAGCGGCATAATACAAGGGGGATGCCTGTGGCCGTGTCGGATGTGGGGTGGACATGTGCTTTCCCCAGTGACGATCCATGTCGTGTAACCAGATCCACGCTGCGAAATGGGGTCTATCTGGGTCAAAGAGGCGCATCAAGGCGTCTTGAATGTGCGATGCTGCGTCCTCGACTTGGATGTGTTCGACCCAGTGTCGAGCAGCGTATGGAGAAAGAGGGGATTTCTCGATGATCGTTTTGTCGATGCTATGGTCAAGACTGAGGAGGACGCTGAGACATGCTTTGCCCATGGTAGTATGAGCGGGACCGGGAAGAATACGAAAATGTGAAAGACTGGCATTCATCTCGAGGTGATCCGAAGTCAAGAACTCCTTGACAGAGAAATGAGAATATTGAACAACCTTGGCCCCATTGACGTTGGAAAGGGTAATCAAACTGGAACACGCAGAAAAAACGGCTTCTTCTGCGTCTCGGGAACGCCATTGCACGTTATAGTTGGGAAGGGAATCTGAGTCGAACCGAATTGCAAGGACTTCTGCAAGCTCGTCAAGGCGAAGTGGGCGAGTGGCCACAGTGAGACATTGAAAGAGACGTCGAGCATATTGCTGCTTCTGTTCGTCGATGCTATGCAACGTCTGTTCGTAGGTTTTATCCAAACCCTTCGGCAATTCGTTGAGAGCACCTCGGATGCTCGCAGGAAAACTGCGACGCAGGGCATCAAGTTGGCAGAATGCCCATCTGAACCTGCGAGACTCAGTCAGTAACGAGCGCGACACCTGATTATGACCGGGCCTTACATTCCATCCGATTTGTCTGAAAGAGTTTTGATGACTAGTTCCTTGTCTTCCTTCCGCCATTTACCCATCTTTGGGTCCGTGTGGACGACTTTGGTAATGAAATTAAGAATATCCTCCCGCTGCCCGCTTTCGTCGTGGAGGGACACCCGAAGGGATGTCAATGGCTCCAGAAAGTCCCGGATATCGACCTCGGGCCGACTGGCAACACAAATGCGTAGATTTGGAAGCTGTGAATCGACCAGCATCTCTACGAGCTGGAAAACCTTTTCTCGAGCAGTTTGCAAGCCGGAAGTCTTTGGACACTCATCAAGAGCATCTA
>Ga0307510_10011025_pt1 | contig 10743 bp, 3 predicted proteins | sample 12_EM_MG_FD_207224 | JGI IMG/M metagenome (GOLD analysis project Ga0307510, IMG submission 207224) | Populus trichocarpa ectomycorrhiza microbial communities from riparian zone in the Pacific Northwest, United States - 12_EM | ecosystem: Host-associated > Plants > Roots > Unclassified | place... | reverse complement strand
CTTGGTGATGTACTTTGCCAATAACCAAGAGTTTTTCCCTTAAACTCTTAAAGAATTACAATTATTTTAAATGTAGCAACACTCTCTCAAAGAGTAGGTAATACAATTGAAGCTTATATCTCTTTAGCTCCCTCAATATTACTTAAAATATATGAAAGTGTTTAAGTGTATTTTTTACTCTTATGAAAGAATATGAAGGTTTTAATGCACAAATACAAGAATGATTTAGGATTGATGATTTGAAGTTGTTTTTTCTCTTGAAATAGCTTGTATATGATATATATATATATATATTCAAATTATATATTTTATTCTTCAATTAGACAAGCTCTCTCTCTCTACAGCTAAAATGGTCGATCAGTTTAGATTGGTCAAGCTAATCGGTTGACCAGTTCTTATGAATTCTCAGGTCGACCAGTTTATTTGGTATTACCAAATGGTTGAAAAATTCATGTAAAATATCAAATTTATCAATTTTAATTATAGTGATTTCTTAAAACCATTTTATCAATCCTTTTTAAATGCATGCAAAGTGATGTATGTGCATTCATTTTAATTTGTTTTATCAAGTATGATATAAAAATTTACATTTGAGCACTAAAATGAACACTTAAAAACTAAGTTTTCACTTGTTTTGTATCTTGGACTTGTTAATTGAATTTTTTATTCGATACCTCATGATTCTTGATATGATCTTCATATAAACTTGTTTAAATTTAATATCATCTAAACATATCATTAGTCTATTTCTATTTATTGTTACCATCACAATATATAATATTAATAAGTGACCCAAAGATCTACAAAATCAGTCATCAATGACATGTTTAGCTCTCTCCTAACTAACCTAAAGGACCATCAGATTGCGATGCTCTTCTACCCATTTGACTAGAATTCAGGATAGATAAAGGATTTGATTGACTACTAATTTTAAGTTTTTTCATGTACAATCCACTTTGGACAAAAGAATCAATCATTGTCTTAAAACTAATATCATATGCAATTGATAATGATGTTCCCCAACTTTACACCTCTATGTGATATCAACTTCAATATCATTATAATTCCACTCAAGTTTATGACATATAACTTGTTTAATATTCAATTCCGGTCAATTTACCTAACAAATCAATTGAAATCCTCAATTTTGACAACTTAGCCGACAAATCAATACAAAGCATAATTGATCAAAATTCAACCTAATTTATGTTATTTTCATACCTATTTGCATGAAATCAACCCTAATTGCATAAATTCATAGCTAATTAGCACAAATCAAAATCTCCAATTTTGGCAACTTAGCTGATAAATCAATACAAATCATAATCGATCAAAATTCAACTTAATTCATATTATTTTCATGCTCAATTATATGAAATCGAATCTAATTACATAAATTCATAGCTAATTTAACACAATTCAATAAAAAAATCACCAATTTCAGCAACTTACCTAAAAAATCAACACAAAACATAATTTATCACAATTCAACCTAATTCATGTTATTTTCATGCTAAATTGATGAAATCAACCATAATTGCATAAATTCATGCCCAATTTAGCACAATTCAATCAAACTCTAATTTCAAACAAACCTAATTTTCAAACTAAACCCTAATTTCAAGTGACACAAATTAAACATAATTTAACTTTTAAATACACCAAATTAATATAAATATAGGTTATTTACCTTGCTTTTTTCAATCGTGGAGTGGTGGCAATACTGTGGGCGGCGTTCTTATGCTAAACACTATGAATGAAGGCTTGGAGATAAGGAGAGTGATTTTTGGTTTCGTAGAGAGAGATGTTGTAAACGACGGGTTCTTAGAAAGGTGGGTTGCAATTGTGGGGAGAGAAGAAAAAAGATAGGTTAAAGTGCATCACTTGTCATGATTTGGAACCGTGACATCATAAGTTGTCATATTTTAGAATCATGATATTTAGTACATGTTGCAATTCAGAATCGTGACAACCATAAATGTCATCATTTTGAAATGTGAAAAATATAAACTGTGTTATTTCGCCAATTGTTTTCAAATTATGATGTTTTGTCAAATTTTTTAATTTATTGTGTTATTTTTAAAAAAATTCTCCGAATGAAAGTAAGTTGTTGCAATTTCGAATCATGATATCTATTAAATGTCATAATTTTGAAATGTGACATGTGTAAACTTTGTTATTTTGCCAATTCTTTTTCAAACAATATTATTCTGTCAAAAATTTAATTTAATATGCTATTTTTTTATAAAACAAATACTCTGACTAGAAGAATAGGACTTCGTACAGGCAAATCCCAATCAAGGTTGTCAATTATATCCCGTTCCACCCAGAATAACTTATATATCTCGTTCTAGTTTAAAAAACAAAACAATCCAAAACAAATTTTTTCTTGCTCAAAATCTTGGTCTCTTCTAGATTTCTTAACCAAATTTCGGTCAAAACATTTTGGTTGTTTTGTTCTGGCCAAATATTTTTTTTTTTGCTTTTTTTTTAGAAAAAAAATGCATGTTTTTCCCTTAATTTCATCATTCAATAGTTGAATTATTAGAGATTGGACTTTATAATTTATTGTGGCTTGCTTTTTTTACGATTGTGTCAGTCTCATGATCTTTGTCACGAGTTTGACAAGTTAACTGAGTTGGCTTTTTTGTCTATTTTTTTAATTAATTTTTTTTCCAGTTTCAGCATTCAATATTTTTAATATTTGGTTGATTATGAATTAAGATTTGTCATTTATTTTAGTTTGTTTTCTATAAAATTATCTTAGTCTTATTACTTGGATCACAAGTTTTATAAGCTAACCCGTGTAAACTTCGTTTGTTATATTTTGTTCTTTCATTAGATTTATTTTTTCTTCTAATTTCATCATTCAACAATTGGTTTATTGAGAATTGAGCTTCATAATTATATTTCTTTTAGTTGTCCAAGTTGTCTTTAAACTCGTCGAGTCGATTGAGTCACATTAAATCTTATCCCACACGATGTAAATTTTTCTGAAATATAAATTTGATTTAAATTTAAATTATATTTATTAAATTAATATTTTAAATTATATATATTTAAAAAGCACTTCCATACTAAGAATGTGTTTGGTATTGCGGTAGCTGTTGTGGTTGTGGTTTGAAAAAAGTTGTTTTATAAAGAGTACTTTTAGTTGAGGTTGATTTGAAAAAATAGGTGTTTGGTTAAAACTGTGGTTGAAATTGAGGTTGAGCAAAAAGTAGTTTAATGTGTTTGGTTAAGAATACTTTTGAAATTGAGATTATAAAATAATTTAAAAATATATATATTAATATTGATGGTTTTTAATTTAAAATTTTGTAGATTTAACTATTGATATTACATCATAAAATAAATAATGCTTTATATAAAATATTTTTTATTGTTCCATTAAAATATCTACAATTCTGCAAATGCTACGTCATCAAGCGAACTTTGACTAATTTATGTAGTTAAATATTGAATAATATTAAATACTAGTTTTTCAAATAAAATACAATTAAAATAATAAAAAATAATTTTTATTTTACTGGATCGAACCCGTTTTAATATATTTTAAGTTTTGAACCGAAACCGGTTCGGCCAGAATAATACAGCATGCTACACTGTTGACACGAACAGTGTAGCACTGCACTGTTTAATTAGCATCAACAGTGCAGCATGCTGCACTATTCACGCAAATTAATTGGCATGAACAGTGCATCATGCTGCACTGTTCATGCCAATTAATTTGCTTGATGTGCGAAAGCATGCAGCAGAGAGGAAAAAACACGACAGAAAGCATGTAAATTCTGCTTCAACAAAACCATGTTTTCAACGCAGATAATGGTAGGTTCCACGTATAAAAATCACGGCTCATTTCTTAACCAAATACTATGTTGTCACTGTTACATGCTAAACGCAGCCATAAACTCTTAGCCAAACGAACTCTACAGTGCTTTCAAATCAAAATATATCATTCCAATTAAAAAAAATAAAATATCAATAGCAAAAGATTTAACAACCTTAATCCCAGATCGCCTACTGCACTCATTTCCATCAAATCATATAATCCAAAAATTTTAACACTGTAAAATCGTGTACTTTAATTATATATATATATATATAAAAAAAAACAGATAAAAATATCCAGGACCACAGAACATGAATAAGAACCACAGAACATGTCCTTATTGGAATTCAAGATTTTCAATTAAAGAATTTAAGAAAAAAAATGGAAATGCCATTTTGTTTTTTTTCTGAAAAAGGAGAGAGAAGGCCTAGTTAAACATTAATGGGCTGTGTTTGTTTCACCTGCTTTTACATTTGATTTGCAAAAAATATAGCTAGGTGTTCGGTAATATATTAAATTATATTTTATATTATAGAGCTTATCAAAAAAATTTAGTTTGAAACATAATTTATATGAAGTAGTTTTTACATGTTTTTTAACTAAATTTTGTAAAATTATGTTTCTTTTTGCGTTTCAAAAGTATTTTTTTTTAAAATTTAATTTTTTTTATTTTTTTCTTTACTTTAAATTATTATTTTTTTATTTTCAGATCATTTTAATGCGTTAATATCAAAAATAATTTTTTAAAAATAAAATAAATTATTTTAATGCAATTAAAATGTATCAAAACACTTTTAAAAAATAATCATAACTAAATATTTTATACATATTTTTTATCATACATAAACACAACCCTAATTTTTACCCACCAATATATAAATCTAACCAACTACATCTAACGTTCTTCTTTAAAATTTATTTTTTTTAAACTACGATCATAAAAAGAGTTGGCGCCGCCCTCAAAACATGGCCACAAAATCGTTCGCAACAGCTGTATGGCACACCACAAAGCTCGGTTCCAACTTTGTGCAATAAACAAATGACTTTTGTCTCAAAAGGTAACCATTTGCATGTGCTCGCCATCAACAGTCCTTCAGGCCAGCCTGCACCCTGCAGGTAACACCCACTCCTGTCTCCTCGCCAACAACTACATAAAGCATTAACCTGCCAGCCCTAATCGTGTCATCCCACTAGCCGTTGTCTGAGTTCTCGGTGTTGCTCGCCTCCTTGCCATTCTTTCTTTTTGCGCCTCCCCTCCACACATTGGTTTTCTCATAATTTATTTATCACAATGGAGGCGTTGAAGATGAGAGTATTTTTGGCTATCATGGTTGTGCTTATGGCCGTTTCAGCAGTCCAGGATGTAGCAGCAGCAGATGCCCCTGCTCCTAGCCCTACCTCTGATGCCACTACTTTTGTACCAGCTGCTTTTGCTTCTCTTGTTGCTCTTGCATTTGGGCTCCTTTTCTGAATGTAAGATTATGCATTGTTGATCGTTTTTTTTTCTCTCTTTTTGGCATGGTTTATGCTCATTTATTTGTTTGAAGCCCTTTCGTCCCAAACAGTACAGGGATTTGTTTGCATGGATGAGAATTGAGGGACAAAGGGGGATGGAGTGTTTTACTTGGGATTTTCACTGTTCTTGATCTTTATGACGAATTGGTCAAAAAGATTCAGATTGTTGTAACCAATTATTATTTTGTATTATAATTGATGTGATTTATTTGTTTGTGGCTTCAATTATCTTTTCTTGTAACTACTGATGAATTCTTTTGTTATCTTTCATTTTACGTAAGTATCATCTGCTTAGAATTGCATATAGATTTGCCTTTTCTAGTATCCGAATTCTAGATTCTTTATGTATAAGAAATTCAATCCCTTGAGAGCCATAGAGAATGGTTTCTTCTCCTTCGGGCTTACCTAAGAGAACGCTATACACTTGGAAAATAAAAGTAGTAAGAAACAGTTGCTGCAAGCTTTTTTTTAAAAAATATATATATATTAGATAAAAAAAATTTAATAGAAAACAATAGTAGATGTATCAAATTTAAAAAGAAAAATGATTAAAAAAATATAAAGAAAACATATTAATGTCTCGCGAAACCCACAACTAAGATTTAAAAGAAAAATTAAAAGGGTGTTCAAAATGGTTGGTGCCCTTTTGGTGAGAACTCACTGTCCTGCAAGCTAAATCCATGAATGTTGTGTGGCGTGGGGATTCATGCCTCAGGCCGCATTGTTGGGTTTAGACCAGTGCTTATGGTTTACATCAGTCACCAAATACCATCTTTCGGGACTGAAAGAGTCTTGTTGACATTCTGCAATTCTGAGGCCTTGTTACCTCTTAATTCGTTCTTCTTAAGAAGAGCTTGAGTGGTGTTTTTGTCTTCCTGTTATGAATGTGTTGTTGTTTTGGCTGAGATTTCTTACCATGAAAGGCGCAGATTGAGGGTTAGCCTTTCCATTAATGATTGTTAGAAATGTATGGAAAAGGGATACTGTTTCTGGGAATAGGCATTTCACCTAGTTGCGATTTTGGGTAACACTGTAGATTTAAATTCGGAGAAGAACAGTTTTAACAACTTGGATTTGGATTGGGAATTATGCTATCCATGTGAGAAATATTGTGCAGCTGAACGCATGATTAACATAAACAAAACATCTGCTTCGGAAATCTAATTATGCATTAATAGCAATTTCAGAGACCTAACATGAGGGCATCTCCAATAGTATCTCAAGCAATTTGGCTTTATAATTGAATTTTGTCACTGTTCAACTTGAAACTCTGTTCGCTAGTCCATGGCTGGTTGTCTGAACATGAAAGAACAGTTGTCCTCCATCTGTATTTTCTTTGACAGCTCTCCTTTCTGTATTTACAAGAAGAAGGAAAACCCATTGCTATGTTCTTCAACCGTTGAGCGAGTAAAGATAAGAAGGTAAATTCAGAGGATAAACATGCAAAGCAGCTTACACCATGAGTTTCTCTAGATAAAGAAAAACATCCACCTCTCCTCTTCCTCTCGATTTTGCTCCTCCTCCCAAGCAAATCTATGTTTATTTTCACTGCCAAGTAAGGTGATTTGCGAGCGTTCTTCCTGTGTATGTTACAGAGTGGATTCTCATGCGGGCTTCTGTGTGCTCGACACTCTCGTATGATTGCAGCATTTTTCTTTATGATTGCTTATTCCTCTTTTTTTCACCTGAGCCGAACTATAAAAAGACACGAACGAGCTTGCACTTAAAAAAAATAAAAAATCAATACATTCAAAATGTTTTTTTTTATAAATATATCAAAATAATAAAATAATTTAAAAAAAATATAATTTTAAGAAAAAATATAAAATTTAAATAAATAATATTTTAAACATAATACTAAACAAGCCCCAACAACACGTCTTTCAAAACAACTAGTAAACATTGAGGGTTTGGTAACAAAGCTACGTGGACCTTGTCCCAGCTTAAACGTTAACATGACAGCTCATTGACTTGGAATATTGTTTTGAAATGAAAGAAATTCATTTTAAATCCATATTTTTTATATTTTAATTAAAAAAAAAAAACTGACTCCACAAACCAAAAAATCAAGATGGTGGCGCTGCCCATGTGAATATAATTATATTTTATGGTGGGGTCAATATTGTACTTGCACAACCTTTTTCCTTGTTTTTCTCCCTCCTTTTTCTTACAAGATAAGTGTTTTTTTTGTTTTTGTTTTTTTAATTTAATTTTTTTAAAATTAATAATTTTAAATTATTTTAATACATTAATATCAAAAATTATTTTTAAAAAATAAAAAAAATCATACACCGACTCAGAATCTTGTTATCTGACAGGATTGGTCCACTTGTCTCCATCTTATCTCTTGGAGGAAATTGGGTATGAGAGAGAAAGATGTTTCATCGAACAGACCAGCTGTGATCAATAATTGTATTTGACGTGGAAAAAAAATAAAATAAAAAATCAAGAAATGAACATTCCAGCATGTGCTGAAAATATCTATCTGCTAATTTTCAGAATTAAGAATTTTGGAAAAAAGGTTTTTCTATCATTGTGAAGGTTTTTCTCATAGTTATCCCACTTGACACGATAGGTTGACTTCGAATCCCGGTAACATAGAGTAGTCTTCATTGCAACTTGTTAAAGATTTTATTTTTAAATTGTTTTTTTTTCAGCAAACCAAAATATAAATTTATGAATACATAGCTTGATTGCTACAAAATTAATTTAATTTAAGGAGTTAAAATAGTGGTTTTAGTGTAAGAGCTCGTTTGGAAACGCGGGTCAACCCGCGTTTCTAAAAATTTATTTTACTAAGAATTAATTTTTTTTATATTTTTTAGATCGTTTTGATACGCTGATTTTAAAAATAATTTTTAAAAAATAAAAAAAATATTATTTTGATGTATTTTGGCATGAAAAACACTTTAAAAAACAACCGCAACCACACTTTCAAACCGACTAAGCATTAAAAACAAATTATTAACAAAAGTATAGTGTTGCTTTGTATGTAGGAAGCAATAAGAGGTTTTTTATTATTCCGTCCAATCTTTTATATATATATATACTTATCCCTCTTTATTTTTTTAATATGAAATTGAAAGTTTATTAGTATATATGTGCATTTATAAAAAAAAAGTTATGTTTTTTAATATGAGATAAAAAAAAATTTTGATTTAAATACTTCAACTTAAAAGAAGAAAAAATTATCTTTCTAATATTTGATAAAAAAAAATTTGAACTTATATTTTAAATTTTATTATTTGCAACATGTATAGCCAACATCTCATAGTTTTAAAACCTGGTCTGACTTGACGGGTCGACTCGGGACCCGGATGACCAAGGGTTGGAACCGAGCCGGGTTTAAAAAAATAAGAGAAGTCAAAAACTCGGCTAATCCAACGGGTTGATCCAGTGACCCGGTTGACCCTGCAAGACTCGGTCAAAACCTGGTTGCAACTCATTGACTATTTATTTTTTTAACCAAAATAACATCATTTTGATTTATATAAAAATTAGGGTTGACTCAAGTGACTCGGGCCTAGGACTGAGCCGGGTTTAAAACTCTTGAACATCCACATAAATTATTTTTTAATTATTTTAAATATGATATTAAAACCTCAAATATTTTTTATCCAATATTAAAAAAATTATGTTAATCTAAATCAAGCCATATAATTCAAAACTTGATTCTTTAATGACGTCAATGTCAATCTAAACCAAAAACTATAGGTATTTCTCTAAGAACCAACGTTCCAAATTAGCAAGCAGTGTCAATGTTCCTCATGGTACCCAGCAAATGTTCCAGAAAGGCCTTCACATCACTGATATTCCTAGTGAGCCCCCCCATTAAAACAGTTTTTGACATTGAGCATCTGGCACGACTAATCTTGTCAGCTGAAGCATTTAGGGCCTCAAGTTGGTCATGACTCAATAAATCTCATTTGTTTGGATTGTTGTGTTGTTCAATCAGCCATTCTTCTGTTTTCTTTTCACGCCCGCCCTAAGAATATCATCTTAAAGACTCGAGAGCTCGTAATCAGGCGCAATCTAAGCTTAATCCATCGTGGCCACTTAGCCCGCAGATGCAGTCTATAATGAAGCTACTAGCCATTGAGGGATAAGAGCTCTCTGACAGCAGAAGCCAACTAACTGATAGCAATAAGACAAGACATTGCAGCTAACACTAATAGATTATCAAAATTTTGATGTCATAATTAGCTGACATGCCTCCACCACCTCCCTCTCAAGAATCATATAAGAAAAGGGAAACCCATGTATGCAACAAGACTCAACCTTTACTTTGTCAAAGTATAGTGGTGGATGGAAGATCATATCGCATACTGGGTCTTGCTTGTATAATAATGCATAGCTCTGGTTTACTTTATTGCTTAATGCGTTCATCGTTGTTTAAGCATTGCTAGACCAGCACAGAATTACTTGGTTCATGAATCCCAATACAAACTTTTAGCTAGTGCTGTGACGCGCACATATAAGATACCAACGTCGAACAAGTGGCTCCTACACAGAAAAACCAAGGAATCTCCGATACAGACAGGATTCACAGGAACCTGCTATCTACACGAACATCACATATATTTTTATGTACAAAAAGATGGAGACAACCCTATATAAGAACCTTGTAAACTAGCGTGGCAGATCCACCACCACAATTGACGCTAGGGAACAACTGGGATTTTTTTTGTAGGCATTTTTGCTTCAAAGACCATTGTAGTAGCCGCCATAGGTAATGTGAGCTCTAGCGATAGGAACTCCTCTGGCTGCTGAAATTGCTTCATTCAATTTTGTTGCATGGTGAACCACTTGCTTAATCCTCTGTGACAACAGTTTGTGATTCATTAGCTTTTAAGCAGTGTTCATGAATGTGAAAGTGATCTTGGTAGCAGATTAAGTAATCACATTTTTTTCCTAATAAGAGTCCTTTAAATCCAAATCCCTTCTTTTAAAAACTATATTGCAGAGGAAATTTTTTTTTGATCATGCTGCATTTCATTAATTATTTTCAAAATGTGTTCAAGATACAAATGATTAGCAAGAAACATAGAAATGATCATGCTGCTTGTCATTACTTGATCTTCAGTTTATATGATCTAAAATATTTACTTAATGGAAAACAAGGAGAAATCAAATCAGATTAAGCATTCCACAAAATCATACGGAAATCAAACTAATCATAGGATCCATGGATAATAGTCATATGATTGATTAATTAGAAATAGGAAGAGTGACAAATTAAAAAGAAAAAGAAAAAATCCAAACCTTGTCATCAGTGTAAATCTGGAAGCTCAGCTTTTGGTTCTGTTGTTGCTGCTTGTTTCTTTGCTGATTTCCAAAAATGAAAATACAGATGGTAGCAGCTGCAACACCAAAAGTGCAAATAGCGCCAATCCCAG
>Ga0307510_10011024_pt1 | contig 10744 bp, 2 predicted proteins | sample 12_EM_MG_FD_207224 | JGI IMG/M metagenome (GOLD analysis project Ga0307510, IMG submission 207224) | Populus trichocarpa ectomycorrhiza microbial communities from riparian zone in the Pacific Northwest, United States - 12_EM | ecosystem: Host-associated > Plants > Roots > Unclassified | place... | reverse complement strand
TTTTTGCATATTAGGCCAACTAAGTCTTTTTGTTTTTGAAGAAGAAGATTAGGCCAACTAAGTTAATTAGGTTACGAGAGACCCGTACTGAAAATGAACGAGTCCAGGCTTCCGTTGGGCATGTATTCATAAATCAGCATTTTTTCATCTCTCTCAATGCAGCAACCAAGAAGCTTTACAAGATTTCTGTGCTGGAGCTTGTTAAGCAGTATCACTTCATTTTTGAATTCATTTAATCCTTGCCTAGAACTCCTTGACAGCCTCTTCACAGCAATTTCCTGTCCATCTACTAGCTTACCCTAAAAGAAAACGTTTATAAAATGTTTGCGCTTCTCTGCATAAATTAAAATGCCTTAGTTGTCATAAAGGATGTTTGCTAGGCATTTTTAAAGTTTACCTTGTAGACAGGTCCATATCCACCTTCTCCTAACTTATTGTTGATCGAAAAGTTGCTGGTGGCGTTAGCTATTGCAGTGAACTCAAAGAGTGGTAGCTCCAAGTCTTCCTTTTTCCCTTTATCTTTCTCATGATCATTTTGCAAGCACAAAGTTGGAATGAATATCAACACCATATTAAAAAAAAAAAAAGATAGGAATGAATGGTTACAAGTTATTGAAATATTAATTTTGATCACCGAAGAAAATGTTCGATTGTGCTGACAATGATTAGAACATTAGATCAATCCCACAATGATTAGACATTGTTACTAGAGGGGGCTGGCAGGTGCAGAGGCTCCTGTAAGAATTTTATTTTTTCAACTCTCTCCTTCAATAAATTAGATTTTTAGTCTTAAAAATAAAATAAAATTAAACTTTAGCTCCTTTCAAATTTGTTTTCTCTAATTTGGTCCTCCCAAGCTAAAATTCATAGCAGGTTAGAAGCTATAATGTCTTCGAGTTGAAACCAAAATGAAAAGCAATACAGCTTAACAATGTTTATGGCTATAACAAGTTCTGATAGCTCAGCTGTTGTGATTTGGAAGTAACCGATTTGGGTAAATTAGTCACCCTCTTGACAATATGTACAACATTGACACAGCTAATATGTTAGTTTTGGTGCTGAAATTCTACTGATTGAAGACCATTTCATAAATTTCTTTCACAGGGTACATAAAAATTTCTTGCACAGGGTAAATTGGACATAGATAATCCAAGAACAACAGTAAATTCAAGCAACACAAAATTCTATCAATTTAAAATTTTATTAATTAATATCTTCTCTTCAACTAGTTTGCTAAAATACACGTTAAATAACTCTATTTATACTAAGAAAAACATCATAAACAAAGCTATAAAAAATAATAAAATTAAATCAACTAGAAAATTATAACAATTTTCAAATATTAACTTCTATTTAAAGGCCTTAAATTATGTCTATTAGCACAAAGTTGTCTATTGAAATTTTATTATTTAATATTTTTTTATTTAAGTTGTTTATTGAAATACAAGTTAAACAATCATATTTATACTAGAAAAAACATCTTAAATAAAACTTAAAAAATAATAAAAAAGTTCTAAACTATATAAAAATAAAAATTATAAATCAACTAGAAAATTATGTCAATTCCTGAATAATAATTTACAAAATAATAAGATATTTCCCATCTCTAATTTGTATGAAATTTTAACTTTATATGAAAAGATTCTCTAGAATCTTCTATAAAAATCTTAACCCTATTTAATAAATAAATTAAAAATTATGCTAGCTATAAATTTAAAAAAATCCCACGTATCAATGTCGTAGTGATCTATTGTTCAATCTAATTATATCTATACACTCGTAACCCTAAAAGAAATTGAAAGAATACCAAATGGTCACAAATTTAGTGACAGCTAGCGATCGGTCAAATTAACTTACCTGCTCGCTTTGCCTTGCTTTTGCGGACGTAATAGATGGCCATGAGCATCCCCAAGACCACGGCAATGGTAACTGTAGTTATCACTGCAATCCTTATCTTAGGTTTAGCTTTTGCCTCTTCATGGTCATTTGCAAAATGAAGAATAGTTAGAATTCTGCTAAAACTGAAGCAAAGAAGCTGTGATCAAGGAAACAGTGGTTAACTTCAGTGGCTTATTCACATGCTCATGGAATTCTGAAAATTATAGCAACCACATACCTATTTCTGAAGCGTGCAATCGAACGTATAGTGTCTGGCCTCCAATTGGAACTTGTCTAATATCTATCAGATCCCCAAACCAAATAGCACAGCCACTACCTCTTCCTCTAATATCTAAATTTGTATATGCCATACAAGAACAGTTTTGTAAGCATTTAGCCCTGCATTCCTTGAGATTCATAGTTTTGTTGACCCAAGAATCTGTAGCATCCGGCACCTTGAGCCCATCAAGTTTGATGAATCCATCTCCTTTCTGACATTCTAATTCCTTATTTCGCACACATCCTTGAGACCAGTCCATTGTGTTCCATGCCTCTACTGACTTAGGCTTGAATTTTTCTAAACATTGACAGACCGGCATCGCACTCATAATGCAATTTCCATTTACACCACAAAGATCATAATTGTCACAGTAATCTCTTGGGACAGAAGCATAAAGAATCCAACTTTTAGTATCTTCACTCCTCGTGATTACAGATCGATCATTAAGGTCATATGAATAATACACCTATCTATATGAATGATTGCAGTATAGACTCGGGGAAACATGAGTTTTGAATAGGAAAATGATGCCCAGAAAGTTGGGTTACTGTTGAGTGTTGATAGATAGCAGCAGGTTACCTTGTTTCTTAGGTCATTTCTTTCTAATGGCCCAGCATTTCATTTGGTTAGTGTTATAGTCAATAGATGTACATAAGAGGAAGAAAGTGTTCACTAAAAATCTCAAGATTTTTTTTTATGATTTTTTCTTTTCAAATCTCAAATAACTTTTGTGAACTATTTTTACAAACCTGAACAGCTGTACAAGGCCTTTCGAAACATGCCTCCCAAGTATTTGGAGAAGTTCTTAGAACTATTTTTATTTTCAAAGGTGTTGAAAAGATAGGAAAATGATGGCTTTTGTGTCGTGTCGACCAGGGTAGAAATCTAGTGCTTGGGTTGAATGTTCTTATGAGTATCGACTCCCCTTAAATACGTTTGTTACTTGTCTTTTTTCGTTAGTCTTGCCTGAAAATGATGCAATATAAGACTGACTAGATATTTTTTTGCCTGCAATATATAATTTTTTTTAATATAAAAAACTCAAATAGTTTCTGAGTTAACTTGATTAACTAATGATTTGAAATAATTTAAAATGAAGCTGAAAATTAAAAAAAATAATTCAAGGCTCAATAGTCTAATGTCATAGGATAAAATAAAATTAAATTAAAAAAGAAGTTAAATAGATCTAATTTTCAAAACCATCAAATTTGGTCATGAGAATGAGACTAAGATGTATTTTCTTAAAATTCAAGGGACTTGTCACCTAAAATCTAAAACAATAGAGGACTAAAATGAATATTTTAACAAAATTTTCAACCTATAGACCAAATGGTCTACCACAAAACTCATAAGTTTGGTTCAGTATCCCTCGCACTCACAACTCTCCTATAATGACTATTGGTGTTTTCATTCCACCAAATACAAAGCAAACCTAAAGCAATAGCTATCTCTATACAAGATCACAATCCTAGGAGATGAGATTTTAAAAAATTCAGACTTGGCCCTATAAAAGCAGCCAGAGAAACACAAAGAGGGGGGGGGATAAATAAAGATGAAAGAGATATATAAGGAAGAAAACCTAGAGAGTAGAGGAAAATAACAAAAAAAAAAACAAAGAGGGGAAAAACAAAAAACAACAACAAAAACAGAAGCACGCCTGAATAGAAATGGAGAGAGAGCTAGAGAAGATCCAAAGAAAAGAGGAGTAACAAACCTAAAACCAGAGAGAAGGACGACTAAAGAGAAACAGACGAAATAGAAATGGAGGGGAAGAAAGGAGCATTGTCCAACCATCATTGCCTCAAGTCTTCATCTCCAACAACAACTGAAGTAGGTAAGTTCTTATTTTCCCCCATTATGCAATTTTAATTAGCTGTTCGCTATGCAAGCATGCCTGAATTAATTCACGTGTGCCCACTGTTGCAAAACTTGGTCACTAGCTTGGGCTAGTGACCAAGCTTGATAGGTTGGTTGAAACCCAGCTTATATTGCTAGGCTAGATCTAGTCCATAAAAAACAATAGAAAGAGATAGAAATTGTTGAGACCAGGTTGGCCTAGGCCTCAGGCCTATTTGACCTAATTTTCTTTGGGCTAAAGGTGTGTATGGAAAAACACATCTTTATGCCCTTTCCTTTTTTTTTCCTTTTTTTTTAAAATTTAGACAAACAGGTCTTTTAAGATATCAGAAAATTTCAAAAAAATTAGGGACCCTTTTGGATTTATTTGTGGGCCCTTCGTATTTTTTTGACGACGTTACTTAGTATTGAGTTATAGACTTAAACTATGAAATGTAAATCTAGTATGCAATACATATCTATCCTTTCTTTTTTAATCTCTAAATCAAATAATAGGAATATGTGTTTTTGCTTTCAATTTGAATTTTACTAATTTATTCACTAGCAATAAAGTCAGGAATATTCGTATTCAGTAATATTAGAATTAGTAATATCCTCAATGTTCACTAACATCAAAGTTAGGAATATTGATAATAGGATTGACAATTATTTTGAATCCCCAATATTCATGTTCTAAATTCTTTGTCGCTTGGGTATGTTCCTCGTATTTTGACTACAATACCTAGTATATGAGTATCTCATCATCAGAAGAAGATATAAAGTAAAATAATGGGACTTCTTTGTAGCAGAAACCAAAAGTTCTAAACTTGTTGTTATGGAATGATTACAACATCACCAAAATGCTCTGATTATAGACTCAAATCCTCAATCTAAATTCCTATCACATAGATCTCATGCTTCTGCTTTTCTTGCTTCAGCAACACAATCTAAGGAAGAGTATTTCAAAATCATGAAGCAACTCCTATAAAGCACCAAAAGACAATGGTTCATCTCCATCTTCATCATGCTCAAGTTCTATAATCGGCCTAGCAAATGACAATGAAGATGACTATTATGATATCCTCTCTGTTATATAAAAATCTTAAGCAATCACTACTTCTGTAAAAAAAAGTATTTTAAAAAGCCCAAAAATATTTTGACCTGTTTTATTTCTTAGTCGAGATTCTCCAAACCATTAGGCCCATCTTCTCTTGTTGGCACAAATGGAAAAAATAGCCAGCCACCACTTCAACTTTTTAAAAGTTGAGCCCCCACTTGCATAAACAATAAATAATTATCGATGGAAATTGACAAACAACTTTTTTAACTTTTTTAAAAGCAAATCATTTGCTTTACAAAATTTTTAAAGAAGATAGTTTCGTTCTGCTCTATATAAAGAGACTCATCCCAGGCTTTAAGAGCAAAACTTCATATAAGAGTTCCTCTATAAAAAGCATCACACATTTATCCTCTTGTAACATGTTCAAATTTCCATGTAACCTTTTGTATTACTATATCTTATCTTGTAAAAAGATCCATACTGCTTGGATCCGAACCTCTAGAACCAAAATTTCCTGTAATAATTTTAATACAAATTTAAGTAAGGTTCATTTAAATCTTACTTTCTATATATCTCCTATTTAAATTCTATTTAAATTTTTGCACTTTTTCTACAAATTTAAGTATGATATGTGTGTGTTAGAGGATCTTATCATTTTCTACAAACTTAAGTATGCTATGCTAGTAAACATATGTTTTATATTCTGTTTTAAAATCAAGTATATCGATTGAAAACATGTTTATTGAAACTTAATGTCTTCAAAGCTCAACGCCTCCTTACAAATCAATAATGAGATAATTCTTATGAAACTTCACTTGGAGAAGACATTTGTTCACTAGCATAGTCTCTCTCTCTCTATCTCTTTCTTTTTTGTTTTCTTAACTGTTTGTTCGCAAATAAGGTACCTTGTTTTCTTAATTGTTTGTTCACAAATAAGGTACCCTCTTATTTAGCTAATCTAGGCTATATAATAAGGAGACTTCAGGTCAATTTTTTTATTTATTAAAACAAAGTTTTTTTTTATGTGTTGACTTGGTTAAGTTTAGATTAGGTTTGACCAGATCAACCATATCACTAAAAACTTAGATTGAATGTGTTTATCTGGATCAATATTTTATTCGTTTAAACTAAAAACTTGGTTCAATGAAGGCTTTGAGTTCTGAATTTTTTTTATCAACCCACTAGACTAGATTATGTTTTGAATAATCAATTGAATCACTAAAAACTCGATCAAATCAAAGATGTATGACAAAGTCTATATCTTATCTAGTTCAATTAAAAACTCAATCTAAATCAAACTATACTAATATAAAAAGTTGTATTACTCCCTTGTTTTATATGATATGTTAAATTTATCTTATAATGAATAAAGAATTAAATTTATTTTTCTAATGAATAAAGAAAACATAATTATCATAAATAAATAAATAAATAAAAATTATTTAAAAAATAAAACAATATTCTTTCAGTTCCATAAAAAAAAACTTATTGCATTGCACTTTATAAATCCAAGCTTATTTTGCTTACAAAAGAGGACAAAAACACAATAAACCTAGAAACATATGAAAATAATAAAATGATTAAAAACATAATAAAAGGTTGAATTACATTATGGTGTTTGATTATTTCCCCTTTATTTTTTAAAATAAAAATGGTTTTTCATTAAGGTGAAAAAAATCCCTAATTGTTTTAAATCCCTATGAGAAATTGTCGTTTGGAAAACCTAAACAGACAAAGCAAACGGAAAAACCAAACACCCTGTCGTTCAATAATTCCAACGGTCGATAATTTTTTAATTGTCTGTAGTTTTTCTTGCAGTGTGAAAATCCAGCCTCTCTAAAACTTCACAATCAATTTCAAAAGAAAAACTCTCTCTCTCTCTCTCTCTCTCTCTCTCTCAAGAAACAACAATCCTCTTTTAGTCGTTTAAACTCTCTATTTGAAGTTTGATTCAAATTCTGTGTTCTACTTCTGTGAGTTCCAATATTTTTCTCTATCAATCTCTCTTTAGATACATAATTTGTTCTTCTTCTATGGGATTTTTTATCTATTTATTTTGGTCAAAAGTTTTTGGTGTGTATTTCTGGATTTTGATGTTTGAGCATCTGGGTTTCTTAAAAATTTCTAGTCATTGTAAATTATGATTTCTTGACTTTATTAAGGGATTGAAGAATTTCAGTTTTAAAGTTTTGGTTTTTTTAGTTTATTTTCTTTTTATTTCATTCTTAGATTGAATTTTGTTGTCAATAGTTTCTTGTTTCTCTTTAAGATTTATTAATTTCACTCTCCATGTAATTGGTTTCTCCTTTCTTTTTTCTTTTTCTTTTTTTCAAATATTGATGTGTTTTTTCTTTAATATGAATTTCTCTGCATGTTGTGTGTCTTAATCTTGATAGGTTTTCTTTGTTGTAATGCTTTTGTTTTAATTTGTAGTGTAAATGCCATATTTCCAAGTAATGTTGCTGCCTAATATATGTAAATTTCTTCTTTCTACACTACTGAAGGCATCTTTTTCTCTATTTTATGTCTTGAAAGTTTTTATTGCATATAAGGGGTTACAAATGCTTTTGCCTTCTTGCTACAACAACTGATTTGTGACTGCTAGAAACATATAATATCACATTCTCGATATTTAGTAACTAATCCTATTATTAAATTTGGGGAAGCAGACCATTTATCTGGTTAATGTTTGAAATTATTATAGGTCTCATTTAGTAACTAATCCTACCTTGGCTGATATTTTTAATAAAGTGTTGTTGAGAAAAATTGGATATATTTTTTAAAATTTCTGTTGTATAATGTGTAGGGATGGTACTTCCTTGTTAGCAAATTTCTCAAAGAGGACATTGTTGTTTCATGTTACCATCTTTTCTTGCACATGCCAAAAGATATGATTCTATTGACCTTGATTTCCTTAAGACCCTTGTTTTCTGCTTCTCATCAGGAGGAATGCTTGCATAGGCTGCAGAACTGTATAGATGTCGCCTATGATAGTTTAGTTTCATCACACCAGGTACCCTTTCTTCTGAAGAATCTATTGAGAGTTATGGTGTGACAAATATAGAATCATCACAACCTATTTAAAATAGATAGATGAATTGCTCGTTTGTTGTATATTTATCGTTCTTATGAGTCCTTACCTTTTCAATTCACACATTTCATGCATTCAATCAGGTCATTAATTTTTGAAACGTGAATGTTCCCTGATTGCATTATTCTATAGTATATTTCCTTTCCTCTCAGAAGCTTTGAAGGCCTTGCAAAATGCTGCCTTTCTCGAAGAAGAACTTTATGGTTTAATATTTGAGCAGTAGAAGGATATGGGCTTGCCAGGAAAGGATCCATCAACAGATTTTAGATAGGCCATTGGATCCTTTGTTAAATTCCTTGATATTGCTCTCATCATTTTCCACCATCATTGCCTTGTTATGCTTATGATGCTTGCATTTTTCTATGGGTGATGGTTTTATCGTTGGAGAATTTGTTGTTCTTTCCTAGGACCAGTATATCTTGTTCGTCTTGTTTTGCAACCTTAGTCAATTTAAACTTCTTTGTGGTTCCCTCAGTCTTCAAAGAATGTTTTTCTAGCTGACATGCGAACGTGGATATTAATTTTTTAATGGACTCAACTGTATTTATGTTTGGCTTATTGAGATTGCTCTATCTCATGGAATTTATAGTTTTACTTTTAGTAAATTCAATTATCTCAGTCATGAATATGCAAATTTCATGATTAACCTTTCCACTCCAATATTCTGCTTGTTTTTTCATGGTTATGTAGGGGGAGAAACCTCTTCCCATAAGCATCTCTTGATCTTTATTCATGGTAACAGTTATTAGTCCAAAACTTATGCACCTTTTGTCTGCAAGTATATTAATCGATCTTTGGCATTGAGACAAAATCCAGAACCTTGGCAAAGGTTCATGGGTAGAAGGTGTTGTGGATTCTAAAGATAGGGTGGGAAAATTTATACCTACGAAGAAGTTAATTGATTCTAATCAGACCAACCCTATTGAGTAAGTTTGTGTAAAGATTCTAACTGGACCAAGGCATTAATTTGAAACCTATAGGAGGATTATGTTATTATACAAGTTGTAGATGTTGTTAAAGATTCTAAAGATGGGGTGAAAAAATTTATACTTGTGAAGAAGCTAGTCAATGCTAATGGCCTAAGATTGCTCTCGTGTTTCATCTTCAAATCTTTTCAATGTTGGAACTGCCTTTTGTTTGAATTTCACATTGTCTGAAGTTACTTGAACATTTTAGTCATATGCTCAATATGGCATCTTTTGATTAATTTATTATGAGATCATCTCATTTATTGTAGTTTCCCCCTCCATATTGAATAGCAATCCAGGACCTTTTGTTTGGTGATCTGAAATGTACAAAAGTAAACATTTGTTTTTGGCTCTTTTACATTCAGTATTGTTATCGGCTGCTATTAGCCTTAGTATTCTTGCAATCTTCAATTCATCCACCCAAGTACTTTTTTCTCGTTATTTTTAGGGGGGCATAACTATAAGTTGTTCTTAAGGAAATAGTTTAGTTTTTGTTTCAATAGGGAACTTGGCCAAGTTCTTAGGTAGCACATCTGAGTTTTCTAGAATATGATCATAATTCACCTTCATTAGGATATGGCTGGCTTGTCTTTTATATCTGTTTGATTTTAGTTTTTGATGGGATTTGAGGTGGTATTCTTCACCTTATGCTATTTAGAATAGGATTATAATTCACCTTCACCAGGGAGCATTTATTTTTAGTAGGACTGCGTAGGATTAGAATCCAGGGTCTTTTACTTCAATAAGGATTGCAATCTATTAAATTTGGTCAATGAAATCTTGTCCCTCATAGGGATTTTGTTTTTGTTGCGTGTGGAAATGTCATTAAGTTGCAGCCTAAAATGTTATTTCCATTTCTCTTCCCATTTTGAGCATATGATTTCGTTCCACTTACACGGGTATACATGTTCAAGCTTTGTGTTTGCTTGGAGCTTATCATTGATTGCTTTGAATGGGTTAAATTTTATAATAATGTCCAGCTCATAACCCTCTTTCGTTCCAGGTCTTGGTTGACTTGATTTCCATGCATTCAAAATTTGTATTTAGAATCTGTATGTAACTTGCTTCTTTGTAAAGAAAAGCAGCAGCTCTATCCTTGTTTAGTTTTTAGTTTCTATAACTTCATCTTGCCCTAAAAGTTTTTAAAAATAAAAAAAATATCATTTTGATGCATTTCTAAACGAAAGCATTTTGAACCGCAACCGCTATCACAATCCTAAAAAGACCCGAATCTTACACTAAAAGTTTTCTTAAATTTCCCATGCACTCACCATCTTGGATGGAGTTATGAAAACTAATTATGGAACTTGAATGCAATTGTTACCATTAGCTATAGAAAGTGTAATTAACGGGTTGTGAAATTAAATGGCCGAGTCGGGCCTTCATTTATCAGCCAAGCCAAATGTTTGAAACCATCTCTAGTTTGTGCTATATTTTTCAAGGATGTTGAGCCATCAAATAACAATTACTAGTTCAAGAGTCTATTTATTTTTGCATTGTTAAATAATTTTTAAAAAGACTTGATTATTTTTCTTTAAATTATTTTTTTTTTTGGTGATTTTAGATTGTTTTGATGTGCTGATGTTAAAAATAAATTTTAAAAAATAAAAAAAATATTATTTTGATATATT
>Ga0307510_10011022_pt1 | contig 10745 bp, 14 predicted proteins | sample 12_EM_MG_FD_207224 | JGI IMG/M metagenome (GOLD analysis project Ga0307510, IMG submission 207224) | Populus trichocarpa ectomycorrhiza microbial communities from riparian zone in the Pacific Northwest, United States - 12_EM | ecosystem: Host-associated > Plants > Roots > Unclassified | place... | reverse complement strand
CCTAAATTCGTAGGTCTTATATACTAATACAGGGTGGTCTGTGCGCAGTTTAGGGTAGGTAAGTTTACAGGTAACGGGGGACTGCGCAGTCAATGCGCAGTAACTGCGGATTATATAATACATCTCAATTAGGGTCTAGCCCTAATGAGTCGCGTCTTCGTTGATCGAGTCGCGTCGCGTGTTTGTTGATTGTTTAGTGGACGCGTCTTGTTGATCGTTCCCATGATCTGCCACGTGTTGATCAACGGATTAGACGCGCGTCCAAAGCGCGTCTTGTCATGTGACATTGTTGATGACCAGTTCCTTGATAGGTTATGTGTTATCTTCCCAGGGTCACGGGGTCGTAGGTTCCCAGGGTCACGTGCTGATAAGTCACGTGATGTACAAGTGGTGAAGGGGTCACGTGATGAGTCACGTGTAGGGTCATGTGATATGTTCCCACGGTCACGTGGTCTTGGAGTTATGGGTTTGTAGCTGGGACTAGGGGGCGCGAGTACCGCTCGCGACAACATGCTGATAAGTCACGTGATGTTCGAGTGGCAGAGGGGTCACGTGATGAGTCATGTGTAGGGTCATGTGATATGTTCCCGCGGTCACGTGATGCTGAAGTTATGGGTTTGTAGCTGAGACTGGGGGATGCAAGTACCGCTCGCGATATGAAGTGTCCTTATTCCTAGGCTGGGGCTGAGTGATTTCTCTGGTTACGTGGACTGGCCAGGTTGTTGGTTGTAGTGGAGACCTTCTATAGGTCTGGCTCTGAAAAATTGGGGATCCCAGAGGTAGATTCCAAGTGGGGTGGGTGGGGTTCCGGGGTAATGACTATTGCAACAACAAAGGTCGATTCCACAGAAACAAAGATCCGGGTTGTCATTCGAAAAGGTGATCTCTTGGGCACGCCAATATACTGACTCAGGTGTGCTTGGGGGACTGGATTGAGGGGTACCAACCAGAGTGGGGGGTAAAGAACTGTCCATGCTGTTGTGATAGGATGAATTGAGCATGAGAAGGTCTGGTTCCAAGAGGATATACTGGAAACGTTCCAGGTATTTGGTGTCTCTTCCCTGGGTATTTGGCTGGGTGATGGGGAGGGTAAAATGGGAAGGGGGATCAATAAGAGTTGTGTGTGGGGTGAGGAGATCTGTGGTCCAGGCACAGTTGTTCCACTGATACATGAGAATTTGTTCGTCAGTGTAGACAAACTGGTACAGGTTAGTTGAAGTGAATTCTCCACTTGGGTTTGTCTGTAGTTGAATTTCGTTAAATTCCACTTCAACTTTGGTTTCCGACACGTGAAATCTAGATAGAAATCTGATTCTGTGTCTGGCTTGGATCTGTGTGATGATTTCTGGCCTGTGTGACGGGATGAAGTAGTGCCAGAAGAAGGTTTCGTCGTAGAACAGGGAGATCTGGGTGGCTGGGGTTTGGTCAAAGTTATGTGCACCAGAGAGTTGCCAATATGCAGTGCAACATTGTGCTGCATTAAGGATGTCGACAAGTTGGTAATCAATATAGTGATAGAAGCATTGAGCGCTGAAGAGACGACCAAAGGGGAGGATATCTAAAAGGTCTTGAGGAACCAAGTGGTGTTTGCTCCAATATGTAAGTTGGACTTGCTCCTGGAGATTGGCAATTCTTGAGTAAGTTTGTCTTAAGATTTCTTCACGAAAATTTGCCACTTAAGACAAACAAAAAGAGGACGAGTTAAAAAACCTTTGATTTATTTACACCAAGATAAGTCCTTTGTAACTTACTAAGAAGTATTACAAAGGGTTTTCAGATGGAGGTGTAATAAAATCAAAAGGTCTAGTGGGAACTCAAGGGGTTGGTACAAAGCAAGAGAACTGGGGGTCTGTACAAAGTAAGTCTGTGATACGCATGCTTCAGTTAATAAACAAAATCCCTTGCTTGGTGAAATGTAAATGTCCGCAAAGGATGGCTGTACGACTGTCTAAAAAGTCATAAGCAACAAGGGGGACAAGGGCTCCTTCAAAGTGAGCAAGCCAAAGGGGAGGGAAACGAGAGAACACAAATTTAATTGAGTCCAAAAAGGTGGTCTTGATGTAGCCGAAGGGGAAGTTAAGGGACCACAGATGCTTGCCTACTTTGGCACAGATGTGGACCAGGGGGAGGGCGCCATCAGAGTGGACATGGATGGAGTGGTGGGCGTCGGCGTGGAAGGGGGTAACGAAGAAAGGAGGTGTGGTGGTGTCAAGGTCTTGGGCCCGGGGGATATAATCAAGGAACCGGCTGTTGATAAGTTCCTCTGATGAAAACCAGACGTGGCGGTCCTGCTCATAGTGGACCGTGTACTGATGAGGGTGACTGTCGGCAGGGAGGCAAGGCGGGGCGGCGAAGAGGTACTCAAAAGGGGTGATGTTGACTTTTGGGTAAAATACGGGAAGAGGGAGAGGAGCGGGTGACGGTGGGGTGGGGGAAGCATTGGTGGTGACAGGTGCTTCAACAATGGGCAGGGGGATGTTCTCAATAGGGATGTCCTCAAGTAAGATGTGGTCAACAATGTCACTGGTGAGCTGAAAGTGGCTCCAACTGTCTTGGTTGAGCAGGGGAAGAAGGGCGTCGAGCTCTGCTTGAGCAAGACAGACGACATGGGTGGCGGTTTCTTCTCCAAGTTGTTCAAGATCAAACTTGGCGGCGGCGCAAAGTGCCTCCTCAGTGGGCTCGGGAGTAGGTGGTGATGGCGAGCAGACCACATAGGGGTCGAGATCAATGGGGGTGGGTTTGAGGGTGTCTGGGTTGACAAGGGTAATGCTGGTGTCGGCAAATGAGGTGGAGTACCATGGGGACTGTGGGACGTAGTCGTCGTAGGGTCCAGGACCAGTGGGTTCAAGGGAGGGGAAGCTGGGGACGACAAACTTGAAGGGGAGTTTGGGACTGGAGGCAATGGTGGGCGACCAGGGGATGACGGGGGACGATGTGGAAGTGGGGGGGTACTGGAGACAAGGGCTTCCGGGACTTGGGTAATTCCAAGTGTTGTGGGGACTATTGAGGACGTTGTTGACGACCTCAAGGGCAGCGGCGGAGTTCTCCTGATAGATGGCATTCAGGTCAGACCAGGAGGCGATGGAGAGGGAAGGTGAGGACACTTCCAAACAGTCAGCTTCAACTTTAAGAGACTGTTCTAATGTCGGGAACTCACTACTTTATGGGTAGCGAGACTCAACTACAGTGCGGAGTTGAAGGTGACTGATCCAAAGGAGCAGCAATGAGACGTTGAGGAGGAAGAGACAAAAGGCGAGGAGAGGTGGGACAGAGTAGACTGTTGGGGACGACGAGCGGGGTGCTGCTAATGATGAGGGAGCTTTGAAAGGCTCCAGTGTGGGGATTGACAAGAGAACAGTCTAAGGACTGTTCACCTAAATTCGTAGGTCTTATATACTAATACAGGGTGGTCTGTGCACAGTTTAGGGTAGGTATAGTTACAGGTAACGGGGGACTATGCAGTCGATGCGCAGTAACTACGGATTACATTATACATCTCGATTAGGGTCTAGCCCTAATGAGTCGCGTCTTTGTTGATCAAGTCGCGTCACGTGTTCGTTGATTGTTTAGTGGACGTGTCTTGTTGATCGTTCCCACAATCTGCCATGTGTTGATCAACAGATTAGACGCACATCCAAAGTGCGTCTGGTCAGGTGACATTGTTGATGACCATTTCCTTGATAGGTCATGTGTTATCTTCCCAGGGTCATGGGGTCGTAGGTTCCCAGGGTCACGTGCTGATAAGTCATGTGATGTTCGAGTGGCGGAGGGGTTACATGATGAGTCACATGTAGGGTCATGTGATATGTTCCCACAGTCACATGATGCTGAAGTTACAGGTTTGTAGCTGAGACTGGGGGGCACAAGTACTGCTCGTGACAGCCTTCCCAGTTTGTTGGACCATTTGCAGAGAAGCGTAAGCTCTTTGGTCCACCAGCACTTTGACTTTGGGGTGATTTCCATGATTGGGACTTGCTCTTGAATGTTTCTTTGGATTGCTGCTGTTAGATTTTCACAGCTTTCATCCAGTTGGGCTTGATCAAGTATCTGCTCCAGGGGTGGGAGGCTTGCCAACTGTATCTTCAACACTGCATGGAATTCCACCCAATCCACCTCCCTAAAGTTGGTGAATGGCTTGTCAGTGGATGGTCTGAGGTGGAAGTCAAGCTCAGTGAGGACTGGAAGATGATCCGTCAGTATACCTCAGGAGTCTGTCCATGTGTCACAGGATAGTAACAGATCCAGTGAGTGACCTGACAGGAAGACCTGATCCAACCTGCTCTAGCTTTTCATTACATTGTGCTGATGCGTTGGGGTTCTGCTTGGCAAAGCAAGCTCTAGACCTGCATCAGCAATAGCTTCTATTAATTCTTCTGTGGTGGAGATCACATTGGGTGTGAAGAGGCAGTCATCGTCAGGGTCGTCCCACAACAGATGGTGCCAGTTGAAGTCACCAAGCCAGATGATATGTGCTGTGCCTGTATCAGCATGCTCAAGTTGAGCTTGGTTTCTGCTATAATAGCTCAACAATAGCTTAACCATGTCATTGTTATCACAGTTGTTGTATGTGTTAAAGATTGTGATTTTGCCCTACATTCCTTTGAGTTGTATAACAGTGACATCACTGGATGGGAAGTCTAACTGAGTCCAAGAGTCCAAGCTGATATTCAATCGTATTAGCATGATAGCCCTAGTTCTATTGGGTGTGCTACCATGCACAGAGGGGTAAATCAACATCCAGTCCCTGGATGCAATGGTGAGATTAAAGGGGTTGATGGTGGGTTCTTGCAGTGCAATTAAGTTGATTCCCAGATTTGCCAGAAGGTTATTACTGATGAGATTATGCTGACATGAAGGCAATTTATTTACATTTTGTTGCCAGATCGAAAGCTTTTTGGTCATATCTACCATCCTTTCTGACCATTGAGTTTGTATTGTTCCTTGTCTTCTTTAGTCCACTTGAAGAGGGGGGCATCGCTTGCCAGTTTATCATGTCTACCTGCTCCAGAGAGTTCGCCTTTTTCTCTGTCGCAACTAAGGGAAATAAGATTAGGGCCTGTGCCCTGAGATCCATGGTACTGAAGATTTTGTAAGGTGGTGACCCCGTTAGCCCTGTGCAGAGGGCGCGATCCCTTGATTGGGTGATTCACACCTGAGGCTGGGAGACTGTTTACCACATAGACTCCCAGGAAATGCTCATCAAGAGGGATTCTGTGTGGCCTCACAGTCAATGTCCAGTCATGCTCTGTTGGGAAAAACAGCATTGCATTCTCTGGGTTTCTCTTGTCTTGAATGGTGCAACACTGGCTGAATTCTGGGCAAGCTCTATCCCAACTGGTGTGGAATTTATCACCACAGGAGACACAAAAGATCTTCTCTTTGTTGGGGCAGGTGTTAGTGCAGTGAGGCTTGCCACAGGTTCCACATGTGTCCTTATCCTCTGGACAATCCTGGACAAAATGCCCCCATTTCCTGCATTTCATGCATTGGATGGATAGGCTCCCGCTTTTGCTTCATTGGCCTAACTCTTATGTTACAAATGTTCAATCTGTCCCTGATCAACCAGTTAGCTGAGTCCACCAAGGACAAAGTCAGTATGGCATAAGCATGAGTTTGATTGAGTCTCTGCCTCTCTGTCAGTTTGATCCATCTGGCTTTGAAGATTTCATTTGGGCATAATCCATTCACCTCCTCTACCTCATGGAGATGCTTCTCATCTTTAGGGTCAAAGGTGATTGGGATCCTTGGGACAATCAAATTGTACTTTTGCGATGTGATGTGCAAGCCTTCTGAGAAGGCTGTGGTGAAGGCAATCTTGATTTCTGGTTGCTTGATCCAAGCGATGGCTTCTTTACTGTTAAGAATGAGAACTAGGGCCTGTCAATGGGTTTTGAAGAGCATCTCGACTTTAATGTCTTTTGGCTTCCTGATGTCCACTATCTCACCAATGGCTTCATTGGCTTTGGTAGCCAAATCCGTCAGGCTCTTACCAAAGGTGATGTCCCCTTTGGTGCTGAACAGCTCTACTAGGATTTGCCTGGCTTTGTGGTCCAGATCTCCAAGGACTTTGGGGTCAGCATTAGCTCTCAAGGCCTGCATGGGCCTAGATAGGACAGTGTCCCAATATTTCAAGGTGTCTGTTGCGATTTTGTCTGCAGTGTCCATGATTTTGCCAACCTTGCCTGTAAGATCTTTTGTGGTGGCTGCAATGCTCTCCGTGTCCTTGAGCAGCTTATCCAAACTTGTGAGGGTTGCATTGGAGGTATCTTGGATGCTGTCCAACTGTTTTTTGAGGGCATTGTAGATATCTACCATGTCAGATCTAATTATGGCACTTTCTTCCACTATGACCTTGAGCTTCGCTTCTCTTAACCTCTCCTTCTCATTTTCCTCCTGAATGAAGGATAAGACCTCCTTGAGAGACTTCTTGGTTGACCTGTCTATGCTGTCCTTAGTTATGATATGGCTAATGGTGTCTGCTATCTTCTGTAAGGCAGACACCACATGGTTGGTACCGCTGCTCTAGCCATTCCCATCTGCTGCAGTTTCTACTGTTGAGCCTTGGCTCTCCCTGGCTACAGGGCTTTCCTTTACTGTCCATGTATTCAGGGCCTTGCTTGCAGATGTAGCAGCTGTGGTGGCTCATGTAAGATGAGTTTTACTGCCTGGTGGATGTGTATTGGCTGGGGGTAACATCTCCCCCTTTGATGGGGGCTTCAACATTTTTTAAGACTGTAGATTCATCTTATGAACGTTTTTATGGGGGATATGTGATGTATGTAGAAGAATGTGTGTGTTTTTATTGACTATATCCTACTTCTTTGCTAACACTTTCGTTGGCAAGTTTTTTAGCCGCAGAGATGGTGGTTGCTGAAAAAGGAAGTCCGACACGAAGGCGTTGGAGCAAGGTACAGCACGGTACCTTACTTGTCCAAGACTCGAGTCTGTAGCAAACAGTGCGCGGAGCAGATCGATAAGATATGTACACTGACACGCATGACAGGAGCACACACTTTTAGCTCAGTACCTTGGGCTTTAATCACTTGTTTATTCACCGTCAATAGTTTGTTTTGTGCCCTCAGTTCCTGTGCTTTCTGAGGTTGTATCGCCAGGATGAGAGAAATAAAGAAGAAGGCAGCAACAGGCCGGGCGAAGCAACGCGACGTCGGCACTTGGCAAGTGGGGAACGAGGCGATGCAGGCTGGTGATGCTGAGGATGGCTACAAAACGGCGATCCCAGCGATTTGCGTAACCCCGCACCTGGCGCGTGGATGTCCCTTGCTGCTGTAAACTTGAACGTGACCTTGCTTTGTGAACTTATGCGTCTGTAGAACAACGATGGGATACAAAAATAAAACGAAGGCTCATCCGAGTCTCGGGGGTAGATCCTCCCACCACATGAGATGACTAATTTTCGCCGCGGTCGGCCTGGCTTAGTTGCTCTACTGACTACAAGGGTTAGATTTATCATGGGACCGCACCAGAGCACCTCAAACTCTGACACCTGTCGCATTCTTGACAGATTCCGCCAGCAAGATTGAGGAGTTACGTCCTGAGCACGTCTGAGGGCAGTGTTCATTCTAATATCGAGGTCAGTCAGGTGGACAGCTAGAGCACCTATTGAAGAAACACCGAAATAGTTCATGAATGTGTGTGTGCTAATGGTGGTGCTGGATGGACAACAAGAGAAGCAGTTGTAGTCCGAGGCCAGCGCCCTGCATTTACACGCATGGCAGAAGTTCATAACGCAGAAGTCCGTGATTCGCGGAGAGAGGCGCTGGTTCTGAAAGCAAATTTCGAAAGAAAGACCAAAGGTGAAAGGGAAAGAGATGAATCAGAAAGCTAAGGCATCTAGTCACGCGGAGCAAGAACTTGCCCCGACTCTCCCCAGAACGGTCCCTATGTGTAAGGCGGCGAGGCCTCTGACCGCCTTACCTCGACTTGCATTGCATACACGAAGGAATGCTGAACATGTGGATTCCCGGGCATCCACCTGAGCCGTGTACAATCACATGGATCGGATGAATCACAATGATCGAGTGTTTGAGGGTTAAGTGTAGCAATCAACGCGGGGTTGAAAGATGTGCAGCAACGCGCGAGCGCGAGTGAGTGAGTGGCAGGCTGTACGGACACAGAACTCAGTTGGGCACAGAATGACCACAAACTATGTATTTACCTGTACGGACACAGAACTATGTAATGTGAGTACAGGAAGCAAATGCGAGAGTAATGTAACTAGATGCTCACCTCAGTTGGGCACAGAATGACCACAAACTGAGGGGGCGCGAGCAGAACTACCAAGGTATAAATGTAACGGAAAAGCTCTACGATCTGGGGGAATGAAAATAGGGGGTACTACACGGAAGCAAAAACTAGGGTATGTGCTAAAATCGACCGTGCAAGCTGTCTATGTCAACTGCTAGTCCATTGTCCATGTGGCCCGACCGCCGCTTCCGCAACATGAAGACCCTCAAAGATTGAGTGAAAACGTCGGCCGAGATAAGAGGAGTTTCGGACTTAGTACCAAAAGTAGACACAGTGAAAAATGTATTTAAAGACTGTTGCTCGAGCACAGAGCAACAGAGAGAACTTCTTTACGTGACTTTCGCAGAAATAAACCCCTTGTTTTGGGCCGGTTTTGTTCTGTGTGAAGCCCTTAAGGAGTCTCGTCTTTCTCGTCTTTCTTAACGCTTTATTCTATCACTCTAAACTCATACATTCACGCGCGAGCGTGTTACACTATGGGTGCACGTGTACATGTTGGGGGTGTGGACCTTAACACCCTCCAGAGCGATTTAGATATCACAGAAGCATCTGCAGACTTGGATCCCCTTCCCCAATATTCCCATCTTCCCGCCGCAAGTTGTCGGGGCCGTTATCTGGGCTTCCCGTAAACCAGCATCCGCGCAGCGGTTTGGTCCTGACAGACAATGAATTTGCTCTGCTCAATGCTACGTTACGGTCTCAATCTCGGCTCTCTTTTCATGCACTCGTGTCCTGAAAACGCTATCGGCCTGTGCGTTAGAGTTTCACCGCTTCTCGTATCGCTGCATGGCTGTAATCAATCATGTTGTCCCCGATTTCCAATGTCCTTTTTTGCACAAGAATGTGGTGTGAGGAGGCCTATGATACATGTTTCAAGAAACACGATTACAGTGAGAGCGCAGCAGGAGGGGTGTGGGGAAAGGTGGGTATTAGTATGTAGATAAGCATCAACGTCCGGGGGCATAATCACAGTAACTGTGTCCATCATAAAACTCAGCGGAGGATCGGTCGAGAAGGGACCGGCCGCAGTGCCCGGGCGGCACTCGCGGCGTTCCAGCCAGCGCTAACGCGACCAAGCAATTGGGCCTTCCGGAGCTCCTCGTCAATCCGCACCATCCCGCGCGCAAACATGTCGCGATCGAGCGAACCCGTGCCATCCGGATCGCACTCGTTCCTACCCATACAGAACAAAAAATTAACAGGGGAAAAATGGGTTTTGATATATGAGGCGATGGGTGATGATACGCACCAGATATCGCGCAGACGCTGTGACTCGAGTCTCGACTTGAGCCAAATCGCACGCACAACACGTCCGTCCAGTCTGGCATCAGGCCCAGGCTCTGGGCCCAGCTCGGTCTGCGTAGATGTGGGGGATGCTCCCACGATCGTGTCGATATCGATGGACAGGCCGCGCCATCCTGCGTTCTGGCGTTTCGCGGGCGTCGCCGTCGACGGTGGTGGCTTCGGCGTCTTCGGCGGGAGCGCGCGTATGTTTGCGACGAAGAGCGCGTCGTACCGCGCGCGCGCCGCCAATCCCTGCTGCTTCGCTGCCGTCATCGTTGGCGTCGATGTTGTTGTGGCCGAGAGGGAGGCGCGGGAGGATGTGGATGTGCGGGAGGTCGTTGTGCCGTGTGAAAGGATGGAAGACCGATCTGAGATGGAAGTATGCGCCGAGGGAGGGCGCGAGCGCGGTCGCGGTGGGTATTGCGGGGTGGCGACGGTGGCGGCGGAGGGTGGGATAGGCGGTGGGGGAGGCACGCGTCGCGTGCCTGTGAGGGAGACGGAAGAGCTACTTGCGGAGGGTGTGCGTGTGAGGACTGGGGAGCTTACACCGGAGGCGACGGGGGAGGGTGTAGAGCCCTGCGAAGCGAAACCGCCCACAGTGCTTCGAGGCTGGGAAACTGGACGCTGGGGTAGCTTGGGCGGATGCGATAAGGACGGCGGTGGCGGTGGGGGCTGCTTGGTCGCCACGGCGAGCGCGGGCTTTCCGGGTGGCGATGGCTTTTGGGGACGAGGCGGGAGGGTGATGGGGGGGAGGAAGGAAGAGGGCGCAGAGACGTTTTCGAAGGACTCGTCCAGGCTTTCGCCGTCTTCCGTTCCTGTCCCCGTCCAGTCTCGTTCCATTGGGAATGCGGTCAGTGTGCTGGCGCCCCCAAATGGTGCGGAGTCGTCCCCATCGGAAGAGAGCGAGACGGAATGGAAGGAGGAAACGGAGGAGGCGGCCACGTGCCCTTGGGCACGTCGTGCGCCGTCGGTCGGGGAGAGGTCGGTGAGTGCGGGTGGGTAGGGCTGGTCAGGTTCTGGGGGCATGAGCATGGTGTTAGTGGTCGGAGACGTTGCGGGGGCGGAAACGGAGCGAGGGGAGTTGAACGATAGCTTGCGTGGAGGCAAAGGGGGTACTTTGGCAAAGTTTGGAGGGGGGGCCTCGAAGCTAATTAGAGGTGCGCTTTCGTGCGATAGTGGTTTGATCGTTTGGAGTG
>Ga0307510_10011020_pt1 | contig 10747 bp, 7 predicted proteins | sample 12_EM_MG_FD_207224 | JGI IMG/M metagenome (GOLD analysis project Ga0307510, IMG submission 207224) | Populus trichocarpa ectomycorrhiza microbial communities from riparian zone in the Pacific Northwest, United States - 12_EM | ecosystem: Host-associated > Plants > Roots > Unclassified | place... | reverse complement strand
TCGACCACGTCGCCGATGCGGGAGGCCGCCTTCGTCAGTTCGGCGACGCGGGTATTGGTGCGCTGGGCCTGCCCGACCGCGACGTCGGCGACACGCGCCGATTCCTGCACCTGGCGGCTGATCTCGGAGATCGATGAGGTCATCTCCTCGCTCGCCGAGGACACCGACTGCACATTGGCGGACGCCTCCTCCGAGGCCGCCGCCACGGCGGTGGCGAGCCCGTTGCCGCGCTCGGCCGCCTGCGTCAGCGTGTTGGAGGAGGCCTCGAGCTCGGTCGCTGCCGACGACACGGTCTCGATGATCTCGCCGACCGCGCCCTCGAACGTATCGGCGAGCCGCTGCATGTCGGCCTTGCGCTGTTCGCGCCCGCGCGCGTCCGCCTCAGTCTGCTCGGCGCGCAGCCGCTCGGCCTCCGCCATGTTGGTCCTGAACACCTCGACCGCTCCGGCCATCTCGCCGATCTCGTCCTTGCGCCCGATACCGGGAACGGAAATCGAGAGCTCGCCACGCGCGAGCTGCGTCATGGCACCAATCATGGCGCCAAGCACCTTCGAGATCGAGCGCCCCAACAGGAAGCCGAACGCGGCCAGCACGACGACGGCGACGCCGAAGGCGACGGCCATCCACAGACGCACGGCATCACGCGTTGCAGCTTCGGCAGCGTCGGCCTGCTTGTACGCGGCATCGACGGCGGTCCGCACCTCGACCATCAAAGGCTCGAACTCGCGGAAGGTCTTCATCATGCTCGCGTCGAGGGCGGAACTCTGCTGCGCGGTGTCGGCCCAGGCGGCGAACTCGGACTGGTATTTCTGAAGCTTGGCCGTGATGTCGTTCATCACCGCCATAGGGACTGCGACGACCTCTATCGCCTTGGAGAATTCAACCGCGGCCTTCTTCAGTTCAGTGACGTATTTGGGATCCCGCCGCAGCATGAAATCCTTCTCGTGCCGGCGCATCATCAGCATCCAGCTCGTCGTCCTGGGATCGTCGATCTCCTTGAGCCTCGCCTCGATGTCATGCACGGCGGCGCGAAGCGAGCCGGACAGGCCGAGCGTCTCGTTCAAGCCGAGTCTGGTCTCGGCCGCGACCAGTGCGCTGAAATCCGTCGCGTAGCGCCTGAAGCCGTCCTGGGCCTGCTTCATCTTGTCCGACAGCGCATTCATGCCACCGGCCGACATCAGCCGCTGCACCTCGTTGAAATCACGGTTGATCGGGCCAATCAGCTCGGCATGTGCCTTGGCGTAACTCTCGTTGCGGCGCTGCTGAAAATTCTTCTCATTGCGACGTTCCTCCAGCATCTCGATCGAGAGCTGCTTGTCGAGATCGGCGATGGCGCGAGCGCGGTTGGCAACGGAGCGAGACGCGTCCTGGGAGAGGCTGCCGATCTCATAGATCGCGCCGAAGGCGACGAGACCCAACAGTCCGAACAGTCCGATCGCCATGACCTTGTGGGTCAGGCGGATGGAAAGGCCGCTCATGAATGTGCTCCAAAACGCTCGATACGCAATACAGGGAGGGCGACTCAGAAGCCCGGAATATTGCAGGAATCATGCCTGCGTCTCTTTTCCGGAAGGTTAACCTTGCGTCTCATTCGTCGCGGCGTCGCAACATGCACGCGCGCAAACACCGCGCATTCACGCGCGGCGGTTGCAAGTCCGGACCTACCGGTGCTGGCGTCAGGCAGCGCGCACGGTGCCCAGGAACTTGCCGACCTCGAGCTTGAGGCGGTTGCTGTCGCCGGACAGCGACTGCGCCGCCGCCAGCACCTGCGACGAGGCCGAGCCGGTTTCGCTCGCCCCGCGCTGCACGTCGGTGATGTTGGACGACACCTGCTGGGTGCCTTGCGAGGCCTGTGCGACGTTGCGGGAGATCTCCTGCGTCGCCGCGCCCTGCTCTTCCACCGCCGCGGCAATCGCCGAGGAAATCTCCGACAACCGTTCGATGGTGTCGCTGATGTCCTTGATGGCGCCGACCGAATGCTCGGTCGCGGTCTGGATGCTGGCGACCTGCTGGCCGATCTCGCCGGTTGCCTTCGCGGTCTGCTCGGCAAGCGCCTTGACCTCGGAGGCGACCACGGCAAAGCCGCGTCCGGCTTCGCCCGCGCGCGCCGCCTCGATCGTGGCGTTGAGCGCCAGAAGGTTGGTCTGGCCGGCGATGGTGTTGATCAGTTCGACCACATCGCCAATGCGCGTCGCTGCCCTGGACAGCTCGCTGACCTGGTCGGTCGTCGTGCGTGCCTGGCTGACGGCTTCGCTCGCCACCCGCGCAGATTCCTGCACCTGACGGCTGATCTCGGTGATCGAGGACGACAGCTCCTCCGTCGCCGACGCCACCGATTGCACGTTGGTGGAAGCCTCCTCGGAAGCCGAGGCCACGACGGTCGCAAGTTGCTGCGCATGCTCGGCGGTCGAGGTCAGCGTCGTGGCGGAGGCTTCCAGTTCGGTCGAGGCCGAGCTCACGGTCTCGATCACCTCACCTACGGCGCTCTCGAACTGGTCCGCGAGCCGCAGCATGTCCTGACGCCGCTGCGCGGCGCTACGCTGCTCAGCTTCCTTCTGCTCGGCTTCCATGCGGATCTTGGCGAGACCGTTCTCCTTGAACACTTCGGCAGCCTTGGCGACGTCACCGACCTCGTCCTGGCGCTCGCCGCCTTGAACCTGAACCGAATAATTGCCGGCGGCAAGCTCCTGGAGCAGACCGACGACGGCACGAATGGGCTTGGCGATGCCGTACTGGCCAATCACGAATCCGACCACGCCACCGACGACGACACCCATGGCCGCCAGAACGATCAGGAGCCGCGATGTGGACTCATATTGCTCGCGTGCCTCTCGGGTCTTCTCTTCGACGCGCGAATTGAGGCGATCGGCCACCTCGCGAATCCTGGTCTGGAGGGTCTCGGCGGCGGCCCTGCTCTTCATCGCGGTATCGCGCAACTTGTCGGCACTGTCACTCAGCTTGCTCGATTTCTCGCCGTCGATGATCATCAAGGTCGTATCGAGCTGGCTCTTGTAGGCGGCGAACGCTTCGCGCACCGCGGGCAGCATCGCCTGAGCCTGCTCGTCGCGAGTCCCGGTGACCTGCTCGAAGCGCTCGTGATATTGCTTGAGCTGAGTGTCGATGATCTCGCGGGCAGCGAGACGGTTCTGATCGCGGGGATCGAGCGCGCTGCGGAATTCCGCACGGTTGAGCGCGATCACATTCTGGTTGGCGCGCGCCGCCAGCAACGCTCTTCGCGCGGCACTCGACATGGCGTCCGCCTTGGCATTCAGTTCGGCGAGCGCCGAGACGCCGATATAGGCAATGCTCGCGGCGATCGTACAGAGCAGCGCAACGATACCAAGAATCTTCGTCAGGATGCGAAAGCGACCCAGAAAGTGCATTGGCTTCTCCTCGGAGGGCCCAATTTGCTCCGTAAAGCATCCCTCCGAAGAACTCCCAGTTCCTTAAAGAACTGGGCCGTAGAAACACGGCATCAGCCGATGACCGCGGCGGACCTCACGCGGCGCGCACGGTTTCAAGGAATTTTCCGACCTCGAGCTTGAGGCGATTACTGTCGGTGGACAGCATCTGCGCGGCGGAGAGGACCTGCGAGGAGGCCGAGCCAGTCTCGCTCGCCCCGCGCTGCACGTCGGCGATGTTGGACGAGACCTGATGCGTGCCGTGCGCGGCCTGCTGCACGTTGCGGGAAATTTCCTGCGTCGCCGCGCCCTGCTCTTCCACGGCTGCTGCGATCGTCGAGGAGATCTCGGACAGCTTCTCGATGGTGTCGCTGATGTCCTTGATGGCGCCGACCGATTCCTGCGTCGCGGCCTGGATGCCGGAAATCTGCTGGCCGATCTCGCCTGTCGCCTTTGCCGTCTGCTCGGCGAGCGCCTTGACCTCGGAGGCGACGACCGCAAAACCCTTGCCGGCTTCGCCGGCACGCGCGGCTTCGATCGTGGCGTTGAGTGCCAGGAGGTTGGTCTGGCCCGCGATGGTGTTGATGAGTTCGACCACGTCGCCGATGCGCGTCGCAGCCCTCGACAATTCGCTGACGCGCTCGGTGGTGTTGCGGGCCTGGCCGACGGCCTCGCTCGCCACGCGCGCGGATTCCTGCACCTGCCGGCTGATCTCGGTGATCGAGGACGAGAGCTCCTCCGTGGCCGATGCCACCGATTGCACGTTGGTGGAGGCCTCTTCCGAGGCGGACGCGACCACCGTCGTCAACGCCTGCGCACGTTCTGCAGTCGAGGTGAGCGTGGTGGCAGAGGCTTCGAGTTCGGTCGAAGCCGACGACACCGTGTGGACAATCTCGCCGACCGCGGATTCGAAATTGTCGGCGAGTTTCCGCATCTCGGCCTTGCGCTGCTCGGCCGCGATCTGGTCCTGCCGCATCTTGGCTTCGGCTTCCTCACGCGCCTTCTGCTCGGACACGATCTTGAATTTCTCGACGGCGCCGGCGACCTCGCCGACCTCATCCTTGCGGCCGAGGCCGGGCAGCACGACCGAAAAGTCGCCGCCGGCGAGCTTCTCCATCGCCACCGTCAACGCGCGCATGGGTCGCGCAATGCTGAAGACGGAGAAGATGCAGGCGCCGATCAGAACCAGCGCGACCAGCACGCCGGCAACAAACGATATCCGCGCGACGGACGCAGCCTCAGCTTCCGCCTCGGCGCGGGCCTCGACGCCCTTCTGCTTGGCAAAATCGGTGATCTGGTTGGTCAGCTCCGAAATCTCTTCGTTAATCGGCGCCAATGTGTCCTTGCGGATACGATCGACCTCGGCCACGAGCTTCGCGAGTTGCGCGGCCGCTTCACCGTCCTTCTTCCCGTCGAGCGCGAGTTCTTGCTTGCGGATGGCTTCGATCTGAAGCTCGCCTTTGCTGAAATTGCCGATCAGCGCCGTCAGGCGGTCGATGCGCTTGTGGTTCTCCGCCGACCGCGAGAGCCGCGCCATCTCGCCCGAGAATTTCAGCGCCGCCGTCTGCCGGTCGTTGAAATAGGCGACGGCCTTCTGCATCTCAGCCGGCGAGGACGAGGTCAGGATGTCGCGAATGCCGATTTGCATCCCGCGAACCGACGCCTTCGCCTCCGCGGCATTCTGCGCGATCGTCTGTTGTTGCGACGCTGCCGCTCCGAGCCTCTGGACGTCGGCGTCTCCGCTCATCTGGAGGAATATCTGCAGCGCGACGAGCGCGATGGTCACTGCCGAAGCTATGGCGAGCTTGGTACCAATCCGCAGATTCTGAATGAACTTCATTGAAGTATTCCCGGGATACGAATTGCCGCGACGAAGCGCGTGAACATCCCGGTGACATTAGAGGCCAGGTTCCTCGTTAACGTTAAGTACGCAGGCCGGCAGGTAGGTAGAAGTACCGGAAACGCTGCTCACGATGGCGGACTTGCACACTTTTCACGTGCAGCGAAGGCATGCCTCGCGAATTCACAGACCGGACGTTCGTTAACGCGTCCCGGCCGATCGAGCCGATTTCAGGTCACGGTCTCGCCGACGAGGCTGATGCGAAACACCGTCTTCTTGTTCTCGTCGAGCAGCTCCATCCGCCACTCGGCATCCCGCTTCAGGCCGCGCGCGATGCTGCCGAGCAGATTGGCGCAGACCTCGGTCATCTCGGTCCACGCGGCTGCGCGATCCTCGAACTCGTATGGCTGATCAGCGGCGCCGGAGTAGCGGCCTGTGCTAATGCGGAAGAAGTACAGCGACATCGTTGAACCCTTTTTATCGGGCCGCGCCCCCCGGCCTTAGGCAAACTGGGGCGCGAGTCGCTACCAACGCATGAAAGCCGCGGACCGTATGAATACGGCGCAGCGGCTTCGTGATCGATCAGCGTTTTCAACGACAAAGTGCGCAGGCGAACCCGCGCAGCCAGCTCACTGGGTGGAACGGCGCAGTTCCAGCGGAGCGTCGTTCTTCGCGGGCTCGGATTTCGCTTCCGACTTCACCGGCTCGAGCCGGCTACCCTCGACACGCGGCGTCTCCACGCGCGCAGCGACTTCGGTGTTCGGCGCACCGACCGACCCGGTGTGCTCCGAGGAGCGCAGCGAGCGCGGACGCGCGACGGCGCGCGCCATCAGCATCTGGTTGCCGCCCTGGTGGTGGAAGTCGCAATAGGCGAAGCCCATGCCCGACACCGAGCCGCGGAAGCTGCGGTCATCGGTCTTTTCCAGGTTGAAACAGGGCTCGAACGGAATGCCCTTGATCGAGGCGCAGACGTTCTGGCCGCGGATCTGGAGCGTGTTGCCGGGCAGGCGGAGGTGTTTCACCGGGCCTGCGCCCGAGAACTGCACCGCGCCGGCGGCGCCGAGGTCGTCCAGGATGCGGCCTGCGCCGCGGGTGCCGTCGAAGCAGGTGAACGCAAACACCTTCCCGGCGACGAAGCGGCGCGCCTCGTCGGCATTCATGCTTCCAGCAATGGCCGGCGCCAACGTCGCTGCCGCCGTGACAGCCCCCAACACAATACGCGCAAGCATGCTCTACTCCGAACCAACCCCAGCGCGGGCGATGCCTTATCTCTTTACCCGCTGCTTACCATACTAACCATGGCGACATTGAAGCAGCTTGGTTGGTAAAGTCTGAACGCCGTTAGACAATTTTTACCACGATGCGACCGCGGACCTGGCCGGCCAGGATCTTCGCGCCCCATTCCGGAACTTCGTCGAGAGAGATTTCATGAGTGATTTCAGATAGTTTCGTCCGATCCAGATCGGACGCCAGGCGCTGCCAGGCGGCTTTTCGCGGCTCGATCGGACACATCACCGAATCGATGCCGAGAAGGCACACCCCGCGCAAAATGAAGGGTGCGACAGACGACGGCAGGTCCATGCCGGCTGCCAGGCCGCAGGCAGCAATCGCCCCGCCGTACTTCGTCATCGACAACAGATTCGCGAGCGTGGTCGAACCGACGCTGTCCACACCGCCGGCCCAGCGCTCCTTGGCGAGGGCCTTGGCCGGCGCCGACAGTTCATTACGATCGACCACCTCGGTCGCGCCGATTTCTTTCAGATAGTCCGCCTCCGCGGTCCGGCCGGTCGAGGCGATGACGTGGTAGCCGAGCCTGGACAGCACGGCGATGGCGACCGAGCCGACGCCGCCGGCCGCGCCCGTCACCACGACGGGGCCGCTCTTCGGGGACAGGCCGTGCTTTTCCAGCGCCAGCACGGAGAGCATCGCAGTGAAGCCTGCGGTGCCGATCGCCATGGCATCGCGCGCCGACAGGCCCTGCGGCAAGGCGACCAGCCAGTCGCCCTTCACCCGCGCCTTCTCGGCATAGGCGCCGAGATGGGTCTCACCCATGCCCCAGCCGGTGCAGACGACCTTGTCGCCCGCCTTCCATGCGGGATGCGAGGAGGCTTCGACCGTGCCGGCGAAGTCGATGCCGGCGATCATCGGGAAGCGGCGCACCACCGGCGCCTTGCCCGTCAGCGCGAGGCCATCCTTGTAGTTCAGCGTCGACCATTCCACGCCAACGGTGACATCGCCATCCATCAGCTCGGCTTCGTCGAACTGCGCGAGCGTGGCGGTGGTGCCCTTGTCCGCCTTGTCGATCCGGATCGCCTTGAATCTGGCCACGACTGCACTCCCTGACTTGTTTCAGGAATTGTTTAGCCGATCAGGCAGGCTGCGCAACCGCTCGCTGAGCCGGTTTCTCCACGATCGGAATATTGATCAGTGCCGAGAGCACGCCGAACAGGATCGAGAGCCACCAGATCGGCGTGTAGGAACCGAAGCGCTCGAACACGATACCGCCGAGCCAGACGCCGAGGAAACCGCCAACCTGATGGCTGACGAAGGCAAAGCCATAGAGCGTGGCGAACCAGCGCGTGCCGAACATCAACGCGACCAGCGCCGAGGTCGGCGGCACCGTCGACAGCCAGGTCAGGCCGGAGACCGCGCCGAACGCGATCGCCGAGAACGGCGTGATCGGGAACGAGATGAAGGCAAGCGTCGCAAGCGCGCGGGTGAAATAGATCACGGAGAGGATGTAGCGCTTGGGCAGCGAGTTCTGGAGATAGCCGACGCTGAGCGACCCGATGATGTTGAACAGGCCGATCGCCGCGATCACCCAGCCGCCGGTTTGCGTCGAGATGCCGCGATCGACCAGGAAGGCCGGCAGATGCACCGTGATGAAGGCGAGCTGGAAGCCGCAGGTGAAGAAGCCGAGCACCAGCAGCACGTAGGAGCGATGGCCGAAGGCTTCGGCAAGCGCCTTGGTGAAGGTCTGCTCATCCGCAGGCGCCTTGCTCGCGGAGCTCTCGGCCGGCGGCGTGGAGAGCGCCAGCGACAGCGGAATGATCAGGAGCATCAGGAAGCCGAACACGGTGAGCGCCTGCTGCCAGCCGAAATTGTCGATCAGCGCCACGCCGATCGGCGCGAACAGGAATTGCCCGAACGAGCCCGCCGCCGTGCCGGCGCCGAGCGCAAGCCCGCGCTTCTCGGCCGGCAGCAGCTTCGTGAACGCCGACAGCACCAGATTGAACGAGCAGCCGGCGAGACCAAAGCCGACCATGACGCCCGCGCCGATGTTGAGCGACAGCGGCGTCGACGAATAGCGCATCAGCAGAAGACCGCCGGCGTAAAGCAGAGCGCCAACACACATCACCCGGAACAGGCCGAAGCGATCGGCGACCGCGCCGGCGATGGGCTGGCCCAATCCCCACAACAGATTCTGGAAGGCGATCGCGAGCCCGAACACGTCGCGGCCCCAGGAGAACTCGTGGCTCATCGGCTGTACGAAGAAACCCAGCGCCGAGCGCGGGCCGAAGCCGAGCATGCCGATGGCACAGCCGCAGAGAATGATGATGGCCGGGGTGCGCCAGGAGGAGGAACGTGAAGCCGGACCGAGCTCGCCTGCTTGTGTCGACATGCGCTTCCTCATGTGTCGGTGGCGGGTCCGGAATAGGCAGCCGCAAAGCAGCCGTTTAATGCAGATGCATGGAAATCCCAAGTCAAAAATGATTGCGTTCCACGAAGGGCTGCCGCGGGAGCATTGCGTTTCCTCGCGGCCTCGCCCGGCGGGCAAAGGCGCGACTTGACGGGAATGTGTGCGGCTGGGCCTAGCGGCTTACCGTATGGCGTGTTACCTTCGATTTACTCATATTGAGTATATGTAAGCTCTAGCGAAACCCACCGGCCCTCTCGGCCGGATTTCTCAAGCTCCATATATACTCACATAGAGCATAATTAGCATTCACGGGAGGCTTCGATGCCGATCACTGGAATTTACGGCCCCGACGATCTTGCAGGCCGGCCGCAGGCCCAAACCACCGCTCCCCGCGCCGCGCCGCCAGCGCGAACGGCGCCGGCGCTGCCGATGCCTTCGCTGGAATGGACATCAGAGGTCGAGCGCGTCACCGCCCCGCTCTACGAGCGCGTGAAGCACGTGATCCCGCCGATCGAATGGCCGCTGATGGCGCCGACGATCAAGGCGATCAACGAGTTGAAGGCGGCGCGAGGCGCCGTGATCCTCGCGCACAATTACCAGGCGCCGGAGATCTTTCACTGCGTCGCCGATATCGGCGGCGACTCGCTCCAGCTCGCGATCGAGGCCACCAAGGTGAAGGCCGGCATCATCGTCCAGTGCGGCGTGCACTTCATGGCGGAGACCTCAAAGCTGCTCAATCCGGACAAGACGGTGCTGATCCCGGATTCGCGCGCGGGCTGCTCGCTCGCGGCCAGCATCACCGGCGCCGACGTGCGACTGCTCCGCGAAAAATTTCCCGGCGTGCCGGTGGTTGCCTATGTCAACACATCGGCGGAGGTGAAAGCCGAGGTCGACATCTGCTGCACCTCGTCGAACGCGGTGCAGGTGGTCGAGAGCCTGAACGCACCGACCGTGATCTTCCTGCCCGACCGCTATCTCGCAAGCTATGTGGCGTCGAAGACCGACGTGAAGATCATCGCCTGGAAGGGCGCCTGCGAGGTGCACGAGCGTTTTACGGGCGAGGAGCTGCGCAGCTATCGTGAGGCCGACCCGTCGGTGCAGATCATCGCCCATCCCGAATGTCCGCCTGACGTGCTGGCTGAAGCCGACTTCACCGGCTCGACCGCGCACATGATCAACTGGGTCCGCGAGAAGCGGCCGCGGCGGCTCGTGATGATCACGGAATGCTCGATGGCCGACAATGTGCGCGCCGAGCTTCCTGACGTCGAGATGCTGCGCCCCTGCAATATCTGCCCGCACATGAAGCGCATCACGCTCGCCAACATCCTGGAGAGCCTGCTGACGCTTGGGGAGGAAGTCACGATCGATCCCGCGCTTGCGATGCGCGCGCGGCGTTCGGTCGAGCGGATGATCAATCTGAAGAATTGAGAGCGAAACATGCAAGACAACATCCACAACCTCACCCGCAGCACCGACGATGTCGTTATCGTCGGTGGCGGCCTTGCCGGACTCTTTTGCGCGCTAAAACTCGCGCCGCGGCCGGTGACGCTGATTTCGGCCGCACCGCTCGGACAAGGCGCATCATCCGCCTGGGCGCAAGGCGGTATCGCCGCCGCCGTGGCCGAGGGTGATACGCCGGAGGCACACGCTGCGGACACCATTGCCGTCGGCGGCGGCATCGTCGACGAAACGGTCGCGCTTGGAATCGCGCGCGAGGCCGCGCCGCGGATACACGATCTGCTCGCCTATGGCGTGCCGTTCGACCGCGATCTCGAAGGCCGGCTCGCCGTCGGACGCGAAGCCGCGCATTCGGCGCGGCGCATCGTGCATGTGCGCGGCGACGGCGCGGGTGCCGCGATCATCGCG
>Ga0307510_10011018_pt1 | contig 10748 bp, 9 predicted proteins | sample 12_EM_MG_FD_207224 | JGI IMG/M metagenome (GOLD analysis project Ga0307510, IMG submission 207224) | Populus trichocarpa ectomycorrhiza microbial communities from riparian zone in the Pacific Northwest, United States - 12_EM | ecosystem: Host-associated > Plants > Roots > Unclassified | place... | reverse complement strand
CGAACGGCGTCGCCAAACACTCCATGTGCGCCAATTGCTTGGGGGCGCAAGCCAGTTCCAGCCTTCCCTTACAGATGGTCTTCGCAATCCTAATAGCGCCCGCTTCTGCTTCGAGCCGCTCAAGTTCGGTGTTGATACAGGACAAGTCGTCGTCCAGTTTGTGGTAGCATGCGATATCCGCAGCGACGCCCCAGTCATCAAGTCAGTGGGCTGCTTTGGCGAAGTTAGCATGAACAGCCAGGGTACTGACCAGGAGTTGATGGAACCAGGCGGGAAGGGGGTTGATGGGTTCGGATGAGTAAACCGCTCGGGCGTAGATGGGAAGCGAGTACGGGGTGTCCAGTGGTCCTTGTTCTTGTCCGTATGCTTGGACGTAGCCATCATGGGCAGGGGTAACCCAATATGCCTCGGCATAGACTCCTTCGCCCAAAGGGATCTTGAGGTCGGGGTACATGGTGTTGTGGACGTATCCATCGGGGGCCCATTCATAGGTTTCAGCATATCCTTCAATGGCGGCCTCAAGTCTCTTGACTTTGTCCTCGAAGGCGATGATAGCGAAGCGGTGGATTTCTTCACGATTCTTGACGGTCTGGACCAGACTGGTGGCAATGTCACGGAGGGTACTGGGGTCGATATGGGCGTTGGTGGTGAATATTGTTTCCACAGTATGAGGGGAATAGCATGATGGGGGGGGCGCAGGTCGACTTCCGGTGGGGGATTTGGCTGAGGCATTGACGGAGTAATCTGACATGGGGGGCGTAGGGGTGTTGCCGATATGGATGAGGGAGTAGTGCTCGCCGTTAATGGTGATAGGTGCAAAGGGGTTCACGGCAAAAGTATGGATGTTCAAGAGCGTGGACGTGAGTGGGATGGATACATTGTCCAGGTTGGAAGACGTGGAATTTGTGAGTTGTGAACAGCGGTAGACGGATCAGAGAGGCTAGAAATGACTGGCAAGAAGGAATTTGGGGTGGAACCCAATGATCTTCTTCCCAACCGAGAGGTTCTTGATCGCAAGCCAGGATGAAGGGAGATGGGGGTTTGTAGCGATAGTTGTCCCACTTTTATATTCTCGAGCGGAGTTCCTTTGTGATAAGCTTTGACTAAGTCAGGCACGTGGGTGTCTGCTGCAGATTCCCATGTGTCATCGCTATCAGGGTATCCTTTCCAATGGATCAGATATTGCAGGGTCCTGTTACGCCCAAAGTATCGGTGGTTACAGATTCGCTCCACTTCGTATTGTTCTTCATCATTGATCAGGTCAGGTGGTGGTCGGGAGAAGTTGGGGCCGTAGGCGGTTGTTTCGCGATAGGGCAATAAGAGAGAAGCATGGAACGTGTCGTGAATTTTCCATGTCAGGGGTAAGGTGAGTTGATATGCCACCGGGGAGATCTCCTTGACGATCTTAAAGGGACTGTATCTTTTGGGCACAAGCTTGGTGGCTTGATACGGGAGACAGAGGTTTTTTCCTTCTAACCAAACTTGGTCTCCAGTGTTATATTGTGCTGAGGGGGTTCCTGATTTCTCAGCGACTTGGTTTAACGCCGCCGTTGCTTGGGCACGTCTTTCTTCCATCAGATGAATTCTTTCTTCTGTTGTTTCGTTGGTAGACGGGGTGGTTATTGCTGGATTTAGTTTGAGGTCGTACCCTAGAATGATTTGATTGGGCGATAGTCCGGTAGTCGAGTTTTTCCGGTTGTTATGCACAGCAGTGGCCAGAGATAACCATTGAGTCCAATCTTTGGGGGCTGCTGATGTTACTAGGTGCAGATATTGTTCTACCCATTGGTTCTTTCTTTCGCTTAGTCCATCGGTTTGGGGGTGAAAGGCCGTTGATAGGTTCTGTTGGACATCTAGCCTTTTTGCCAAGGCCTTTCCGAAGTGTGATGTGAATCTGGGGTCGCGATTGCTGATGACCTTGATGGGTAGTCCAAACCATCAGAACACGTGGTCCATGTAAAGTTGAGCAATTCCTGGTCCCGTGATGGTTGTGTCACATGCTAGGAATATAGCAGCTTGTGAACATCCTTGGTCTACAATGGTGAGGATGGTGTCTTTTCCTTTCATGGGGGGTAATCCGGTGATTAGGTCCATTGCTACTCATTGGAACGGTCGGGTGTCGGGTTCTGTGGGGATGCGGTAGGGTGGTACTTTGGTGCGATGCGTAAGTATCTTGTTTTGTTGGCAAATGGCGCATCCTTTTACATAGTTGGCAATCCATTCTTTCATGTTCAGCCAATAATAGCGTTCTTGGGTTTTACGGAGTGTTTCATCTCTTCCAGGATGTCCTGCGGATGGGTGGTCATGCATGAGGTTCATAATTCCTCTCTTGACAATATCAATTGGTGGCACAGATATTTTTGTTTCTGGTTTTAGGGTAGCGATTTTGAACTTTTGCACTGGTAGGACTGTGATTTGTTGGTTATCTTCTTTCCCCTGGTCTACCCCTGGGAGTTGTGAGAGAGCATCGGGTGGAATGTTGGTCTTTCCAGGGATATAATGTCACGGACCCCCCCCGCTTAGCTAATCTTCTCCTTCCTATTTTGTCCGTTCTCGTTCTGTTCTCGTCCGTGACTCCGGGCCGCTTTGCCCACTCTTGCTTACTTATCAATGGACTGGTCTCGCGTTTTCTAGAGACTTCCATACGTTTCTCTACGCTTCTCTCTCGCTCCATGACCTTCTATGGTCTTCTCCTATTTTCTGGTAGCTTCCGTCCCATATGTATATAACCTGTACTACTTAGCATAGAACGGCTTTCCTAAGCTCGTTCTATTCGTGCAATCAGACTTTGATAGTCTCTTCTCACACTTGAACGCGTGCAGCTTCCATCGAACGAACCTCTCTTGCATTAGTCAGCTCTGCTGCTAATTGCCTTTGACTCTATACGTCTCGAGATCACGTGCTAGTGTCTCGCTCGATTCCAAGTCACGCTTGGGCTTGTGTAATCTTCACTCGTCACCTTCCTTGTCACGTGACGTCTCACGTGACCGATTTCCCTTCTGGGAACGACCCCTCTCCGAAATCCATCTTCGTAATCTTGTCCGAGATCCCCGAACCCCGAGATCCCCGAACTCGATCTGACACGGTGGTCTGACCGTGACATTAGAACGAGCTTCTCCTCTCCCCAGAAATCAACGATGACTTCGACTCCCTCCGGATCGAAAGAAAAACAGAAAACCCCTGAAGGATTGGGCATTCCCACAGACTGGCGTGTACGCGCAATTGATCAACCAACCGAAGAATCCTTGGCAGTATTGGACCTTCCTTTTGAAACGAAGCCTGAAACCAAGGACACAGTCCCATCTGAGTTCTCGGAACGAGTCCGCCATTTGGTCGGAGGACAAGACATTGTCGTTCATATCGACGGAAAACAAGTGTCCAAGAAAGCCCCCTTTACTGCCTATTACGCTTGCTTTAAAGGAGCTCTGCTAGCGTTGTCCAACGTCTTTGGAGTCTGGTTCGAAATCCGACTCCGAGCGGGAAACACCTACGAATGTTTCCGTCTGGCACGACCAAGTCTCCAATTGAAGGACTTCCCAATGAAAGGGATCAACTATGCACGACTTCGACTCACTAGCCTCCCAATCACTCGAGTCCCCTCCAGAGCAACATCTCCAATCCGACCGACCCTATTGGACATATCAGCAGTCACTCCACACGAAGGAGATGTCTTTCACGAAACCAACCCTGATGATAGGGAAGCACCGGCTAGTAACACGAGTCGATCTTCGTCCCCCGACCCGGAAGAACAACCCGAGCGAAAGTCCTTCGCAGGGTTTGGATCATGGAGAATGCGTTCTTCGCGCACGGCTAGACAACCATCTAGGCCCCCACCACGTCGCCCAAAAGGAACAGGGGATGACCCATTCGGTCTGGACGACCTCTTGGACGAACCTGAAAGGACAAACGACAAAGGACGTCGTTTAGAAGGCATCCACCCAGACAAATTCGAAGGAGATAGATCCAAGACTAGACGATTCCTGAACCAATTTAACAGGTTCATGCTGATGAATCGAAAGGCAGATATAGCCAAAGACCCCATCTCCAAATGCATTTACTTCATGTCGCTCCTTGACGGAGAGAAGGTCAATGGATGGGTAGATATGGCCTTCAACTGGCTAGAAGAAATCGAGGCCGACCCTAGTCTTATCGATCGTTTCTCCAACCCTTGGAAAATGATGGAGGAAAAGTTCAAAGTGTCCTTCACCGACTACGCCGAACGAGAGCGCGCACAAGATCTACTCGGCAAACTAAGGATGACTGGCGATAACCTTGACAAGTATCTCGCCGCCTTTGAGACTCTGGGGAGTCGAGCAGAACTCAATCCGGACGACCCGTCGAACTTACGAACCTTTGCCCAAGGACTCCCCCGCCAGTTAGCTGATGCCTGTCTGGCCATGGAAAACCCCGATACCTACGCACAATGGAGAGCTGCAGCTCAACGACAGCAGGTGATCTACCTGAAAAAGAAGGCGTTACACTCTGAGTATGGAACTCGCAATTCCGCTCGAAACGCCGGTCAAACCCCTCAACAGAAACAGAACTCTGGATGGGTTTGGCGACGCCCTGGGGGAAACACCAATCCCAACAATCAAAATTGGCGCGGACAAGGGAATCGAACGCAACCTCCTCGTCCTCGTCTCCCTCCTCGGAATGATGATGCCATGGACCTCTCAGTAATCCGCAAAGCCACGACCGACAAAGAAAAGGAAGAATATCGTCGTACCGGACGATGCTTCCAGTGCGGAAAACAAGGACACCTCGCACGCGACTGTCCCAGTAAACCAGCGTGCGCTCGCACGGTCCAAATCGAAGACAGCCAATCGACCGCGTCCAAAGACGAATCTTCCTTCACCCCAACTTCCTCTCTTGCTGCACGAGTAGCTCGTCTAACCGAAGAAGATCGCGGAGCGTTCATGGATGAAATGCGCTCCTTAGGAGAAGATATGGATTTTCTTGGCGCCTGAGTACTACGGCTCTTACTCGGGCAGTTCTGAATAGTTCTGGTTCTATGTATATAGCTCGAAATCATGCAATTCAAGTCCCCTTTCAGCTACGAACCAAAACGAAACGAGTCGACCAAAAAGCACTACTTGACTGTGGCGCTACAGAATGTTTTATCCACCCTCGGGCGGTGAAACGTCTTGAACTTACGACTAGGACACTGGTGAAGCCTCGAAAAGTACAAAATGTCGATGGTTCTCCTAATAAATCTGGAGAAATCCTACAAGCTGTCGATCTACTAGTCAACAATAACGGACGGAAAGCCTCCCATTCCTTCTTTGTCGCCAATATAGGGCGCGACGACTTTATCCTAGGCTATCCATTCTTCGAAGCGTCAAATCCAAATGTTGACTGGAATGGAGGGCGTATAGAAGGGTTTACAACAATCTCTTCTACAAACGCTGATGCTTGGCGACCTCCCCTTAAAGGAACTAGACGTCGAGATACGACTCCAGCCTGGGTACGATGCATCCCTGGATGGGAAAAAGGCGATGAAATCTGGCTTCAAACTAGGGTTGCTAAAACTACAGTAGCTCAACAACTCGCAGAGGCCTCTACAGACAAGACAAAGCGAACCTGGCAAGAATTAGTTCCTGAGCGGTATCATCGACACGGTAAAGTCTTCTCCGAAAAAGCTTCAGAACGATTCCCCGATCGTCGACCATGGGATCACACTATAGAGTTGAAGGATGACGCCCCTACCTCTATAAACTGCCGCGTTTACCCGCTGTCTCCCAAAGAAAAGGAAGAACAACGAGAATTCCTTTCTCAAAATCTTCGCCTTCAACGAATTCGCCGATCCAAATCCCCTTATGCCAGTGGCTTCTTCCTTATTCGAAAGAAAGACGGCAAGTTTCGTCCTGTCCAAGACTATCGAAACTTAAACAAATGGACAATCCCCAACAAATACCCGCTACCTCTGATCTCTGAGTTGATCTACGACCTTGCAGAAAAGCGGTTATTCTCCAAGTTCGATATTCGCTGGGGATACAACAACATTCGCATTAAAGAAGGTGATGAGTACAAAGCCGCCTTCAAAACTAGCGAAGGACTGTTCGAGCCGACTGTTATGTTCTTTGGACTGACCAATTCTCCGGCCACCTTCCAGACAATGATGGACGATATCTTCCAAGAAGAGATCGCACAGGGTTGGCTCCGCATCTATATGGATGACATGATCATTGCCACAGAAGATGACGAGGTCCTACACGAGCTCAGAGTCAACCATATCCTCGACAAACTTGAGAAATTCGACCTCTTCCTTAAACCAGAGAAATGCAAGTTTCATCAACATGAAGTCGAGTATCTTGGCGTATTGATTGGCAATGGCTCCGTCAAAATGGATCCTGTTAAAGTCCAAGGTATCACGGAGTGGCCCGTGCCTCTGACGGTCAAGGACGTGCGTAGCTTCCTGGGTTTTTGCAATTTCTACCGGGCGTTCATCAAGAACTTCTCGGACATTGCACGCCCCCTGAATGATCTCACTCGCAAGAATGAACAGTTCATCTGGTCCAAAGAACGGAATGACGCCTTCCTCCGTCTCAAGGCTAGTTGCAGTAGTTACCCGGTTCTCCGCACCCCGGACTGGTCCAAACAATTCGTTATGGAAACGGATGCATCCGGTTATGCGCTCGGTGTAGTCATCGCACAGGAATTTGAAGACGGCATTCATCCCATTGCCTTTCACTCCCGAAGCCTTCTACCGGCCGAAAAGAACTACGACGCCCACGATAAAGAACTCGCCGCAGTGATCTTTGGGTTCAAAAGTGGTCGCCCCCTATTTTTGGGTGCCACACACGCCATTCGAGTCCGCACGGACCACAAAAATCTTCAGTATTTCCGCGACCCTCGAAAGATCACCGGCCGTCAGGCACGTTGGATTGAATTCTTACAGGACTTCGACTACACTCTCGAACACATTCCTGGGTCAACAAACACCGTGGCTGATTTGTTGTCGCGAAGAAAGGACCTTAACAAGGGGGTGGATTCCAACGAACCTCGTATTCTACTCCCCAACCATCTCTTCGCGCCGACAAATCCCATCGAGGTACACAAAATCTTTCTCGAAGACGACCCCGACCTTCGACGGGACATCCTACAAACCCTCCACGACTCTCCTGCTGCCGGTCATCCGGGCATTTCGAACACCTGGGAACTTGTCCGCGAACAATATGAAGGCCCTAGACTTCGTGAATTCGTCGAACAATATGTAAAAGGGTGTGCACGCTGTCAAGAGTCCAAGACTAACGTACATCGATCAAAAGCACCCTTACAACGCTTTGACACACCCGTCGAAGAAGGACCTTTCCAATATGTCTCGATGGATCTGATCACAGACCTCCCCAAATCACAAGGATTTGATTCTATCCTCACGATCGTGGACCAAGGATGTTCCAAAGCGGCTAAATTCATTCCTTGTACCAAAACGATCGACGGGACAGGAGTAGCGCTCGAATACTTGAAACACCTCGTGCCTTGGTTCGGACTTCCCAAACGAATCATCTCAGATCGAGACCCTCGATTCACGTCGGCGTTCGCAAAAGAAATGTGTAAAGCATTAGGGATTCAACAGAATCTGTCTACCGCCTTTCACCCTCGTACTGATGGACAAACCGAGCGTATGAACGCATGGATCGAGCAATACCTACGACCTTGGACCTCAGGAAAACCCTCTGCATGGAGCCAGCTTCTCCCCGTCGCAGAATTCGCGCATAATTCCTGGAAACACGACGTAGCGCGCAAATCCCCCCATGAACTTCTGATCGGAATCAAACCACAGGTGATTCTGAAACACCTAGAAGGGCCGGTACCTGCTGCGGAAACACGCCTTCGCCTCCTGGAGGAATCTAGACAATCGGCCCAGAAGCTTCTACAAAACGTACAAAGTCGCAAAGATAACAAGAAACTGACGGAGATTAAAGAAGGCGATCAAGTCTGGTTAGAGGGACGCAATCTCTCTATCGCTGGCAATCGCAAACTTTCCCCAAAGCGGTATGGCCCCTTCAAAGTCTCGCAAAAGATAAGCCCTGTTGCAATGCGACTCGACCTTCCCGCATCGATGAAAATCCACAACGTGTTTCACACGGATCTCCTCCTTCCATATAAGGAGACGGAACAATATGGCACGCCCTATACACGCCCCCCTCCGATCATCGATAGCGAAGAAGAGTACGAGATCGAGAACATTCTAGACGCACGGCGTTTCGGCAAGAAACGTAAACTGCAGTACCTCGTGCACTGGAAAGGGTACCCTCATTCCGATGATCAATGGATCGACCACGCAGACCTCAATGCCCCAGATTTATTAGCAGACTTCTATCTTTCCAACTCCGCTACGGCTGGACGACCAGTTGTATAAAGACACCCTCGACGACCCCCAATAAGTTCTTATCCTCCTCACTACTCTTCAAACTGGCTTCCCCGTTTTCCATCTTTCACACCTTCGATGAATGCTTCCAACAAAACCTCTTCAGCATTCGCCGAGATCACGACGACCCCGTCAGACAACCACTTAACCACCTAGTCCAAGTCTGCTCAACGATCCACAACATGTCCGACGCCACCTCCGCCATTTTCGTCCCTTCCCGCTCTGCTTCACCCAACAACGACCGTGCTGGCAGCACTCCTTACGTCGTTACCTCTCCTCCCCCAGATAGTCCCACTGACTCCGAAGCGGCTTGGCCACATCAAATGATGCTAGAACACGTAGCGACCATACTTGGGGCCGACATAGAAGAAGTTCGCCAACGCTTCCCCGACAACCGCTCCCTTCTACCAATCGATATTCCCCCTCCTCGTGCTCTATCTCCCGTCTTCGTCCCGCCTGCTCCCTCGCCCCCGTTCATTCCCGGATCACCTATCGGACCCTATCCAGGGACCGAACTAGCTGAGTACAGCGACCCGGATTTTCCTTCTGAACCACCCTCTACTTCGTCTACAGCCGAGTCTTCTATGATCGTTGTCATGGCCGACGGTGTCTGACACTTTGACGAAGGCGAAGAGGAGCTCTGTCGCCCGTCCCCTCGCATCCCCCTTGCTGACATTACGCCGATTTGCCAAGTGTCCCACTCTCCGAGGGACACTACCGATTATGAAGAACTCGCCATGGTTCTGTACCGACAGGTATCGGAACAAGACGCGAAGATCAAAAGGCTCGAGGAAGACAAAGAAAACCTGGCACCACCCCCTACTGATCCTCAACCTGACACACACCCCGGTCCTGGCTGGCAAGATAACTTCGACGCCACCGGTACCCGCCACTTCTTTGTCATCCCTCGTGAAGATGAAGATGTCATCGCCCCCTTCATTCGTTATGATCTCCGCAACCCTTTCCCTGAACTTTTGGCCACACTTGGGCGCAACTGTGCTATCTACTCCCGTCCCCTTCACGCGGCTCCTCAGACATCTCGTGCTTCCCCACTGTCGCCACGCAACGAGTTATTCTTCCATCCCGACCTCGAACTGACTAGAGGAGTAGATTGGGCCATCCTCTACGAGGACGACCCCACGCTGGCCGGCGAAGTTCAACACTTCCGCTCCCACAAAAAGGCCTGCGATCGCCTCGCAAAACGAATGGGGCAACTTCGTGAGTCGCTAGAGGTAGAGAGGCAGGCCCTTTATCGCAGTTCGGCCCGTCTCACCGGTGCCAATGCCCTCGGACGCCTACAATGCCACATCGACTCCTCCCTCCACATCGCCCCTTCGTTCTCCACCGCGCGGGTCAAGAAGATCCGCGCGTCCATCCGCAATCGGGTCACAGAAGAACGCGCTCGTCACCCGACTGAGTGTATGTGGTGCGGCAAAGCAGGCCACACCATCGACACCTGTTTCTGTATCGGCCTCTGCCGCCACTGCTCCCGTCGCGGTCATACTGGGGTTGATTGCAAGGACCCCCATTGTATGTGTCTAGAGTATGGAGATTGTAAGGTGTACCCCACTCATCCTAACTTCGAACGTGGATACTGCGCTGCTGTCGACGATCAGGTTGACGTCTAAAGGACGTTAACAAGGGGGTAATGTCACGGACCCCCCCCGCTTAGCTAATCTTCTCCTTCCTATTTTGTCCGTTCTCGTTCTGTTCTCGTCCGTGACTCCGGGCCGCTTTGCCCACTCTTGCTTACTTATCAATGGACTGGTCTCGCGTTTTCTAGAGACTTCCATACGTTTCTCTACGCTTCTCTCTCGCTCCATGACCTTCTATGGTCTTCTCCTATTTTCTGGTAGCTTCCGTCCCATATGTATATAACCTGTACTACTTAGCATAGAACGGCTTTCCTAAGCTCGTTCTATTCGTGCAATCAGACTTTGATAGTCTCTTCTCACACTTGAACGCGTGCAGCTTCCATCGAACGAACCTCTCTTGCATTAGTCAGCTCTGCTGCTAATTGCCTTTGACTCTATACGTCTCGAGATCACGTGCTAGTGTCTCGCTCGATTCCAAGTCACGCTTGGGCTTGTGTAATCTTCACTCGTCACCTTCCTTGTCACGTGACGTCTCACGTGACCGATTTCCCTTCTGGGAACGACCCCTCTCCGAAATCCATCTTCGTAATCTCGTCCGAGATCCCCGAACCCCGAGATCCCCGAACTCGATCTGACACGGTGGTCTGACCGTGACATATAAAGGATATTGAAGTCATATTCTTGCAGGTCTGCATGCCAACGTGCGGTTCTCCGGTTGAGATTCTTGGGAGATTTCCAGTATTGTAAGTTTGTGTGGTCTGTCATGATAGTAAATGGTTCTT
>Ga0307510_10011017_pt1 | contig 10749 bp, 8 predicted proteins | sample 12_EM_MG_FD_207224 | JGI IMG/M metagenome (GOLD analysis project Ga0307510, IMG submission 207224) | Populus trichocarpa ectomycorrhiza microbial communities from riparian zone in the Pacific Northwest, United States - 12_EM | ecosystem: Host-associated > Plants > Roots > Unclassified | place... | reverse complement strand
CCTCGCCACCGTCCGTGCAGATCACCTCGTTCGAGGTGTGGAAGTCCTCCCCGTCACAGGTGAGCTCCGAGCGGGTACGCACCGTGGCCTCCCAGCCGAGCTCCGGCCGGTGCAGCCGGACCGACCAGTTGGAGCGGGCGCGCGCCGACAGGGGGTCCGCCTCGTCGATCGTGTACGTCTCCAGCGCGTCCTCGGCGAACTCGAGACCGTCGGGATACACCCGGGTGCCGCCGTAGCGCGGGTCGACCTCCAGTCGCCACTCGCCCTTGGCCACGTCCCGTACGACCAGCCGCTCCGGGCGCGGCTCGTCCAGGGTGACGGGGTGGGCGACGCCGAGCGGCTCGGACTGCTCCGGTTCCTCGAAGGCGACCGTTCCGTCCGTCTCGCGGTCACGCACCGGCAGTTCGAGCACGCTGCCGGCCGGGTCCAGGGTGAAGCCCGCCGCCGATTCCGGCTGCGGCCAGATCCACGGCCAGTACGCGGAGGAGACGGCCAGCCGGATGAGGTGGCCGGCCGGGAAGGCGTGGCCGATGCCGTTCAGCTCGAACTCGACGTCCTCCGTGGCACCCGGCTCCCACGGCACCGCCCGGTCCCGCCCCTGGCGTGCGGACAGGTTCAGTACACCCCGGGTGACCAGGGTCGAGGAGCCGTCCGGGGCGACATCGCAGACCCGCGCGATCACCTGGCCGCGCGGTACCTCGGAGCGCAGCCTGAGCCGCACCCTCGGCCGCCCCAGCACCCAGGTCTCCTCGCCCACCTCGAACTCGAAGCACACCGACCGCGCGTCCTCCTCCCGCTGGTCCGGCGGCAGGTCGGCGTCGTTCCCGAACGGGAAGAAGCGGCCGGCGTCGATGCCGGTGTGCTGCGGGGAGCGGACCAGACGCGGGGCGCCCTGAAGGACGTGCGACACGGGCGTGACGTGCGGGGAGGGCCAGGCCGGCTCGCCGACCCAGCGGCCGGGCAGGGTGTCGTAGACCGTGGCCGGGGGGTGCGAGTCGCTGACGTAGGCGCGCAGGAGGGGCTCGTCGAGAGCGCCCGTCGCCTTGCCCTTCAGCCAGTGGTCCCACCAGCGCAGGGTCTCCTGGAGAAAGCCGATCGCGGGGCCGGGCGGCAGACCGCGGTCGGGATACTGGTGGGACCAGGGGCCGATCAGGCCGCGCACCCGGTCGGGCGGCAGGTGTTCGACGAGCCTGAGCACGGTGTCGCGGTACGGGTCGTGCCAGCCGCCCACCGCGAGCACGGCCGCGTCGATCGCGCCGTAGTCCTCGCAGACGCTGCCGTGACGCCAGTAGCGGTCCCGGGTCTGGTGGTCGAGCCAGGTGTGGATGAAGGGGTCGACCTCCTCCAGGCGCTCCAGCCACATCTGACGCCATGCCTCCCCGGCGTACCGCGGGTCCGGTGGCCGTGACACGAAGGCGAGCATGGTGGCCGCCCAGGCGTGCATGTCCACCGCGAGGACGGAACCTCCCATGTAGTGCACGTCGTTGTCATAGCGGTCGTCGGTGGAGCAGACGGTGACGATCGCCTTGAGCGGCTCGGGCGCGAGGGCCGCGATCTGGAGGGAGTTGAAGCCGCCCCAGGAGATGCCGAACATGCCGACCCCGCCGTCGCACCAGGGCTGCGCCGCCAGCCAGTTGACGACCTCGACGCCGTCGGCCAGCTCGGTGGCGGAGTACTCGTCGCCAGGAATGCCCTCGCTGTTGCCGTGCCCGCGGACGTCCACTCGTACGGAGGCGTAACCGTGGCCCGCGTACCAGGGATGGCGTTGCCAGTCGCGGGGCGCGGTCCAGTCGGTCAGCCGGTAGGGCAGGTATTCGAGGATCGCGGGTACTGGTTCGTCCGTCAGGGGGCGCCACACGCGCGCGTAGAGGAGGGTCCCGTCCGACAGCGGGATGCGGAGGTCCTCGTGGGTCGTCTCGTAGGGGAAGGACGTACGGATGTGCATGAGCGTGACCTCGTGAACTCAGTGGACCGGATGCATGGTGCGGCGCAGCCAGGGCGCGGTGGCCGGCACGGCCGGGCCCGCGGCCACCGCGACCGCGCCGGCGAGCCGGCCGCCGGCGACGGATACGAGGTGGAGAAGCGTCCCGTAGGCGGCGGAGACGGAGGCGGCCGTCCCGGCCGACATGGCGAGACCGCCGTGCGTGACCGTGTCGGCGAAGTAGAGGACGAGGACGGCCTGCATGCCGAGGAACGAGAAGCGTTCCCAGACCTCGAGACCGGAGAGGGTGAGCAGACCCCCCGGGTGGCCGAAGAAGGCGCGGTCGTTCTTGGGCGTCGGCGGACTGCCGGGGGAGATATCGGCGGTGGTTCGGGACACGATCGGCTACTTCCGTACAGGTCAGTACATACCAGTTGTTATCAAGTGATCAAAAACACACCGGCAGTGATCCGATACCGCCCAGGCTGGACGGGCAGGCCCTATCGGTGATCGAAACATGACCGGATACGCTGACTTGAGTGAGGGCACCGACCTATCGACAAACCGTGTAATCGCCAGTAGACACCAGCAGACAGGAGATCCCTCGTGACCGTCGTCGGGCCGTTCGGGCTGAGCGTGCGGGACCAGGCTCTGGAAGCCGATGTCCAGGCCGGATTGGCGGCTGTCGAGGAGGGACTGCTCGATGCCACCAAGAGCGAGGTTCCCTTCATCACGGAGGCCGCCCAGCATCTGGTGAGGGCGGGCGGAAAGCGTTTTCGGCCATTGCTCGTGATGCTTGCTGCCCAGTTCGGTGATCCCTATGCGCCCGGAGTCGTGCCGTCGGCGGTGGTCGTCGAGCTGACCCACCTGGCGACGCTGTACCACGACGACGTGATGGACGAGGCCGACGTGCGGCGCGGGGTGGACAGCGCGAACGCCCGCTGGGGCAACTCGGTCGCCGTCCTCACCGGTGACTTCCTGTTCGCGCGTGCCTCGCACATCCTGGCCGACCTCGGGCCCGAGGCGGTCCGGGTCCAGGCCGAGGCGTTCGAACGCCTGGTCACCGGGCAGATCCTGGAGACCGCCGGCCCCCAGGACGGCCGGGACCCGGTCGAGCACTACCTCGATGTCCTCGGCGGCAAGACGGGATCGCTGGTGGCGGTGTCGTGCCGCTTCGGGGCGATGATGTCGGGCGCCGACGAGACGGTGGTCGACGTGCTGACGCAGTACGGCGAGCGGCTGGGCGTCGCCTTCCAGCTGTCGGACGACGTCCTGGACATCGCGTCCGACTCCCACGAGTCCGGCAAGACCCCGGGCACCGACCTGCGCGAGGGCATCCCGACCCTGCCGGTCCTGCGACTGCGTGAACGGGCGGCCCGGCTGGGCCTGGCCGAGGACATCGCCCTGTGCGAGCTGCTGGACTCCGACCTCACCGACGACGAACGGCACGCTCAGGCACTGGCCGGCCTGCGCGCGCACCCGGCGCTGGAACAGGCCCGCCGTGACACGGTCCGCTACGCGGAGGACGCCCGCGCCGCGCTGGCCCCGCTGCGGGAGTGCGGCACGAAGCTGGCGCTCATGGAGATGTGCGACGCGGTGGTCCACCGAGCGGGCTAGCGACACACGTCGGTCTCCACCCGAGGTGGCGCCTCCCCACAACCCCTAGGGGGCATGGGGAGGCGCCGCCTCCGTGTGTCATACCGGAGGTGTACGTGGAGTTGAGCCCGCGGGTTGACGCATCTTCCCGGCCGATTTGGTCAGATGGACACCAGGGAAAACACCACTCCTCACCGATTCGGGTGAGAATGGCGGCTACGGGGTGGACACAGGGGAGTCGCACAGCCGCCGCCGACGACGGAGGTAGGGCACACATGGCACCGTACGAATCCGACGACAGCACGACTGCCGCGGAGGTCGACGACAGGTATCCGCGGCGGCGCAAGGCCGCGCGGTACGTCGTCCCGGTCGCGGTGGTGGGGGTGGCGGCGGCGACCATCGGCCTCGTCCCCGCACTCGCCGACTCCGGCGATCCCGACCTGCCGAAGATCAGCGCACAGGAACTCATCGAGAAGATCGCCGCGTCGGACGTACAGCAGCTGTCCGGGACGGTGCGGATCAGCACGGATCTCGGACTGCCCGACCTCGGCGGCCTGGAGAGCGGACTGGCCTCCGGCGCCATGGAGTCCGGCAAGGGCGACGGCGACGGCTCCTCCGCCGACCCGTCGGCCAAGCTCACCGAGCTCGTGTCCGGCACCCACACGCTGCGCGTCGCGGCCGACGGCCCGGACCGGCAGAAGCTGTCGCTGCTGGAGCGCGGCTCCGAGTACAGCGTGATCCACAACGGCAAGGACGTCTGGGGCTACGACAGCGAGTCGAACGAGGTCTACCACGCCACCGCGTCCGGCGACGCGGCGGCCGAGAAGGAGCGGGACGTCCCGGCCACGCCCAAGGACCTCACCGAGGAGGCCCTCAAGGCGGTCGACGACACCACCTCGGTGACCGTCGACGGCACCGCGCAGGTCGCGGGCCGCGACGCCTACCGCCTCGTCATCAAGCCCAAGGACTCCGGCTCCACCGTCGGCCAGATCACCGTGGCCGTGGACTCGAAGACCGGGCTGCCGCTGAAGTTCACGCTGACCCCGTCGAGCGGCGGCGCCGCCGTCGTGGACGCGGGCTTCACCCAGGTCGGCTTCGCCGAGCCGGCCGCCTCCACCTTCGACTTCACCCCGCCCAAGGGCGCGAAGGTGACCGAGGGCGAGAACATGGAGAAGGGCGCGCACGACTCGGCGGGCGCCAAGCACGAGGAGGACCTCGGCAAGGGGCTCGACGGCCTCAAGGTCATCGGCCAGGGCTGGAACTCCGTCGCCGTCCTCGACACCGGAGGCGAGGGCGTGCCCAGCGGCTCCGGGGCCGGCGGCGACCTCGGCGGCTTCCTCGGCTCGCTGGGCGACAAGGTCACCGGAAAGTTCGGCTCGGGCACGGTCTTCTCGACCCGCCTGATCAACGCCCTGATCACCGAGGACGGCAAGGTCTACGTCGGCGCGGTCGACAAGGCCGCCCTGGTGAAGGCGGCCGACGCGGGGCGGTAAGGCCCGTACGCGCACGAAGTGAGTACCGTACGCGCACGCGGTCAGTACCACGCGCCCGTACGGGCACGACGAATCGAGGGAGCCGATGGGCGAAACGTCCGCCACGGAAACGGAGTCCGAGCCGGATCCCCAGGGTGTGGATGACAGCGTCATCCACACCCGCGCGCTCACCAAGCGCTACCGCGGCGGACAACTCGCCGTCGACGGTCTCGACCTGACCGTCCCGGCGGGCAGCGTCTTCGGCTTCCTCGGTCCGAACGGCTCCGGCAAGACCACCACCATCCGCATGCTGATGGGCCTCATCGAGCCCACCTCGGGGGCGGCCAGGGTCCTGGGCCGCCCCATGCCGCGCTCCTCGCGCGCCGTGCTCCCGCACGTCGGCGCCCTCATCGAAGGCCCGGCTCTCTACGGCTTCCTCTCCGGCCGCCAGAACCTGACGCGGTACGACGCCGCCGACCCGACCGCCGACCCGCGCACCCGGGCGACCCGCGTCGCGACGGCACTGGACCGAGTCGGGCTCGCGGCCGCCGCCGGCAAGAAGGCGAAGGCGTACTCGCTGGGCATGAAGCAGCGCCTCGGTCTCGCGGCCGCCCTGCTCCAGCCGCGCAAGCTGCTCGTCCTCGACGAGCCGACCAACGGCCTCGACCCGCAGGGCATGCGCGAGATCCGCTCCCTGATCCGGGAGCTGGCCTCCGACGGCACGACCGTCTTCCTCTCCTCCCATCTGCTCGACGAGATCGAGCAGGTCTGCACCCACGCGGCCGTGATGGCGCAGGGCCGTCTGATCGTCCAGGGCCCGGTGGCGGACCTGGCGGCGGGCACCCGGGGCCGGCTGGCCGTGACCACCCCGGACGCCGGGGAGGCGGCACGGGTACTGAAGGAACAGGGGGCCTCGGACGTGGTCGTCACGGACGACCGGGTGACCGCCGAGCCACCGGACCGCGATCTCGCCGACGTGAACGCGGCGCTGGTGACGGCGGGCGTCCGGGTCCGCGGCTTCGGCCTCGAACGGGCCTCCCTGGAGGACGCGTTCGTGGCACTGACGGGGGAGGGCTTCGATGTCGCGGGCTGAGGTCGGCAGGGCTGAGGTCGAGGGGCCGGGGATGGAGCGAGCGGGGATGGAGCCGGCGGAGACCGAAGGGGCCGGCACCGCGCCGATCGCAGCCGTACGCACTCCTCGTGCGCTGTGGACCCTGGGGCTCTTCCGCAACGAACTGCTGACCACCTTCCGGCGCTGGCGCACGCTCGCGCTGCTCGCGGTGCTGGCGGCCGTGCCGATCCTGGTCGGGATCGCCGTGAAGATGGAGACCAGTGACGGCTCGTCGGCCGGTCCGGGCGGCGGAGGTCCGGCGTTCATCTCCCAGATCACCAACAACGGTCTGTTCCTGGTCTTCACCGCGCTCGCCGCGACACTCCCGTTCTTCCTGCCGATGGCGATCGGCGTCATCGCGGGCGACGCCATCGCCGGCGAGGCCAACGCGGGCACCCTGCGCTACCTCCTGGTCGCCCCCGCCGGCCGCAGCCGCCTCCTCCTCACCAAGTACGCGACGGTGATGGTCTTCTGCCTGGTCGCCACCCTGGTGGTCGCGGTCTCGGCGTTGACGGTCGGGGCACTGCTCTTCCCGCTCGGCGACCTGATCACGATCTCCGGCACCCGGATCGGCTTCGCCGACGGCCTCGGCAGGGCCCTGCTGATCGCCCTGGCCGTCGCCGCGTCACTGATCGGCGTGGCCGCCCTGGGCCTGTTCGTCTCCACCCTGACCAGCAGCGGTATCGCGGCGATGGCGACCACCGTGGGCCTGCTGATCACCATCCAGATCCTCGACCAGATCCCCCAACTCCACGCGTTGCAGCCGTACTTCTTCTCCCACTACTGGCTGTCCTTCGCCGACCTCATGCGCGACCCGGTGTACTGGGACGACCTGGTGAAGAACCTCGGCCTCCAGGCCCTGTACGCGGCGGTGTTCGGCTCGGCGGCCTGGGCCCGCTTCATGGCGAAGGACGTGACGTCCTAGGCGTCGTGCGGCAGGCGGGAATGGTCGGACAGGCCCTACGGGTCAATCGGTCTCGTACGGGAAGCGTGCGAAGGGCGGCTCCTGGGCGAAGAAGGTCTTGGCGCGGGCCAGTGCCTCGGTGTCGTTCAGGACGTCACCGGGCTTGCTGCCGTTGCCGAGCAGGACTCCGCCGAACCGCATCCCCAGGTACGCCGCCGAGTTGCTGAGCGTGCCGACCAGCGGGTCGGCCACCTCGCCCTCCTCGTGCGCGAGCGCGGTGACGCCCCAGAGGGTGCGCCCGGTCAGCGTCGCCTTGAAATCCAGGCCGGGGGTGCGCAGCCAGCCCGACCAGTGGTCCAGGTAGCGCTTGGTCTGGGCGGAGACGGCATACCAGTACAGCGGGGACGCGATCACGAGGTCCGTCGCCGCGAGCGTGGCGTCGAGCAGCAGCGCCAGGTTGCCCTCGGTGGGGCGGGTGTGATCGCTGTCGTGCCGCAGATCCTCGAAGTCGGGTACGGGATGCTCGGCGAGGTCGATCCACCGTTGCTCGACGTCCGCGGGGAGCTGTTCGGCGGCCCGGCGGGCCAGGAGCTCGGTGTTGCCGTCCTGGCGGGCGCTGCCCAGGACGAAAAGGAAACGGCGTGCCATAGGGGTCCCTCAGTGATCGACGGTCGTCGGCGTGTGTGCGCACGCGTCTCGCACGCACCCACCGCACGCCTTGCCTTACATGTGTTCGCATCTTATGCATGTGCAATCAACATGCGCAATCAGTCGTCGTGCCGTCGAGCGTCCGCAGCAGCAGATCCTCCCGCCCACGCGGTGCCACAAGCTGCAGCCCGACCGGGCAGCCGTCCGCCCCGAACCCCGCCGGAACACTGACCGCCGGATGCCCACTCAGGTTGAACGCCCAGGTCAGAGCTGTGGAGTAGCGCTCGCCCGGCCCTTCGTGTCCGTGCGGTGGGATGGGGGTGGTCGGCGTCAGCAGCAACTCCGCGTCGGCGAAGAGCGCGTCCAGTCTCCGGTCGTTCGCCGCCCGGACGCGGTGCGCGACGGCGAGATCCGCACCGGGCGTGCGCAGCGCGAGCCACGCGGGCGCGGGGTCCTCGAGGCGAAGCTCGGTGCGTGGCGGGACGGGGCGTACGGCGCCGGAGTCCGCGAGACGTACGGCCGCGGCGTGGGCGATGGCCACGATGTCGGGGTCGGGGTCGGCGAAGCCGAGGGCGGGGGACCAGACAGCGGACGGGGGAGTCGTGGTGGCTCGGGGAGAAGCGGTGGCCGGCGAAGCCGCGGAGGCCCGGAGCGGTGCGGTCGGGGTCGGGGGCGTCGCGGCGGAGTGGGTTCCCGGATGTGGCGCCGCCTCGCCCATCACCCGCCAGTACGCCACCGCGTCCGCCGCGTGCCGGGTCAGCACGCCGGGCGCGGTGAGTCCCGTACGGTCGGCCGTCGGCAGCCGGCCGTTGGTGACCTTCAGTCCGATCACACCGCACCATGCCGCTGGGATCCGCACCGAGCCCGCCCCGTCGCTGCCGGTCGCCAGCGGCACCAGCCCCGCCGCTACCGCCGCCGCGGACCCGGCCGAGGAACCGCCCGGGGTGCGGTCGGCCCGCCAGGGGTTGACGGTACGGCCGTGAGCGCCGAGTCCCCAGGTCTGCCAGGGAGTTCCGGGTCCGGGGACGGAGGTGGCACCCACGGCCACGCACCCGGCCGCGAGCAGCGGGCCCGCCGTACGCAGCCCGTGCCGCCCCTTCACCCCGATCGGAACGCCGGCCAGCGGGAGCATCTCCCCCGCGGCGACCCGGGCGTCCACCTCACGCGCCCACCCCGGGGCGGCCTCCTCCCACACCTCGGCGAACGCGCACAGGACCGGCTCGGCCCGCCGGATCCGCTCCAGTGTCACTGCGACCACGTCGACCGCGGACAGGGCGCGCGACCGAACGGCGGAGGCGATCCGCTCGGCGGACAGTGAGGCGGAGAGTGAGGCGGACAGTGAGGCGGAGAGGGGCGCGGAGCTGCAATGTGAGCCGGAACAGGAGCCGGACATGGAGACACGACGGGCGTGGGTCACGGGGTGGCGGCGGTGAGGCGGGCCAGCGCGGCCGTCTCGCGGGGCGGAGGTCCGCTCAGGTCGCCCAGGCGCCAGGCGGACACCCAGGGTACGCGATACACGTCGATCGCCGACTCGATCACCTTGATCCGCTGGGCGAGCGGACGCGGCAGCCGTCCGGGCGCGTCCGCGACCAGCACGACCGCGTCGAGATCGAGGCCGGGCGGTGCCTCGCCGTGCCGGAAGACCTCCAGGGTGCGCAGCGCGGAGCGCAGGCCGGCCGCATGGGTACGGGCGACGAGCAGGACGGACCTCGGGGCGACGGGGCCCGGCCAGTCGCGTCCGCAGTCGTGGCCGCCGTAGACGGTCGCGAGGGTGGAGGTGCCGGCGCCGCCGTGGGTGCCGACGAAGGAGTAGCGTCGAGGGGACGCGGAGGCGTGGGCGAGCTCCGGCGGGACCGGCTCCGGTGCGGGCACGGGCCCGCGGATCCAGATCTCCGGTCCGAGTGGTGCGTCCGTCCGCATACCTGTCCCCATCTGCGTGGTTCCTTCCTGGTCACCCCTTCCTACCCGGCGGCGCGCACGGCATCCGGGACCGCCTCTGACGAGGAGCGGGTTCCTGGAACGATGCTGTGACTCCACAGTGACGTGAGAATCGCGGGTGAGCGGAGAGACTCGACAGTACGTGTACGACCGGATCTTGCCGCTGGGGACGGAGTCCGACAGCGGGAGGGAGCACCATGGAACCCGAACGCGCTGTCCGGCGACTCTCCGACGCATCCGAGTGAGGGAACCGATGTCTCGACTCAGCCGTGACAAGAAGCGGGACCACAAGAGGGACCAGCAACGGGACCACCAGTGGGAATACCGGGGGGACCATCAGCGGGCCGGCCGCCCGGCCGCCTCGGCGGTGCCGATCGAGGTCCGCGTCCCCGGCGACGCCGGCCCGGGCTGCGCCTCCGTCGGTGGCGTCCGGGTCGTCGCGGCTCCCGGCGAGGAGATCCAGCAGGCCGTCCTGAACCACCTCCACCGCATCGCCCTCGCCACCGGTCACACCGTCCTGGCCACCATCCACGACACCCGCATCGGCTACGTCGTCCCGCTCCGGGTCGCCCCGGACGGGGCGAGCGACTTCAGTTCGGAGCCGGTGCGGATGGATCCGGCGGGCGAGCGGGGCGAGCGGGAGGTCCCGGGGGAGTCGCAGGCGTCAGGGCCGGCGCCGCTGCGGTCACCCGTCTGGCCCGAGGCACCCGCGGCGGAGGACACCGACTGGCCCGCGCCGGCGTCCGACGTGCCCGCCCCGCCGCGGCCGTCCGACCCGCCCTCGGCCGCCGTAGAGCCGCAGTGGGAGCGGTACGACAGGCCCACGCATCTGCTGCGGGAGGTGGCGGAGCCCGTGGAGGACGCGGCGCCCACCTTTCGGATGCGCACCGTGCGGGACGATGCCGTGCGGGGCGATGCCGTGCCGGGCGATGCCGTGCCCGAGGGGGTCGTGCCCGACCAGGCAGGTCTCGACGGGACAACGCCCGACGGGACAACGCCCGACGGGACAACGCCCGACGGGACAACGCCCGACGGGACAACGCCCGACGGGACAACGCCCGACGAGACAACGCCCGACGACGAGGCCGTACCGACGTTCACCCTGCGCGCGCTGCCGCAGCCGAAGAAGCAGCCGGAGCCGCCATCGCAACCGCCCCGG
>Ga0307510_10011016_pt1 | contig 10749 bp, 13 predicted proteins | sample 12_EM_MG_FD_207224 | JGI IMG/M metagenome (GOLD analysis project Ga0307510, IMG submission 207224) | Populus trichocarpa ectomycorrhiza microbial communities from riparian zone in the Pacific Northwest, United States - 12_EM | ecosystem: Host-associated > Plants > Roots > Unclassified | place... | reverse complement strand
TATCTCGATCCTTCGGTGTCGGAATGACGGGGAAACTTTCCCCCTCTCCCTGTGGGAGAGGGGCAAGCTGCGCAGCAGCGCGGGGTGAGGGCAGGGCGCGATACTCTTGGAGCTGCCCTCACCCTTCCGCCCCTTCGGGGCTCCCTCCCTCTCCCACAGGGAGAGGGAACTTGATCACTATCCTCCCCGCACACATCACCCATATCGGCCCGATCGCGACGCGCATGCGCGACGCCGACCGCGTCGAATGCGCGGCACTGGGGCACAGCCCGAAACAGGCGTTGCGCGCCGGCCTCGCTTCGTCGTCCCCGGCCTGGACCGCGCTGGTCGATGGCCGGGCGGAGGCGATGTTCGGGCTGGTCGTGACCAGTGCGCTGGGCGGGGAGGGCAGGCCGTGGATGCTCGGCAGCGATGCGATCTACGCCCATCCGCGCGCCATGTTGCAGCGCGGGCCACGCTTCCTCGCGGCGATGTTCCATTCGGCGCCGCGACTTTCGAACCTGGTGGCGGCGGACAATGTCCGTGCGATCCGCTTGTTGCGGCGCTGGGGCTTCACCCTCGACAAGGAGACGACGATGATCGGCAATATCGCCTTCAGGCTTTTCCATGCGGAGCGGCGCTGATGTGCCCGCCCGTCCTCGCCATCGCCGCCGCCGCGGTGACCGCCACCGGCCAGGTGCTCAACGGCATCGGCCAGTCGCAGCAATATCGTTATCAGGCGCAGATCGACGACCAGAACAACAAGCTGGCCAGCGACCAGGCGCGCGATTCGATCGACAACACCAATCTCGAGGCGCAGCGCCGCTATCGCCAGCTCGCCGATACCCAGGGCAAGCAACAGGCGGCGATGGCGGCCAATGGCGTCGATCTCAACTTCGGCTCGCCGGCGGACGTCCAGCGCGACACGGCGATGATCGGGGGCGAGGATATCGGCCAGATCTACAAGGCCGGATATCAGCGTACGCGCGGTTACGACATCGACGGCTGGAACTATCGCAGCCAGGCCGCCGCCAACCGTGCCAAGGCTAGCGGGGCGTTGACGCAAGGGATTCTCAGCGGGCTGGGCAGCGCGCTGGGTAGCGCGTCGCAGTTCGGCGGCGGCGGGGCGCCCGGGGTAAGCAAGGCGGCGCAGGGTGGGATGAAGGGATGGCAATGAACGCACAAAATCGCTTGCCCTGGCCTAGCGCGCTGCCGAGCGTTCGCTAATGAGGGAGGCGATGGGGTATCGTCTCGACACACTGGCCGACAGCCGGCGCAACAATCTGCGGATCATCCGCCTGGTCGCGGCGAGCGCGGTGATCTTTTCGCACAGCTATGTGGTCAATCTCGGCATCGGCGCCCTGGCACTCGAGCCGCTCGGTGCGCTGACCGGGGTCGACTGCGGCGCGCTGGCGGTGGATATTTTCTTCGTCGCCAGCGGCTTCCTTGTCGGGCGCAGCCTGATGCGCGGGCGTGACCCGATCGACTTCCTGCTCTCGCGCGGCTTGCGCATCTATCCCGGGCTGATCTGCGCCGTGCTGGCGATGGCGTTGCTGCTGGGCCCCGTGGTGACCGATCTGGGCGCCGGCGCCTATTTCCGGGACACCTGGCTTTATCGCTTCATCGCCTTCAACGGCACGATGTTCAGCCCGTGGCGCTTCACGCCGGGGCTGCCCGGCACCTTCACCCATCTGCCTTACCCCGATGTCGTGAATGCCTCGCTATGGACCTTGCCGTGGGAGCTGTGGATGTATGCCTCGCTGCTTGGCCTGTACTTCGTGCGGGCGCTGGGCCGGGCCTATCCCGTCCTCTTGTGCGCGATGGCCCTGTCCTATGCGGCAATGGCGCTGCAGCTTTGGGAAATGGACCACTTTCTCGCCCTTGGGATCCGCTTCCTGGCGATCTTCCACGCCGGCGTCGCTGCCTATCGCTATCGTGATCGCATTACCCTGTCCTGGCCGGTGCTGGCCGCGATTTCGGCGGCGATGCTCGTCGTCGGCATCGCGACGCAATCGGCGCTGCTACTGCCGCTCTGGCTCGCCTATGCGGTGCTGTTCGTGGCTTATTATCCGCCGCTGGTGGTGGAGCGCTGGTGCGACGGCCCCGACTATTCCTATGGCGTCTATATCTACGCCTATGCCGTTCAGCAGACCCTGGTATGGCGTTTCGGGCCGATGGCGGTGTTCCCGAGTTTTCTGCTTGCCTGGGGCCTGACCATGCCGCTCGCGATGCTGTCCTGGCATTTCGTCGAGAAGCCGGCGCTCGCGCTGAAGGCCCGGCTGCGGTCGCGTCGGGCGCCGACGATGCAGGTGAATGCCACAGCTTGAATCACCCTCCCGCATACGGCGGCGCAGGTGCCTTTCCGACCTGGTCCCGATCGTTGGAAAAAGCGGGATGTTGCACCGGACGGAGTCCGAGACGGCGACGAGGATGCCCGCGAGACAGGCTTTTCGATCGTCAGACGCGAAAGACCCTGGTCTATAGCATTGAATATAATATGTTTTTCTGCGTGCTGCGCGGCGATGCGTCGCCGCTTCCGGACAGCGTCCGTACCAGCAGCCCGGACAGCCGCGAGACGCGCGCAGGACACAGATAAAGAAGAGAAGAATATAATAAGGGAATCAACCCGTGCGCCCATATGGCGCCCGGAGGTGGTCGCGGGTTTTCTGCAATGATCATCGAGTGGCTTTTTCCCGCCTCATCCGGGATGAAAAACCTTCTCGCGCCGTCATCCTGATTCAATCGACTCGCCACAGCATTTATTTCGCTGCCATTCGCAAAGGAGGCAGCACGCGTGGCGATCAGTCCGGATATCGAGAGCGGTCCATTCATCGGCAACGGCGCGCAGACCGCGTTTCCGTTCAGTTTCACTGCGATTACGCCGGCCGAGGTTGCGGTCGAGCTCGACGGCGTGGCGCAATCGGCGGGGTTCACCGTCACGCTGGCCGACGTCGGCGGGACCGTGACGTTCGGCACCGCGCCGGCGAGCGGCACACACATCGTGCTGCGCTCCAGCCCGGACTATCTGCAGGACAGCCTGTTCGAGAATGAGGGCGCCTACAACCTTGCCACGGTGAACACGATCAACCGGCGCGCGTCGGTACGGGCCAATTGGCTATACCGCAAATTCGTCGCGGTTCTGGCGCTCAACAAAGGCGACAAAGGCGATAAGGGGGATGGTGGGCCGCCAGGTCCTGAGGGGCCAATCGGCGGCAGCGTATTTCCCAATGGGACCCGCCAGCGCTTCCTTGACCTCGTCGCGACCGCAGGCTCGTCGGTAGGCGCAACGGAACAGGCTGCACTTCTCGACGTTGAGCACCGCCTTCGCGCAACGGGCATCCTCCCTAAGATCGTTCGCTTGGATTTGTTCGTGGGCGCGGGCGCGGCGGCAGCGCGCATCCCATTTGTCCAGCGCTCTGGTTGCGGCACATCGAGCGCGGCGGGTACGATCTCGTCGTGGACTCAAACGGGTGGTCTGACCGGGCCAACGTTCGACACTGGGGTTACGCTGCAACAGGGCGGCCTCGGCGGCTACAACCTCGGTCTAGGCTGCTATTCACTAGCGGACGCGTCGGCTGAGGCGGGCTACGTCGTCGGCGGTTCAGCATGGGGCTTGAAGCCCTTTACCGGCGATACTTCATTCGCGACCGCGAGTTTCATAACCTTCGATTTCGCCGGCCGTGTCTTAGGTGACATTGCAACTATCTCGGGCAACGCGTCAGCAAATTATCGTTCGGGTGGGTCTATGCACGGGTTGCGCCTTGCGAGCGGCGCCGGCGTCGTCGTCCGCAACGGTGTCCAGTTGCAAGGCGGCAGTTTTACTACGTTCCCAGATGCAACGGCGACTTTCCCGACCGATACGATCTCGTATCGCACCGGCGTCGCCGCGCTCGGGGCCGCGTGGATCACTGACGGGATGACGACCCACGAGGCGGCGATGCTTCATTGGATCGTTCACCAATTTAACATCGCGATCGGGCGCGCGGCTTCGGGGGAGGGTTTGTAATGCGTATCCGTCTTGATCCCGCCATGCTGCATGAAAGCGGCAACACTCCCACATTCGTACCATTGGTCGCTGGCGGAAGCGGCGACGGCTATTGGAAGACTGAAACGGGTGCGCGGTGGAAGTGGACGACCCGTGCGACCTATGCGCGGGTGCGTTGCTATGCGACCTCCGACCAGAACCCCTATGGCTCAGCGACCTATCCAAACGCGATCCCTTACCGCGTCAATGGGGTCGATTACTGGGCCGATCAGGCAGCGCTCGGCGATGGCTGGTATGACATGTATCTCCCCGGTGGCTTTGCCAAGACTGTCGAGCTGTTCGTGCCATTCTGCAATATTATCGTTTTTAACGGACCGGTGTGTGGCGCGTTCCCGGTCGAGATCGATTTTAATGATGTAGCGACCGCAATCGCGCCGGCGAATACCAGCCCGCATCTTGTGGGATACGGCGACTCTATCATGGGCGGGATGAACGCCCCGTGCGCAGTGCTGCAAGGTTTCATGGGCACGATGAAGCGCGGTTCGTCTGACTTGTTGCTTTCGTCGACCTCAGCTGCGTCTCAGCCCCGCTACAAAGGCACTTACTCGGCGGGTACGGCCTATGCCATCAACGATGTGGTCAGCTACACGCCGTCAACTCCCGGCGCTACTTGGATCAAGACAAGTTCGGCAGCGGCTGGCACGACGCCAGCGGTTGGCAGCGATTGGCAAATCCGCGGCTTTCTCGGCAGGGTTACGCAAGTTGCGCACGGTACCCGCCGGCTGTTCGATGATTGCAACGGCTCGCCGGCGCAGGCCACGTTCGCCACATACCTTGCGTCGCTTAACCCGACCAAATTATTGCTTATGATCGGGACAAACGATTGGGTGATCGGGTTTGCTACGCCAGCCGCGTTTCAGGCTGCCTATACCGGGTTGCTCAACGCGCTATTTTCAACCTCTGCCGCCCTCATCCCGATCACGTGCGTATCACCGCTGCTGACCGCTGGGCCAGCGAGCCGCGAGAGTGCGAACGGCGGAGGCTACACCTTGGACGATTTTCGATCCGCAGTTTCGGCGGCGGTGACTGCTGCGATGACGGCGCATCCGACGATGAACATCACCTTCGTCAACGGCAAGGTGATCCTGGGTGCGGGCGATCTGTTCGACGGGTTGCATCCGACGCGCGCTGGCCATCAGAAGCTGCGCACGGCCCTGCAGTGATGCTTAGCGCGCTATCAAATTGTCGTAGCGATCGTCGCGGTGGCGGGCGACGATACTTGTTTTACTGGCGCTCCCGAGAGGCGATGCGACCAACGGATCAACGGTGTCTCGAAATATCGCCACGACAGGAACGCCAAGCAGATCGTCGCGAGCATTCCGACAACGGTGGCAACCGCTCCGGACCAACCATCAATCACGAAGCTCGATCGCCCCAAGATCACATGCGTCAGGCCGATCACCGGAATGTGTATCAGGTATACGCCGTAAGAAATGGTACCGAGCGCCACCATCGGACGGCTTCGCAGAACGGCGTTCTGCCAGCCTTCTGGCGTAGCAACCAGCGCCGTGATCATTGCCGACGATGCCAGAGCCAAAGCGAGATGAGTGTAAAGGTTGGCGCCAAGCGACCCGACGCCCTGACCGATCGCGCTAAGTATGCCTGCACCAGTGATAAGGCCGGCTGCGATAATCCAGATCAGACCCGACCATCGGCGCGCCTTAGCCAGGGCGGCATCCGACCTAATAATGAGTGCAGCAAGTACGCCGAGACAGGCGCCATCGATCCGTGCCGGCACAGTGAAATAACCGAAAATCCCGTGTCCGCTTGTAGTCGCGATCAGGCGGCAGATTTCCGCGACCGCGATGCCAACGATCATCGTCGGCAACACGGCCTGTGTTGGCAATCTGGTGAGCAGGAAACCAAGCAAGAGATATATCTGTACCTCAACTGCGAGCGACCAGGTCGGACCGAGATAGAAGGCATCGTGGCCAATGAGTGGGACCGCGAAATTCTGTGTGAGGGTGGTGTACGACCACCACGGCGCGGCACCACCGAACAGCCAGTCCCGGGCGACGGCGCTCGTGACGAGCGTGGGTACGAAATAGAAGCTTGCGAGGACGACGGCGTAGAGCGGTACGATCCGCATAAATCGGCGGATCAGGAAGCTTCGCGTCAAGCCCGCCTGACCCCGGCCATCGATGAGGATACCGCCGACCAGAAAACCCGAGAGCGCGAAGAATATGTCTACGCCGCCCCATCCTCCGGATGCGATGCGACCTGCGTACGACGCCAACGAGTGACCGGCGAGGGGGAAGCGGACGCAATGGAAAGCGAGCACCGCCCCAATCGCGAGCGCGCGGAGTCCATCCAGTTCAGTAAGTCGGCCCCCGCGCATTACCAAGTAGGCGCTGGGCCGGTGACGCTGATCACGTCCACATCTGTCGGCGGCGCTCGTCGCACATCGTTGCGTCAACCGACGGAGCCTCAAGGCAAACGGAACACGTTCCACGCGGTGCGCCGCGGAGTTGCGCCAATATCCATGAAATCAATCGCATCGTGCAATTATGCGCCTAGCCGTTGGTACGCGCAAGTACCGGCTCTGTCCCATGTGGCATGATCTCCTCACCAACATCGGCCCGATCATCGTCGCCGCGACGGGCCTGCTCGCCGGCATAGGCGGGGGGTTGCGCTTCGTGTGGAAGAGGGTCGAGGGCCGCTTCGCGCTGATCGAAAAGAAGCTCGCCGAGTGCGAGCAGCGGGATACCCGCAAGAATAGCCAGCTCGAGGCGCTTGTCTGGTCGCTGCATCTCACCATCGGTGAGATCGAGCGGCTTGATCCGAACAACAACCGCACGGTCGGCGAGGTGCGCGAATTGCTGCGCCAGTATTTCCCCGTCGATCCCGCCACGCCGGCCGCGCTGGCGTCGCTGCTTCACCGGATATCGTAGGAGGGCATATGCAGCCGAGGGACTTCATCCGTGACTACATCGAAACCCATGAAGGCGGCCTGTCGACCGATCCGGACGACACCGGCAACTGGCATCATGGCGTGCTGGTCGGCTCGAAATTCGGCGTCACTGGCGACGTGCTCGCAAAGGCCCGCGGCGTGGGCCAGGTGTCGGCCGCCGATATGGCGTCCGTGACGCTCGATGAGGCGATCCGGGTCGGCATGGAGCTGTTCTATCGGGCACCGCATTTCGATGCGCTGCCCTGGGATCCGGCTATCGCCTCGGTGCTCGACATGGGCTGGGGTGCCGGCCCCGGTCAGGCGATCAAGCTGATGCAGCGCATGGTCGGCGCCAATGACGACGGGCAGATCGGCCCCTACACCGCACGGCTCTATGCGAGCTACGTCGCCAACCATGGGGTCGAGGCAGCCGCCCGGGCCTATGGCGCCGTCCGCAACGCCTTTTACGACAACATCATCGCCATCCACCCTTCCAACGCGAAATATCGGGGTGGCTGGCGCAATCGCACGGCATCGTTCCTGCCCGGAACGCCGTGGTGGCGGAGGTTCGCGGCATGAGCTTCAACTTTCTGCGCGGGCCGACCAGCGGGCATCTCGACGTGTCGCGGATGCTGTGGGGCCTCTCGGTATTGGCGGGCATCGGCTATTCCGGTGCGCATCTCGTCATCAACCACAGCTTCTCGATCATCGAGTTCGGCACCGGCATGGGGCTGTTGCTCGCCGGTGGCGGCACCGCGACGGCGCTGAAGGACACCGCCGTCGCCCGCGCGATCGGGGCCGGGCAGTGACGGGTTGGGCGACCAGCAAGGGCGTGCGGCTCCTCATCGCGTTGGTGGTGCTGGCGCTGCTCGCCGCGATCATGGTGCAGCACTCGTGCAGCGCGGCGCGCACCGCGACGGCCACGGCGCGGCTCGCTACCGGCCAGGCCGGCGCGGCGATCGCCAGCGGGCATGACGCCGCCGACACGATCGGCAACCGCATGGCCGGCGATGCCGCCGGCGACGCGATCACCCGGGAGAATGAAGATGCGATCCGTAATGCTCATGGCGCCGATGCGCCTGTCGATCCTGCTGCCAGCACTACTGGCTTGCGCGGCCTGTGCCGGCGCGCCGCCTATCGCCGCGATCCCCAGTGCGTGCAGTACGCTGATCCCCGCTAGCTGGCATGATCCGGTGCCAGGCGCACCGTTGCCGGCGGGGCGCACGGTAGGCGACTGGATCGCCTTTGGCGACGCGCAGACAGCGCAGCTCGACAAGGCCAATGGCCGCACCGGCGACGCGCTCGACATTGTCGCACGGTGCGAGGCGCGTGACGCGGCGGCGGTCAAGCGGATCGGCCGGCGGCGGATATTGGGCTTGTTTTGACGGATTTCCTCTGCTTTCCCGCTTGCGTTGCGGGACAGGCGTCTCGATAGCGAAAACGTCTGATTTCGGGGGGCGTATGACAACAATCGCGGGGAAACTTGCGGCCAGTGGCGGGCGACCCTCCGGGTTCGACTATCTGCGGCTTGCGCTCGCGATCGGTGTCATCGCGGTGCACAGCACGATCGTCAGCGATGGCTTTCCCGGCGAGATAGCCTTGTGGCTTTCGCCCTGGCGCCCCGTGGTGCGCGCGATCCTGCCGATGTTCTTTGCGCTCAGCGGTTTCCTCGTCGCCGGCAGCCTCGAACGGTCGCGGACGCTGGTGATGTTCCTCGGCTTGCGCGTGATCCGCATCTGGCCCGCGCTCGCCGTTGAGGCGTTGCTGTCGGCGCTGATCCTCGGGCCCATCTTCACGCAATTTTCGCTGGCGGATTATGTCCACGATCCGCTGTTCGCGCGCTATTTCTGGAACCTGCTCGGCGACCCGCAAACCATTTTGCCCGGCGTGTTCCCGCACAACCCGCTGCCGATCTACATGAACCGCCAGCTGTGGACGGTGCCGTTCGAACTGCTTTGCTACATCTCGCTCGCCGCGCTGGCGGTGATCGGGGTCAAGCGCCGGCCGATCCTGCTGCCGATCGCGGCGCTCGCGATGGCGCTGGGCTATGGCGCGATCAAGTTCTGGAAGAGTGGCGGCGTGCTGTTCGTCACCGGACCCTTGCCGGGGCTGCTGCTGGTCGTCGCGTTCCTGTGCGGGGTGGCGATCTACCTTTACCGCGAACGCATCCCGTGCACGCCGATATGGTTCGGCGTCATGGTCGTCGCGTCCGGCCTGTTGCTGACGGTCGTGCCTTCGGGCGATCTGCTAGCGCCCTTCACTACCGCCTATGTCGTGGTGTGGCTCGGGCTGACCAATGGCCGGCGGCTGTGGTTCATTCGCGGTGCGGACTATTCCTACGGCATCTTCCTTTATGGCTTCCCGATGCAGCAAGCGGTCGCCGCCCTTCTCGGGCCGTTGGGGCAGACACCGCTGGTCAACACCGTCGCCAGCACTATTGCCGCAGCGATATTCGCTGGTTTCTCCTGGACGTTGATCGAGAAGCCGGCGCTCAGGCTGCGCAAGCCGATGGAGCGGATCGAAGCGCGCTGGCTGGGTTCCCGGGCGGCGAAATCCGCGACGGCCGACGCTGATGATCTGGCGCCCCGGGCGCTCGATTAGGGGCCATTACGGCGCGACGTAGAACTCGTTGATGCCCCAGAAAAAATAGTCCGGCTCGTCGGCGGGCGGCACTGGTTCCGCGCCCGCGTCGCGCGGCACGACCGGGTCTGCGCGATCATGGTCGACCGGCTTCGGGCATGCAGGGTCCGTGGGGCGCTCGATCGTCGCCATAAGCATCTCTCCTGTGCCAAGGCTGCCACGACAGGGCAGCGAGTGCAACGCCAAGGGGATGCGCTATCACCCGCAACTCGCTTCACTTTTTGCATGAGCAGTCCATGCTCATCTCGCGCACACGCGAGCCGCGCGTGCCTGTTCTTTCTCATCGTTGGTACCAAGGCAGCCGTAGGAGGTTGGATTTCCACGATATCAGTTGGATATGTTTCACAGTTACGCGCAGAAATACAGCACAGTCCCCCAAAAGGGGTCAAGAAAAGGGTCAGTCACCGCCGCCCCGATCGCCGCCTGCCCCGGCGTAACGCGTCAACTGTCGATGATGGACTCAGGCGGCGATGCTGTGCCTGTGTTGATGCGGCAAAGAAGAAGCCGAGGATCAGTGGACCCCCCCGTCGGTCGTCAAAACCCCCTCTATACTTCGCGCTGCTCGACCGAATGACTTGCATAATACTTGTCGCAAGCGGGGCGCTCCTCAAACCTCCGCCAACCAACTCGCGATGCGGCGGTGCGTCTCCACGGTCAGGCTGACGAAGCGGCGGCGCTTGTCGAACGGGTCGTGGCGGAAGCTGACCACGCCCTTGCGCTCCATCGCCTTGAGGCAGCGCAGCGCGGTGGTGTGCGCCACGCAGGCGCCGACACAGGCGCTCGATACCGAGACGATCTGCTGGTCCTCGGTCTGGATGAACAGATCGAGCATGATGTCCCAGGCCGGGTCGTGGAAAAACTGCCCCGCCGCGCCGAGCATCGCGTCACGGCGGCGGCGCGCCGCGTAGATGGCGCGGGCGCGGTCGACCAGCGGGACGTCGGAGGCGCGCCCGGTGCCCTCGGTCAGGCCCGCGAATACCGCTATCTCCGACGGCAGCGGCGCGGTGGTCGCGCGCAGATGCGGGCCCGCGGCAAGGCGGCGGCTCGCGGCGCCGTTCCGGATCATGCCGCCCATGGCATGTCCACCCCGAAACGCCGCAGCCGGGCGTCGTGCCGCGCCGTGCCGATGGCGAGCGCGAGCAGGATCGGATAGCCGCTCAGCTTGAGCAGGAAATGATAGGCCCAGGGAGACATC
>Ga0307510_10011015_pt1 | contig 10749 bp, 9 predicted proteins | sample 12_EM_MG_FD_207224 | JGI IMG/M metagenome (GOLD analysis project Ga0307510, IMG submission 207224) | Populus trichocarpa ectomycorrhiza microbial communities from riparian zone in the Pacific Northwest, United States - 12_EM | ecosystem: Host-associated > Plants > Roots > Unclassified | place... | reverse complement strand
CTGGTACCATTCTCCCCAAGGTTACGGCGGCTCATTATACGCTCCGTCGAGCTCATCGGTTACAAGGGATTTGAGGGGGTAGGGATGGAGGGGTTCATTGGATTACTCAGCCATCTCCGTGTCACAGTCGAGGATATGGACGAGAAGGAAAACTGGGGAAAACTCCTCCTGGATACCATCCAAACCTCCGAGGGAACCCAACACCTATCCCATTGGTATTGGGAGCTCCTTGTGGAGCTCGTAGTTTCAGAGTTACAGCATCTGAGACCCGACCCCGCACACAGTCTGCAAGTAATAGCATCCCTCACCGAAGCAAAGGAATGGAATAAGTTGGAGTGCTGGATGGGAATTGTCTGGATGCTGTTGCCGGAGGGGTTGGATCCGGGGGAGGGGGACTTGGGCCATTCGATGACACTCCTATTCCGCCAACGACCAGGGGCTGTACAGAAGCTCGAACAGTGGATGGAACAATGGAGTCAAGGAGCCCACGAGGACGTACCCGAGTCGTTTAAACAAGCCCACGAACGTGCGCATGGAGCGGCGCAACGGGATGGACCGTAAGTTTCCATTCGCACTCACCGGATGTTCCCTGCCGAGTCTCATGGAGTTTCGTTCACTTTAGACCAATTTCGTCCACCGATGAAGAAACTGAAGAAAATGCCCATACACCACCGCCCATCCCTTCCCAACCATCCGGAGGGAACGAGCTCTGGGAGTTGCTGCCCTTCTAATATTTGAACAGTATGATTGCTTGCATTCACCCATTTCACTTTTTATCTCGCTATTCGAAGAACTACTGGCACATTATGACCACCCTCCGTGGCGGTGGACATTCCTTGATCATAGATTCGATGCGACTGTGATGTATTCTTCTAACCTATAGTTGTCGCCGGTTCCATTTTTCTTTTTCTCTCTTCGTTACCTCTGGTGCGACGAATGCTATTTCCCACACGCATCCGGGCCCTTTTTCATCCCAATAAATCGTGTGAACCCCGCGAATCGGGGCTCTGTTAACGTCGAGGCGATCACCGGAAAGAATCAAGTCTTCTACCGTGCAATCAACCCTGGACTTGAACGTTCTGAACTCGGTCCAAGAACTCCATAACGGGCACCGAGTAGCGTTCGTGGTGGCTGTGAACCGTTGGTCGGTTGGGCACCACGAGCTCGAATTTTGAACGACAGGGAAGGTGAGCATCGGTTCCGTCGGTGATGTGGGTTGCGGTCGTTTCTGAACCATAAGATCTCGAGAGGGCACCACGAGTGATGTCAACCGGCTGACGCTTGGACTGCCAGGTCACGGTTCTGGAACAAAAGCAGCGGCTAGGAGTAATCGACTCCATATGGAATCCTAGGTTTGGGAAGGTTTATGAACAGCGTGCGGATCGAGGATCCTGGTAATGAGATGAGAAGATCGGGATGGGGCCCCTTCTGCGTACCTGGTGCATGATTTTTAGGCAGCCCGAGTCCAAAATGCAGCTCAGCCTATTGATGAGCGACCTCTTCCCCGACGCGTCCCCGTGATTCTTTCTTGACTTGACCAGTGTCACAGATCCGACGGTTCGATGGGCTCCCTTAAGTATTGTGCAGTCTTAAGGTATCAGTCTATTGGTTTGATTGGTGCGACGGAATGATACAGAAAGACAGAAACCGTAGAATATGCGATCCAACACGACCATCGGGCGATGTCCGAGGGAAGAGAGCGAGAGGCGAGGACAAAAGGAAGAGGGATAGCGAGAGAGCCCTGAAGTGGACGAAATAAGGAATATATGTGGTATCATTGCTAAGGGATCGAACCTCCCGAGGTAGGGCTCAACGTTAGGCCGTTGAGCCGATAGTCGCTTATCTTCATCGATTCCAGCACGAGGCGTCCATGCGAGACCACCAGCCGCAGTTCCGGCAAGAAAGTTATATCACGTCCGACTCCGATTCCAATTTCCATGGAGCCAACGGACACGAGTTCGGGAAGATGACCATCGAATCCCTCCCGATGCAGGAGATTCGGAAGCTCAGACCGACGCAATCCGCGTATATCTGAGATTGACGACGAGCGTTTCCTGTGTGACGAGGTGGACGCGGTGAGGGACGAATGAGCAGAACGGGAAGATGCGGTTCCTTTCTGTTCTAAAAGCGATGGCCGTGGTAAGAATGAGCCCCTCCAACCTCACCCATGAGGAATTCGTGGAGGGGGGGTGCGGGTTATCTGGTTGGAGGCCCGAACGGACACTGACGGCAAGGAACAGGCCAGGCGAGATAATTGAGATGACCAGGTGATGAGCGACACGAATATCAAGGTCGTATTGAGGTCTTCGTCGGACTTTTTGGCATAATACCAGACCCGACTCACTCCGGGACCTTCCGGGACGCGATCGACATTGAAGGTTCCGATGGACACTCGGCCCACTGCCTCCGCTAACTCCAAGTCTACAAGTAACCCGCACCATGCTGAATCTATGTGAGTAATAACACAACGAGAACATCAAACGGAACAGGGAATTCTTCTGGCCCTCGGACTCGATGAATTAAAAACCTACGCACCCCCGAAGACTACGGAGAAGGTGGTCCCCGTGGCAAATCGCGTAAGCGCAAATCGCCGCACCCTCAAGACACAAAGGACGAAGATGGGTCAAGTGCCAGGGTCTGGAAACGCGCGCCGCTCAGGATATTACGAACACGTCCGGCGTGCGGAGGAGCGCTAGGGACGCCGGAAGGGTTGTCGACTTCAAGGGCGAGGTCGTGAGAACCCACCGGAGGTAATCTCTACCTCTGCGAAGATTACGGCGAATAACAAGGGCGAGAGCACCTTGGAACGTCGTCGTAACACGTATGTGGATTCGTTCGCCCGTTGTTGCACAATCGCTGACCACAGCGCGTGACGTGGGAAGCAGTATGGTCATATTCCCGGCATCGAGGTTGGCCAATGTTGGCGGACCAGGTACGTCACGCTCAAAGTAATATGGATCATGGATTGGACATACCTATCGTAGGGAGGCGTGCAGCGCAGACTCCGTCTACGCGTGAGTGGTCGACAGCTCTTTCCCAGTTATGTATGTCGCCAATTTCTTACTCGCCAGGCTGTGGGCTGCCGGAATTACTTCAGGGAAAGATGGTGCCCACTCGGTCTGTCTCTCCGGTGGGTATGAAGATGATGTGGATGAGGGCTATGCATTGTCAGCCCCTTTAATACCCGTCATCCTTCTACATCCGACGCGCACCAACCCACAGCACATACACCGGTTCGGGAGGGAGGGACCCCAAGGGAACTAAAACTGCACCCAAGAACGTACGTTGTTGATCGTATCAGTTCCTGGGCCGCGTGTGACACCAGGAAACCCGTGTGCGGTTGAGGACCGCCCCACAGTCGTCCGACCAGACTTTCGATAACAACTTCAACAGGGCTCTCAAGGTCAGTGATGTTTTGCAATCCCTTCGAGCCAACTCAAACCTTCCACATGCGTCCGAATTCTGTCGATACAGGGGAACCGGTTCGGGTTGTCCGCGGTCAAGGACCGTTCCGAATACGGTCCTGAGGAAGTGTCAGTCGGAGCAGCCACTGACGTGTAATTCGGCGTTTCAACTGAAACCTTCATCTAGGTGCCATTATGACAGTCTGTAACAAGTCATAGCTCCAGGTCAAGACCGCAAAATCGACAAAGCTGGAGCGGTTATAATCGCTGAGACCTGGATGGAGAGGGGACACAACCCTGGCGGGTATCTCGTTTGCGAGTACACGTTCAAAATGAGGATGGAAGGTTGACTTCTCAACTGACACCCAAACCAGCCACTGATTCCCACCCGCGTCCTCGATGGTGACTTAAGTATCGGCGGAGGCGACGAAGGTGAAGATGTGAACGGTGGTGGAGGCCTCGATGTCGCAGACGATGATGATTAGATAATGGCACGCCCACCCATGCCACCCCCGATGCATTATTCCAGATTAAATACGGATACTTTGTTATGCACTTGCGGTATGGGGTTTCGTTCCAGACACCTGACACAGTGAGACCCGTGCGCAAATGGGACCGAGCATGGTGCTCAGTTGATTTCTATACACTAAAGCACCCAATTTTCGCAGATGAACTGTCCCAAACTCAAGGGACGAAGTAAAATCCACGAACGACTAACGTCTCTAGGTGGGTCTGTGACCGATGGGGTATGGCCCAAACGCGTATCAACCTATACCCAGATCTTGTGGTTGTGTCAGAGACCCGGACCCCCCCCTCTTCCAGTCACCCTTTCGCGATTCTGCTCTGGGACCTCATTAATGATTCCCAGGCTGATAGGCCACTATCAAGCACTGTGCGCTCGAGTTTGTGACTGAACACGCGGGACGCGAAGGGAGTGCGGGGCGGGGAGGATACTCCTCGGGTGTCCAGGTACGGTGGGTTTGAATATCGGTGTAACGTTCGGAGGGCGTAGAAGTACAGGAGAAGGGGGGAAGTCGCCGATATCCTAGACATACCGAGTAGTGGCCTTGAGCATGGGGAGAGTGAAGTAGTTCAACGAAGCCACTGCAGGCGACCTCGGAGACAATGCGGAACGTTTCAATCCTTGGAATGGAACTTCTGTCAACGGAGCATCCAGACCTTAATAAGGCACGAATGGGAACTTGTGCCGCAACTCATCGCTGCCTGCTTGACCCGCTGTCCGTCGCATTTCTCTCTTGTTCGCCCCCACCCCCGATCAGTTCAATTGTTGCACCCGAGCCGGTCTCTCTACCAAGTTTGTGCATACACCGGTTCTTCAGCTTCAGTGTCCGCCTTAATCCCAGCTCGTGGGCTACACCACCTTCATACCCCTCCTCCCAATAGTATCTACATCTGCTCAGGCCACATTGCTCTCCCCATCGGCCGACTGCACCCAAGCACCTACAATCACTCATGGAGGGAACTGCAAACAACGATAAGGAACCCCCACTACTGAAAATTGATCCTAAGTGGTATGTTCAATACCTTACCTTGCTTTAGTACAACCCGAGTCTTGCTAACCGAGCGCAGCCTCCAGGATGCTCTCAGAACTTTCTTCCAACCCATCAAGACCGATGATCCCCGCCTCGACTTCTACGCGATGTACAAGAGAGAGGCGACCGAGTACGATACCGACTACGTCAAGAAGTACGACGAGGATCTCAACACCACTTTGATATTCGTGCGTTGTATATCATTTGCTCCTGGGATTTATCTCATTTGTTTGTTCTCATAGGCGGGTCTATTTTCTGCCGTCAGCTCGGCTTTCGTCATCGACATCCACCCGAACCTCCGATCCGATCCCAACGAGCAATCCGCTGCCCTCCTTCGTGCCATCCTCCTGACTCTCAATCAGTCCGCCATCCCTGGTGAGACCCCCACCGTTCCACCTGTTCAGCAACCCCCGCCGAGCGAGATCGTCACCGTCACCTGTCTCATGTACGCGAGTCTGATAATCTCCATGCTCGCCGCGTTCGTCGCCATGCTAGGAAAGCAATGGCTGAACCGGTACTTGCGCAATTCGGGTGGGTCGATGATCGAGCGTTGCGGAGATCGTCAACGCAAATTCAATGGGCTCAAGAAATGGCCGTTACACTTCTTCGTCGAGAGCCTTCCGGTGATGCTCCAGGCTGCCCTGCTCCTCCTCGCCTGTGGACTCTGCCGACACATGTGGTCCATCAATACCCCCGTTGCATGCACCCTCATCAGCCTCACCGGCGTCGGAGTCATCTTTTACATCGGAATCGTGATCGCCGGGATGTCATCGTATGCGTGTCCATTCCAAACACCAGCATCCACCGCCCTTCGTAATCCATGGAAGAAGGTTTCGCGTGGGTTCGTTTCCCTAATCGTTCGCTCCAAACGAGTGCTCTCACGGACCCACAGGATGTGGGAGCGCGGAGTCCGGTCGCTTCTCCACCACCAATCTCAGTCTACGATTCCGCTCGAGGTCGTGCAGGTTGACCGACCTGAACCGTGGTTAGACCCAGAGGATTTTTCCACGATTCGCAGAACGAACGCTGATGACGTGCAATGCGTGTCATGGATCCTCGGGAACATCACCGACCCAGAGGCACTGGACGCTGCTCTCCCACTCGCTGGAGAGATTCAATGGTTCGGTTGCGGAGTCGATGTCGATCCCATTTATGATCAGATCGTCTCCATGTTCGTGTCGTGCTTCGATTCCACTGGGAGGTTGTATCCCGGGTCAAGGGACAGGGCATACTACTCTGGACGGGCGATGCTCTGGATCAACCTTCTTGTGATGTGTCACGGCCGCATACCCCACAGCATGTTATCCTACAGATACACAACCTGGGCTCCTGACCCTGACCTCAAACATCTTCTTGGGTTAATCTCTCAGTGTTGGCAGCTCCCCGATTGCAACACCCAATGCCTTCTCAGGATTGATCCAGGTCACACACCCTCACACTCACAATGGATTTCAAATCTACTCTTGCATTCTTCCCGGACTTTCGGCGCAGAGCTACTACATCTGGATCGTGTTTTCGCAGTATGCGAGATCAAGACCACCACCCCTCTAAACGTGAAACTCAACCGTCTCCTGACATGGTGCACCTTCCTTGGATCGCCTGTTGAAGAAGAGGTGCTGATGATTCAAAACAAATCGTACGGCATGTCCTGTTTTTGATCCTCAGGTTTCTCACCGCTCTTTACCAGTGGCTACATGGACCGTGTCCTAAATCATTTATCCAAAGCAGTCCTTTCGGCGATCGATGGAACCCCCACTCAACAAGCATTGATCCCACACGTGCTACGCGATTTGATCAAGTTGGAATACCGTCCGGGGTACTTGATAGCGGCTGCATATGAATGGTGCTCTGTGATATACGCGAAACGCGAACGTATTCCGGATTGGGAGAGCCTCCTCCCTGTCTGTTTGGAGATTGGTTTCCGTCACCTTGATTTTCAGACCGGGTCTATCGAAGCCAGCCTCACCCACACCAAACACCACCGAGGGTTGGTCGATGTAGTTTTCCAGAGTCAGGAAAGCGAATCGATCGCGGATCTCCTCCAAGCCTGGACTCTGCGATACATATGGTATCTACCGGAACATCAGTTACTTGAGTGCTGTCCAGTGCACCTCGTTGGTCTTCACAACCTGGTACCATTCTCCCCAAGGCTACGGTGGCTTGTCATACGCTCCGTCGAGGTCATCGGTTACAAGGGATTTGAGGGGGTGGCGGTAGGGGAGTTTGTTGAATTGCTGAATCATCTCCACGTCACAGCCGAGGAGATGGACAATAAGCTCTGTTGGGTAGGATTCCTCTGGGATGCCATCAAATCCATCGAGGGAGCCCAACACCTATCCGATTGGTACTGGGAGTTCCTGGTGTTCACAGTTTCGGAACTCATGGTGGAGTACATAGCTTTGGAGTCCACGGCTCCGGAGTCTACAGATCCGGAGTCCACAGATCCGGAGCCCACAGCTTCAGAGTACCCGGCAGTGCCCAGATTTATAGGCCGCTTGGAGCGGCAGGCGTTCATGTTGGCTCCATGGAAACTGGAACTTGACCTCGCACACAGTCTGCAAATCATAACATCCCTCGCCGAAGCGAAGGAATGGAATAAGTTGGAATGCTGGATTGGAATTGTCTGGATGCTGGGGGCTGGTGGGGTAATAGACGAAGACCTTGAGCGTTCGATGGTGTTGCTGTTCTGTCAACGACCCGGCGCTCTCCAGAAGCTTGAGCAGTGGATGGAACGATGGAGTCAGAGAAATGGCGGGGACATGCCTGAGTCGTTTAAACGGATCTGTAAACAAGCAAACGAAGCGGCACAACGGGGTGCCCTGTAAGTTTCCTTTCATGCTCTTCTGATTCATGTTCCGAGTCTCACGCGGTACCCCATCCCATTTTAGATTGATTCCATCCGGCGATAAAGGAGCGGAAGAACTCGTCCATTCAATATCGACCCCCTCCTTCCCAACGTCCGAAGGCGACAAGTTCTGGGAGTCGCTGCCGTACCGTGCTTTTTGAAATTTGGGCGGTATGATCAATCGTATTTATCTGTTCAATTCCTATCTCATTATCCCGTAACTCCTGGTGTGTCGAAACCATCTTCTGTTGCAGCCATCTTTTGATCGTAGACACGGCGTGACCATGATGTCTTATTTGGTTTAGCCTAGTTGCAGATTCCATGCTTCCCCCCACCTCGACCCCTCCGTTGCTCCTGTACGACGAGTACCATCCCCCCCACACATCCAGGCCATTCCCGGGTATCCCAGTCGGTCGTCCCGAGCCTGTAGACATATATCAGGGTTTGGATAAAAGAAACGGATGACCGACCCGCCGAGGCGCCGCAGGTCCATCGGAGAGAGCTTGACCCTCAATTGCGCAATCAATCCCAGACCTGAACTCGGACAAGGCCTCAACAGCTGCAGTATCGTCTAGGGCGGTCGTTAGCCCTCAGCGCGTCGAGTGCCAATCGGCCTCACGGGCTTGAGAGTAGTAAGCATGATGAGCGTCAATTAGACCGAGCTACGACCTCACCTGAACTATATTACATTGAGAGAACGCCGGCGGTAAGCTCAACTGGTTAACACCCGGACCAGGATTCTCGAACAGAACCAGTGACCACCCGTCCATACAATTGCAATGAAGTATCGAAGGTAGCCGGTGGGGAAGTAAGGGCAACCCTTCGCAATTTTGCTCTGGGGTCTTATCGAGTACCCGGTCTAACTCTGCAGATGGTCCAATCAATCTGCCTGTCCACAAGTCCACAAGTCATCAAGACACGAGAGCAAATGGATGCACCTCATCGTTCAAGGCAATGCTCTTCACGCCGAGAAAGTTCAACCCTAGGCACAACGCTCCTGCGGTCTGTACTCATCGTCACTTTGCTCTTACCCTCCAAGACCGCCCAGGTCCCTTCCGGTCCGCGGACGGATTTTTTGAGTTCTTCGAGAAGCCGGTCATAACTTTTATTTAAATGTCGTGTAGGTTTCTTCGGATAAAATATTTGTTTTTGGGGTGAGGAGGTTGAGTGATAACGGGTTAGAGGCGGGGCCTAGAGTGCCAAAGAATCAGAATTACCGGAATTCGCGACGTTCGGCGAAGGAAGGAGGAAAATACACGGTGCTCCCTGCGAGTACGAGTGTCGGGGACCGGTTCTGAGGTCGGGTCGAACTTGGGACTTTTCGGCACCGGATATCTACTCACGGTAAGTTCAGAGGCGGGGAGAGCGTAGTTAGAAGAGGGAGGGTACAGGGGGGAGGGTGCAGACCTCGGGTCATTGCACCGAACGTAAGGTCTGAGATCTGAAGACGGGAAGAGAATGCTGAGCCGGCTCAGGGGTTGAGGACAAACGGGAACACTCTTCGACATCCAAAGAGGCTGACAGGCCACCACAAAGCATGCGCTCAAGCTCGTGTGACTGGAGAAGGAGAGCACTCGACGAACGGAGCTAACTCAAAATCTGGACTCCCATAGGCGACCTCGGAGACAATTCGCGACCGGACACTTGAACCTCTGTCAACCGAGCATGCAGACAATAACAATACATGGATGAGAACCCGCATCCACGCGGCACAGCGGTGAGAACATGACAGTTCTGGGCGTGTTTTCAATGAGTGTCTGAACACGAGGCGCTGTTTTCAGTTACTCAAGCCACTGTCATTCGTCCGCACGTTTCTCTTCCACCGACCAGTTTGTTGCATCTGAACCGGTCTCTCTACCAAGTTTGTGCCTACGCCGGCTCTTCAGCGTGCACTTTCCTCCCGGTGCACCGGCCCACAACAGCTTGTGGGCTACACCGCTTCTTTCCACGCTCCATACCCCTCCTCCCCATAGTATCTGCGTCTGCTCAAGCAAGACTGCTCTCCCCATCAGCCGACTGCACCTAAGCACATACAATCACTCATGGAGGGAGCCGCGAAAGAAGATAAGGAACCCCCACTACTGAAAATTGATCCCAAGTGGTATGTTCAATACGTTGCCTTCCTTTGATCCCCGAGTCTTGCTGACCGCTCGCAGCCTCCAGGATGCTCTTAGAACCTTCTTCCAACCCATCAAGACCGATGATCCTCGCCTCGACTTCTACACCATGTACAAGAGGGAAGCGACCGAGTACGATACCGACTATGTCAAGAAGTACGACGGGGACCTCAATACAACCCTGATATTCGTACGTCGCTCGTCACCCGCACCTGTCAACTATCTCACTTGTTCCCATAGGCAGGTCTGTTCTCTGCCGTCAGCTCCGCTTTCGTCATCGACGTCCACCCGAGCCTCCAATCCAATCCCAACGAGCAATCTGCGGCCCTCCTCCGTGCCATCCTCCTCACCCTCAACCAGTCCGTCATCCCCGGTGAGACCCCCACCGTCCCACCCGTTCAGCAACCCCCGCCGAGCGAGATCGTCACCGTCACCTGTCTCATGTACGCGAGCCTTACGATCTCCCTTCTCGCCGCGTTCGTCGCCATGCTGGGCAAACAATGGCTGAACCGATACTTGCGCAATTCGGGTGGATCGATGATCGAGCGTTGCGGAGACCGTCAACGCAAATTCAATGGGCTCAAGAAATGGCCATTGCACTTTTTCGTCGAGAGCCTTCCGGTGATGCTCCAGGTCGCCCTGCTCCTCCTCGCCTGTGGACTCTGTCGACACATGTGGTCCATCAACACCCCCGTTGCATGCACCCTCATCAGCCTCACCGGCGTCGGAGTCGTGTTTTACATCGGAATCGTGATCGCCGGGATGTCATCATACGCGTGTCCGTTCCAAACACCAGCATCGACCGCTCTCCATGGTCCATGGAAGAAGGT
>Ga0307510_10011011_pt1 | contig 10753 bp, 7 predicted proteins | sample 12_EM_MG_FD_207224 | JGI IMG/M metagenome (GOLD analysis project Ga0307510, IMG submission 207224) | Populus trichocarpa ectomycorrhiza microbial communities from riparian zone in the Pacific Northwest, United States - 12_EM | ecosystem: Host-associated > Plants > Roots > Unclassified | place... | reverse complement strand
TGGCCGGGCGGGATCAACCAGTGTGGATCCAACTCGAATCCCAATAACGGCTGTCAGAATGCGGACGATGATTCCAACGCCGCGTATGTTCAGGCACTGCTGTGGTACATGACCGGCAACCAGACTTACGCCAACAACGCGATCGAGATCATGAATACCTATGCGTCCGCCTTCAGAGGCTACGCGGGTACCAACGGTCTGTCCTGTCCGAGCGGGACTGATTGCTCCAATGGTCCGCTGCAGTCAGGCTGGGACGCTGAAAAATGGCCGCGCGCAGCGGAGATCATCCGCTACGGCAAGACCAGCAGTGGCGCGACTGCCGGCTGGAGCTCCGCCAACATCACCGCCTTTTCGAACATGCTGACGCGGATCTACCAGCCCGTCATTCAAAATGGCTCGGGTGTGAACGGCAACTGGGATATGACCATGATTGACGGCACGATCCAGATTGCCGTCTTCACGGAAAACACGACGCTGCTGAATCAGGCGCGAACCTTGTGGAAAGGCCGCGTTCCGGATCTGTTCTATTTGCAGTCCCAGGATGGCAGCAACCACGCGCCCTCACCGCGCGGCAACCCGAGTTGGTTTGGGCAGACGGTGTTCAACACCACCACAAACAACGTCGGTCAGGAGACCTGCCGCGATCTTAGGCACATGGAGGACAGCATCGCCTCCACTCTGCTCACTGCGGAAACGGATTGGATCCAGGGCGGTGAGTTGTACACCGACACCACCATGACCGCCGAAGATCGGATCGTCGGCTCCATGAATGTCATGGCAGGGCTGGAGAGCCGCCGTACTGGTGGGCCCGATACGCTGATCACTGCGCCGTCGGGCTACTGTACCAGCACAGGCGCAAGCCATATTGGCCAGATCTCGGTGGGACCGGGAACCACCTACGCGATCGGCTACAACGCCTACCACAATCGCCTGAACGTAACAGCGATGGCAAATGGATCAGGAACTACAGGTCTGCACGGAACCGGAAACACCTATAACTGGATCCAGAGTGGCTTGTTGACGCAGAGCCTGACCAGCGACCAGGGTAATCACATGACCCTGTTCGAGGCCCTCACGCACACAGTGGAAGTCTGCAAGACCGCCACGACCGCCTGGACCAACACCGGATTCACGGCGCAAAGCGGTTCACCGACCGTCAAGTTCAATGCAACCCCGTCGGGCAACAACATCAACGCGGTGATGGGTTTGTCCAATGCGGCACAGTCGGTCTATACCGGCTTGGCGGCGATTGTACGCTTCAATCCTTCGGGATTTATTGATGCATACAATGGCACGGGATATAGCGCACTGACTTCAATTCCGTACACCGGCGGCACGAAGTACAGCTTCTGGTTTCAGCTCAACGTCCCGGCCCAGACGTACAACGTGTATGTCACCCCGGAGGGAGGCCAGATGGTGCAGATTGGCTCGAACTTCGCTTTCCGGCTGAACGCTCCCTCTCTCAACAACGTTACGTACCACGCTGAAGTTGGATCGGACAATGTGTGCAGCTTCAACTTGCCGCTGGGCGGGAACTAGACAGTGCCACGGCACGCCGACGGTCGCACCGGCCAGGCTGTTGCGATCCGTCGGGGCCGTTACGCGCCAGCCAACTTGTCGCGGAAAACGAAGTACACCGCGGCCAGGATGCACAGTGCGGCCCACAGGTAATCGAGCTTGAGCGGCTCCTTCAAATAGAAGATCGCGAAGGGCACGAACACTGACAGTGTGATGACTTCCTGCAGAATCTTCAGTTGCGCCACGTTCAGAGCCGTGAATCCAATGCGGTTCGCGGGCACCTGAAACGTGTACTCAAAGAACGCGATTCCCCAACTGACGAGCACAGCAATAAACCACGGCTTATTGATCAGCTCTTTGAGGTGCGCATACCAGGCGAACGTCATGAACACGTTGCTGATGCACAGAAGCCCGATGGTGATAGCAATCGCCCGCATGCGTTGAACCTCTCGTCTTTGGGGCTTGCGATTCTAGCCGATGCAGGTGATTACTTGTGGGAGCGGCGCTTCGGTGTGCTGTTGGTGAATTTTTGCACAGCCGTGACCAACGAGCGCGCGCCCTTTTCGTAATCGACCCAGGGTTTGCTCTTCGCAAGCAAGCCGGGCGCCGTTCGGATTGTGAACTTCGTTGGATCCAGGCCGCGGCGAACCTGGGACCACTGCAACGGCATGGAGACCGGCGCACCTTCGCGAGCCCGCGGTGACAGCGGCGCCACCGCTGTCGACAGGCGGTCGTTGCGCAGGTAGTCGAGGAAAATGCGCCCCACGCGCTCATTCTTGGCCATGTTCAACAGGTATTTGCCGGGTGAGTCATCCGCCATCTGGCGGCAAATCTCGCGCGCAAACGCCTTCCCCACCGTCCAGTCGACATCGGCTTTCTTGTCGCGCGCAAGCGGTGTTACAACGTGCAGCCCCTTGCCGCCCGTTGTTTTGCAAAAGCTCACGAGCCCTATCGCGTCGAGCCGATCGCGCATCTCCGTGGCGGCGTCAATTACGGCGTCGAAACTGACATCCGGCGCGGGGTCGAGATCGAACACCAAGCGCCCGGGAACATCGGGCATTTCGGGTACGCAACCTCCGGGATGCAGCTCGAGACCCGCTGTTTGTGCAACGGCGATCAGGCCCTCGACACTGTTGATCGCAACATAGCTCTGGCGATCGCCGGACACCTTGATGAGATCCACCAGGTTGGATTGGCCTGCCATGGCGTGGCGCTGGAAGAACCGCTGGCCGCCGATGCCGTCAGGTGCGCGGACAATGGAGCATGGGCGGCCGGTTATGTGCGGGATCATCCAGTCGCCGATCGCTTCGAAGTATTGCGCCAGGTCCAACTTGGTGACGGGTTTGCTGTCGCCGGCGTCGGGCCATAGTTGCTTGTCGGGTTTGGAGATGGTGACGCCCAGGACGGTGCTGGAGGCGTTGGACGAGGTCGCCGCCGAAGCGCCGCGCGCGGGATTGTCTGGCTTGGCGCGGTTCTTCGCGCTGCGGCCGGCTTCGGCCTTCGCGGCACTGGACCTCGACGCGGAGGCCCCGGCGCCATTCCCACCGGTCCTCGAACGCTTGGCGCTCGACTTCTTGGCGGCCTTCGCGGACCGACCTGTCGCCCCACTTTCGCTTCCGGCCGTAGCCCGACGAGCTGTCGACTCATCGAGCGACACAAACTCCGGTTTCTCGGCGCGGACGTCCGCGGCGGGCTTGTCTTCACGCAAACCCTTGAAGGCAGCTTGTCGCACATTACCTCCGTCCGTCCAGCCAGCGAACTCGATTTCCGCCACCAACTCGGGTTTGACCCAATGGATGTTGCGGGCCCGCGGAACATCCACCTTGCCGTGAAACGGACTCGCTTTGATTTCGAGTGGCTTCAGCCGCTTCAGCAACTGCGTCAGGTTCACGCTTCCAAACCCGGTTCCAACCCGTCCCACCGGCACAAAGTTCTTGTCTTTATAGACGCCAACAATCAACGAGCTCAGCTCGCGTTTGTCTGCAGACCAGCCGCCGATCACCACTTCGTGGCCCGCACGACATTTGGCCTTCTGCCAGTTGCCATTCCTGTCAGACGAGTAGCTCGCCTCGAGTCGCTTGGAGACGATGCCTTCCATGTCGATCTGGCAAGCGGATTTCAGGACATCGTCACCCTCGGTGACAACGTGCTCCAGGTAGCGAATCCGGTCGCCGAACTTTTTCGGCTGCGAGCCGAGCAGTTCTTTCAGTGCCTGCTTGCGGTCGACGAGCGGTATCCCGCGCAGATCTTCGTGCTCGAAGAACAACAGGTCGAACACAAAAAACACGAGATTTTTGGTGTCTTCTTCGGACAAGGCACCCTGCAGCGCCGCGAAGCTCGGTACGCCTTTATCATTCAACGCACAAACTTCACCATCCAACATGCAGTCAGGCAACGTCTTCGCGGTCGCAGCGATTTGCGCAAACTTGGGTGTCCAGTCGAGACCCTTGCGGGTCTTGAGGGTGGCCTTTCCGTTCTCGACACGCAATTGCAGACGATAGCCGTCGAGCTTCAATTCGTGTCCCCAGCCGTCGCCGTTCGGCGGACGGTCCACTAACTTCGCCAGTTGTGGGGGGATGAATGCGGGGATGTGGCCGCGGATGTGTTTGGGGGCCACTTTCTCACGAGGCGGCTGCGCATCTGCGCTCGAGCTCCTGTTGGAATGCCATACGGCATCGGCTTTCGCCGTCCCGGATGACTTGCTGGCCGCCTTCCCCGCCTTGGCCAACATGAACGGCTGTGGCGCGCGTCCCTTGCCCGCTTCAATCTGTGCCATGGGACGCCCAGAGGCAACCGACCGGTCCTCCGCAAGAACCTCATCGTGATCACCCGGCCGGGCAAACTCATCGCGATGTTTGATCAACAACCAGTTGGTGCGCTTGCTGTCCCCGTAGCGATTGTTCTTGATCCGCACGAGCACCCAACTCCCGTGCAACTTATCGCCATCCAGACTGAACTTCAGATCCCCCGACTTCAGCGCCTGCTCGGGCGGCTCGTCCCCTTCCGGAGTCCAGTAGCCCCGATCCCAAAGCTGCACGGTCCCGCCCCCGTACTCGCCCCTCGGGATGGTGCCCTCAAAATCACCGTAATCCAGCGGGTGGTCCTCGACCTCAACCGCCAGTCTCTTGTCGGCAGGATCGAGCGAGGGCCCGCGAGTAACCGCCCAGGATTTGAACACCCCATCCAGCTCGAGCCTGAGGTCATAGTGAAGACGCCGCGCCGCGTGCTTCTGAATGACGAACCGCAGTCCCTTGCCGGGTGTCACCGCCCGCGAACCACTGGGCTCCGCAGTCTTCTGGAAATCGCGCTTTGCGCGATATTTAGACAGTTTCCGGTTGGCCTTGGCCACAACTCGCTCCGGGGGTTGAAGACGGGCGGCCGATGCCACCACCGCGGGCGGTTACCTACCCGCGTGACTTTATCCCCTACGCAAGAGTCGCGCCTGTGGCTTGGCTGCAAGGAGGGGGCGCGACGTACCCCTTGGGGGAGTGCGCACCCCGTCCGCTACTTCCGAATCAACCCTTCTGCGGTCATGGCTTCGATGACGTGCGGGCGTGCTCGGACACCGTCTACATAGGCTTTGAGTCGCGGTCCAATATCTACGGCGACATGTGAACCCCAGCCCAGAACGGTGGACAAATAGGCATCCGCAATCGTGAACTGGTCGCCCAGTAGATATTTGTTATCACCCAACGCCTTCTCAACGTACGCGAGACGTTTGGCGAGGTTGTTACGTGCGTAGGTCTTAATATCCTCCGTTGCTTCGGAGGAAAACAACGGCGAGAAGGATTTGTGAACCTCGGAGTTGATGAAACTCAGCCATTCCTGCAGCCGATAGCGCTCCATCGTCCCCACGGGCGGCGCGAGTTTTGCCGCAGGATTCAGGTCCGCGATGTACTGCAGAACCACCACGTTCTCAGTCAACACCTGACCATCGTCGAGCTGCAGGGCAGGTACATAACCTTTCGGGTTGATGGTTAGAAAATCGATGCCGTTGGCACGTTTCGTACGCTTGTCCACTTTGACCAGCTCGAATGGAATGCCGGCCTCGTGCAATGCGATGTTTGAGGCCATTGAGCAGGTGCCCGGGGTTAAATATAGCTTCATCTGATGCTCCCTCTAACGCGGATGGCCATGCTAACGTTGCGTTCTTGAATGGCAAGGGGTGCGGGGGCATGCGTCACGCGAGAGTCTCGGGCGGGTCAGCCCAGAGCGGCGTTGCTCGGATCCTGAATGAAAGGAGCTTGCCTATGAGAGCGTATTGGATGGCGGGCTTGGGACTAGTGGCCCTTTTGGCCACTGAAGGCTGCAAGCAGAAGCCGGAGCCGATCCCGGGGCCAAAGGCGACGTCCATGGGGGTGGTGCATCCCCAAGCGGCCGGTATTGCGTGGTTTCAGGGGAGCCTGGATGAGGCGTTCGCCCGACCCGGCTCTCAGGCTACGTGCAATGCAGTGCGGGCGCCGATGGCGCCTCTGACGCCGGATCTTGCGCGGACGCGCAATCGGGCGCATTCGCCTGCACCTGCTGGGACGCCTCGGAGGCCTTTGGTTTAGCGGGGTTATCGGAGGTCGTTGATTTATGGGGTGGCACGGCGGCGGTCATCGGGCGCCGCCGATCTGTGGGTCGCGTAGGGGTCATCGAGCGACGCTTTTTTATCCAGGGTCACCGGCACTTCGAGCGCGCCGCGATCGGTCGCTACCTTTTTTGGACTCAGCCCCGGCGCCAAAACCCGCCCCTATCGGTTCCGACCCGCGGCGCATCGCTGCTTGGTACAATTCGCCCCGGTTGGGCCTGTAGCACAGCGGTTAGTGCAGGGGACTCATCGATAAATGGTGCCTTCGCGTGGAAACGCGCGAAGTGGACGGGATGAATTCAGGGAAACCTTCGAGCGCCCACGCGCTCATGGCAATCCTGAGCCGAGCCGCCGGTACACCGGCGGAAGGTGCAGAGACTACCTGTGGGCTTCAGCGCCCTTAATCACAGGCATGAGCATCCCGCACCCACACGTTCGTGGGCGCTGCCACTTGGCAGAGCCTTTGGGCACGGGTGAAGAGATAGTCCACTCCTGGCGGAAACGCCGGGGATTAGTGAATCCCTTGGTCGTAGGTTCGAATCCTACCGGGCCCACAATTCCGCCTTTGTCCGTTCCGGGTACTTAGGTAACGGATTATTCCGGAATGGAGTGTTACCTATGTGCCCGAATGGGCACTTGGTGTATTCCGGGCTCTTCGGTAACGTTTTATACCGGCCGGAATGGAGTGTCACCTATGTGCCCGAATGGGCACACTGCCGTTTTTTCCAAACACAAGCCCTATTTCGCCTCCTGGGTCCCATACGTAGTAGTTGGTGGGTCCCGGATTGGGTCCCAGTTAGACTCAAAGAATTTTCACGGATGAGCGCACGATTTTCGACGGGCGTTGAACGGCCTTGCGCTAGATTCACCGATTCGAGTCAGTTCCCCGGCGGACGTTTAGGATTGCCACAGTGGGAAATCAGGCTACCCAAGACACGACTGAACTTCGATTCCTTACCTGGGAAGAGCGAAGGCAACACGGAGATGACCTTGAGTGCAGGGTAATGGCGTTCGAACCGAAGGGACAATATCCACGGGGTACTTGGTACGTCCCTAACGGCTTTTTCCACGCGGACGAACGCGTCGTTTTCTCTGTTGTCCTCGGAGAATCGTGGCAGACGCTCGATCCGGATATGCCCTATTCCGAATTTGATTGGGCGTCGCCTCAGGAACTCCGATTGTGGGCCTCACTCATTCTCTGCGAAGTGATGGATGGGCCACGAACATCCTTTTATCCGATTGTTGAATTCAGCGGGCGCTTAGACGCAACTAACTTTGTCCTCCAATCCTCCGAGACGGTTGCAATGGTACGCTCTTTACTATTGCTCCACATCTCCCCGGCGGCCACTTCAAAATCCCCCACCTGTGGCCAGGTCAAATTCCCCCACTTGACAGCGGCGGGACGGGGCGATGATTACGCGCGGGTGGCGTGTTTGGCAACTTTCTCGGCGGCTTCTTTGAGCCGGTAGCTCTTGCCTTCAAATTTAAGCAGACGACCGTGGTGCATGATGCGATCGAGCAACGGCGCGACGACGATCACATCTCCCAGGAGTTTGCCCCAGTCGTCCACCATTCTGTTGGAGGTGATCACGACCGAGGATTTCTCGTACCGGCTCATCAACACATCGGCGAGCTCGTCGCCGGCGTTGGGCGGCAGGCGGCGCAGGAAGAGATCATCGATCAGCAAGAGATCCGCCGCGTTGATTTGGGCGCGGTATTTGCGCAGCTCGGCCAGCTCGCGCGCTTCGTTGATTTCCTCGATCAACACGTGGGCCTCGCGGTAAAACACCTTGTAGCCGTGCTGCACAGCCAACTGCGCGATGGCCTTGGCACAATGGCTCTTGCCGGTTCCGGGCTGACCGATCATCAGCGCCCCCTCCTTGCCTTCGATGAACTTCAGCGTGGCGAGATCGAGGACGTCGCGTTTGGGGACTTTGGGATTGTATGCCCAGTCGAAGTCCTTCAAATCCTTGCGCTCTGGTAATCCTGAGAGCGAGAAGCGTCGATCCAGCAGTCGCGAGTGGCGCCGATCGAGCTCATCCTGCAGCAGCCAGGAGAAGGCCTCGAGGAAGTTCATCTGGTGACTCTGAACCTGCAGTGCGCGAGCCTCGAGGGTTGAGATCATGCCCGAGAGGCGCAAGGCGCGCAGTGCGCGTTGTAATTCCGGCATCGTCATACTCATCGTGTGGACTCCTGTGGTGGGATGATAGAGTTTTCCGGATCAGTGATGTCAGCAGTCTGTTGGTCGAAGAAGCGTTGGTATTCATCGAGCGCGCGGATGTGATCGCCCTGCTGCTGAAGTCGACTATTGTCGGCGGCAGCGCGCGCATCTTTTGCGGCCGTACTTCGCTCGAGGATGCGCTTCAAAGCTTGGTAGGAAGGCTGTGACAGCTTGAGGACCTGCTCGCACGCTCTCTCGATGTCTTCGCGGCCGTGGTGGCGCGGGAGGTTGGTCAGGCCGTAAATGGCTTTCTGGCCAGGGCGGCCCAGGTGGCCGAAGATCTCGCGGGCGAGCTGTGCACTGTGGGGGCCGATTTTCATTGCCTTACCCAACAGGCGTGCCGTTTCGCGCGAGGGATTGAACAGGCGATCCTCAGGCGGCAACTCGTACTTGCCGCGGATTGTTTTCTTCTCGTGCCGACGCAGCAATTGGCCGTGTTCATCTAGGATCTCCACCTCGCGCTCGTAGATGCGTACGGTGACCTCGGAGTACAGCGGTGCCGGCAGCGCTGCGTAGTATTTCTGCTCGATGACGACGAGTCCGGCGTCATCCACGGTGCGCGTCTGTTGGCGGAAGTAGCGGAACGCCTCCAGCGGCAGCGCCTTCAGATACGGCTTTTCTTCCTCGAACAGAGCCAACACTTGGCGCTTCTTTCGTCCGTGGATACGCGGCGCGGCCCAGCGCGCCTCCCAGTACGTCAAATACGCGTTCTGCGCATCGATGGACTCAAACTGACGGCCCTTGAGGGCGGTATCCTGCGTATGTTGGATTGCTCTCTCGACGGCGCCCTTCCGGTTGGGATCTGCGACCCGTGCAACATCGGCGATAGCCGAGTAGTGTGCCAACATTGCCGCATACACCGGATTCAACTGAGGCTCATAGAGATCGGGTTTGATCACGCCCTGCTTCAAATTGTCGAGCACCACGTATGCCACTGAACCGCCCAGAGCTCGGAAACCCTCTTCATGCAGCCGCGCCCAACTCTCTTGGTCAGCCTTCCACAGCACTTTGCGAAAGGCCTTGCCGGAGTACTTCAGCGTCATCACGAACAGGAAAGGTCGGCGGTACCGACCCGTGCGATACAGCGTCGGTGCACCCAGACCGAAATCAACTTGTGCCTCCTCGCCGGGAAGTGCGTCGAGGATGTCAAAGCGTTCCGGCTCGTGCTTGCGCAGCGTGCGCACGAAGCGCTTGACCGAGTTGTAACGGTGGACAAATCCGAGGCGATCCACCAAGTCCTGGTAGATGCTTTGGGCGTTGCGCCCCAGGGCCACCTGGCTTTCGATCCAATCGCGATGCGCCTCACAGGCCGAGCGGGCATGCTTGGGGTGTTTCGCCGGTGGCCGGGCTGGGGGAGTTTCATCCGCCAAATCCCCGCTTTCTTGGCCGCCGGAGCCGGTGGCCAGGGTGGGGGAATTTGCGACCCCCGTGCCCATCTCCTGTCCATAGCGACGGATCGTCTTGCGATCCACGCCCGTCATGCGCTCGATCTCCCGCTGGCTTCTGCCGGCGGCCAGGAGCGTTTGGACCGTAATCCGTAGGTGCGGCTTCAAGGCGTTCAACTCCTCACCCCCCGAAAAAGGGGTCAGCGTAACGTCCAGCCGCAAATCGACCCTCGGCGCCGGACCGGCGCTCGATCAGTTCAGAGGCGGAGGAATTTCAAGTGGACTCAGGCGGAGGAAGTTGACCGGCCGCCGGGGCACTGGCCGCTATGTCATCTAAAATTATATTGGGCAATACGATCTCGGAGTTGGTCAAAGATGCTTCGTATTTTGGTGGTTGATATTTGTGGCAAGCGATATGACGAGCGTTGGGAACAGGTAGGGATCCATACTGTGTCAACATCGCTCGATCGAGCTATTAATTTAGCCGACGAGATAGTCATACGGGAGTCGATCTTCGACGCGGTGGTCATCCGCTGCACGGCAAAATCGAAGAAAAGTTCATGCGATGTGACGGCCGTGGATTTTTTCTTTGCCATACGCGTCGCAAAGGCGCTTCGCTCCCTTCCCGCATACATCGCGATGTCCGACGGAAAGCGCTGGTGCGCGATCCCTGTTCTCATATTAACGGAGCCTAAAATACATGAGCATTTCCACGAATACGAACTCTCAGCCCAACAAATAGAATCCATTGAATCCCGTGCGGAAAACCATTACGGAGGAAGCATTATAAAGCAGCGCGTCGCCGAACATAGATTGGCGATGGTTGTAGACTTCGATCGGGTTGGGCTCATCGTTCATTACGAACTCGGTCGTTATCAAACGAGCTTAGCATTCGAGCGCCGCAGGGATCTCGAGACTAAATATTACCTCGGCACAGCCGATCGTCGCGCAAGTCGCTTTACTACACTCCACCGCGACAACTTCGGAATTCAAGTGGAAGTGGAAGCCTTTGAGTTTCTAATTAACCACCCCCGTCTACGAGAGCAGCAATTGCAG
>Ga0307510_10011010_pt1 | contig 10754 bp, 6 predicted proteins | sample 12_EM_MG_FD_207224 | JGI IMG/M metagenome (GOLD analysis project Ga0307510, IMG submission 207224) | Populus trichocarpa ectomycorrhiza microbial communities from riparian zone in the Pacific Northwest, United States - 12_EM | ecosystem: Host-associated > Plants > Roots > Unclassified | place... | reverse complement strand
TCTGAGTTTTCGACGATTATTTTTTTAGGCGCCTGTGCAAAAATGCCTTGTACGCTTAATAAAAGCAAACAATAAGATATGAAAAAGAGTGATTTCTTCAATTGATTTAATTTTTGTCAAATTTATGAAAAAGGTTACAACCTTAACCGATATTAAGATTTATTTATAATGCTAAAAATTAGTATCGGTTTAAAAATTAAAAATTGATAATTGCAGTTTTTTTGAAAAAGTATTAAATTTTATTTTTCAACGCTTCAGCATCGATATCGCTGTGTGAAACATCATAAACCGCTTTTCCGTCTTTGATTAATATTAATTGAGGCGATTCGTGATAAACGTTAAATCTGTTTGCGATTTCGTTGGATACATCACGATGTGCAATTAAATCCAGAAAAAATGCGTCAACTGTTTCATCTAAATCGTATTCTCTTTCAAATTGTTTTAAAGCCATTCGGCTAATGCTACATCTTGTACTATGCTTAAAAATTACAATAGGCTTAACATTAGACATACTCTCTATATCATTTAACTGTGCTAAATTTGTAAGAGGAATCCAGTTTACATTACTTTTTTGAGAATCCGAGCTATCCGAATTTCCGAAGATTGAATTTAAAAAACTCATATTTTGTCTTGTTTTATGACTTTTTGACATTTTAAAGTGATATATATCATAGTTTTGATGTCATTTTGTCTTTATTTTTGCTATGGAATATAATTTGAACATTGCTGCAAAGTTATATCATTTAAAGTTAAATTTTAACGCTATAAATTCAAATTTTGATGATATCGAAAATATTTAATAATTAAAATCAAACCTAAATCATACAAAGATGAACATAAATAAATTTACGACTAAATCTCAGGAAGCCATTCAGCTATCACAGCAGCTGGCTCAGCGATATGGACAACAGCAAATAGAAAATGAACATATTTTTAAAGCTATTTTTGAAGTTGACGAAAATGTAGCGCCTTTTATTTTGAAAAAACTCAATGTAAATGTGCCTTTGTTTTTACAAATTTTAGACAGTACAATTGAGAGTTTTCCAAAAGTTTCCGGCGGAGATATTCTACTTTCCAGAGATGCAAACAAAGCATTGAATGAAGCTGAAATTATTGCACAAAAAATGAACGATGAATATGTTTCGATCGAACATTTAATTTTAGCCATTTTTGATTCAAAAAGTAAGGTAGCACAAATTTTAAAAGATCAGGGGGTAACCGGGAAGGCTTTAAAAGCGACTATTGAAGAACTAAGAAAAGGAGAAAGAGTAACTTCGGCTTCAGCTGAAGAAAATTACAATTCATTAAATAAATACGCTAAAAACTTAAATGAATTAGCACGCACGGGAAAATTAGATCCTGTTATTGGACGTGATGAAGAAATTCGACGTGTGTTACAAATTTTGACCCGTAGAACAAAAAATAACCCAATGCTGGTTGGTGAACCCGGAGTTGGTAAAACAGCCATCGCCGAAGGTCTGGCGCACAGAATTGTTGATGGTGATGTACCTGAAAACCTAAAAGACAAAATCGTTTTTTCTCTGGATATGGGGGCATTGATTGCCGGAGCCAAGTATAAAGGAGAATTTGAAGAAAGATTAAAATCGGTAGTGAAAGAAGTTACTGCTGCCGAAGGTGATATTGTTTTATTTATTGATGAGATTCACACACTTGTAGGCGCGGGTGGAGGTGAAGGCTCTATGGATGCGGCCAATATCCTAAAACCGGCTTTGGCCCGTGGAGAATTAAGAGCAATTGGAGCGACAACTTTAGATGAATATCAAAAATATTTTGAAAAAGATAAAGCATTGGAACGTCGTTTTCAAAAAGTTTTAATTGATGAACCCGATACGGAAAGTGCCATTTCAATTTTACGCGGTATCAAAGAAAAATATGAAACTCATCATAAAGTTCAAATTAAGGATGAAGCAATTATTGCTGCTGTAGAACTTTCGCAACGTTATATTACGAATCGTTTTTTACCGGATAAGGCTATCGATTTGATGGACGAAGCGGCTTCTAAATTGCGTATGGAAATCAATTCGAAACCAGAAGAATTAGATGTTTTGGATCGCAAAATCATGCAGTTGGAAATTGAAATTGAAGCCATTAAACGTGAAAAAGAAGAGAGTAAGCTTAAAATCCTGCACATGGATTTGGCAAATCTGAAAGAAGAACGAAACGAAATCTATACTAAGTGGAAAACGGAAAAAGATGTTGTTGATGGCGTTCAGGCTGTAAAATTAGAAATTGAAGATTTTAAACACGAGGCTGAACGTGCTGAACGAGAAGGTGATTACGGAAAAGTAGCCGAAATTCGCTACGGAAAAATCAAAGAAGCGCAGGAACGTTTGGATGTTTTATTGAAGCAATTGCAGGAGTATCAATCGGGACATTCTTTGATTAAGGAAGAAGTAACCCGCGAAGATATTGCAGAAGTAGTCGCAAAATGGACAGGAATCCCTGTGATGAAAATGCTTCAGACCGAAAGAGAAAAACTCTTGCATCTGGAAGACGAATTGCACAAACGTGTAGTTGGTCAGGAAGAAGCGATTGAAGCTGTTAGTGATGCTGTTCGCAGAAGCCGCGCCGGTTTGCAGGATGTAAAAAAACCTGTTGGGACCTTCCTTTTTTTAGGAACAACGGGAGTTGGTAAAACAGAGCTGGCAAAAGCTTTGGCTGAATATCTTTTTGATGACGAAAATTCGATGACCCGTATCGATATGAGCGAGTATCAGGAGCGTCATAGTGTGAGCCGTTTAGTTGGTGCGCCTCCGGGATATGTTGGTTATGACGAGGGTGGACAATTGACAGAAGCTGTTCGTAGAAAACCATATTCTGTGATTTTGCTAGACGAGATAGAAAAAGCGCATCCGGATACGTTCAATATTTTATTGCAGGTTCTGGACGAAGGCCGATTGACTGATAATAAAGGACGTCTGGCCGATTTCAAAAACACGATTATCATCATGACATCCAACATGGGAAGCCAGATTATACAAGAGAAATTCGATAATTTAAAAGGCGGAATTGAAGCTGCTACCGAGGCTGCAAAAGTGGAAGTTTTAGGTTTATTGAAACAAACGGTTCGTCCGGAATTTATAAATCGTATTGACGAAATCGTATTGTTTACGCCTCTAACAGTCGAAAATATTTCGAAAATTGTAGGCTTACAACTTAAGAGTGTAACCAAAATGCTGGCTTTACAAGGTATTACAATGGATGCAACTCCAGAAGCAATTCAATATCTGTCTGATAAGGGATATGATACTCAATTTGGTGCAAGACCTGTAAAACGTGTTATTCAAAGAGAGGTATTGAATCAATTGTCAAAAGAAATTCTGGCTAATAATATTGCAACAGACAGTATTATTTTAATTGATGCCTTCGATGGAAAATTAGTCTTTAGAAATCAGACCCAGCCAGTAGAATAATTTACATAAAAAATAAAAAAGCGGGTTAACTTTTTAAAAGTTAACCCGCTTTTTTTAAATGTACGTACTATTAAAATAGATTTCTAAAACTGATTTTAAATTTTTAATCTTTCTTCTTTTTAAAACCAAAATAATAGTTTAAACCAAGACCTAAAGTATTATTGGTACTGTATTTAGTGTTGTTCTGACTTAAATCAGTTACAAGTTTACCCATATCCACTCCATTATAATATAAATTAATAGCAAGAGAGTCATAGTTTTCATCAGAAAGAATGATATCTATTCCTACTCCAATTCCCAAAGAATGCTGCCATTCCGATGCTGTTTGTTTTTTGCTTACAGAATTCGAAGGATTACTTTGATTGATTACAGTAAAAGTTCTATCAACTTGAACTTTTGAAATATTATATCTTGGCAATATTTGAAAAAAGACATCTCCAGCTGAAAATTCAGTACTGCACAAACATATTTTAGGAGTTAGACTAAAATTTAATGCAGAAACCCTATTACTTAGCACATCAATAGCATTCCCTTGATTATCTTTATTAATACCATCTTGGAACTCACCAAAAAAATAACTTATGCCTACCTCTGGTTTAATGAATCTGTTTATTTTAACTTCGATACCGCCTCCTGCCTCAATAAATGCTGATTTTTTTAATTCAGAATCTAAATAGGCCGATAATCCGGCAAAAGCTCTTATTTGCTGTGCATTCGAGTTAATGCAAAATAACGTCAAAAAGACATAAAAAATATTTTTCATAATAAATTATTTGCCAAGTACCCAGCCTAAAGAAAAGTTTACAACCGGAACAAAATCATTTTCGTATTTGTCAATGTTATATCCAATACCTGCATTAAAACCTAGATTAAATCCGCCTTTGTAAGTGCGTTGAAGCCCCCATACAGGAGCAATTGTGAAAGAAGAGGTACTTTCTGAATAACTATTGTTTGTAGAAAGTGATTCAAAATTATAAATTGCATTAAGAGCAAGAAAGTTCCCTGAATTGTGAGCTGTTCTCTTTCCCAAATCAGCTCTTTTATCCAAATTATAATAATGCCTGAACTGCTCATTAATTACAGGTAAAAATGACCATGTTGCTTCATCATAAAAAAAACTTTTTCTATAAGCCAGACCTATACTAAGTTCGGAATACAATGTATTTTTATTTGTAAAACCGTGCTCATAGACAAAACCGGGTAATATAACATTAATCTTAAATTGGTTTTTCTCAACAGATGGTGATTCTTGAGAATAAGAATTCGATAAAAAACTTATTATCAAAATAAGGCTGATTTTTATTTTTGAAGTCATATTTTTATTCATTTTTTTTATTCTTTTCCTCTGATTAATCTTCGTCCTCTCCACTCCCCATTATGCAAAGCTGCACCATAAATATCAGCATGTACTTCATCATATGGTGTTGAGCCTTTTAATCCTGATAAATAATCCCAAACGGTAACATCTTTGCTACTCCATGAAAGTAAAAAATTAAAATCAAAATAATGAGTTATTGCGTTATCATCATTATGTGTCCATTTTATTCCCATCATTCCTAAGGTAACTTTATTGCTGAAAGGTACGGCTTTCAAAACATTGTATTTTAAAGTTTCATCATTTAAGTCTTTTGTTAATTCATTTTTAGCGGAACTGCTCGTTGGTAGCAGTTTTACAAATGCTTTAAGACCATCATCAATAAGTTTATTAGCATCTTTCGCTGATAAATTAATATCGTTTTGAAAAATATAAACTTCTATAATGTTTTGATTCGTATCTTCATTAAATGGAAATCCTGGATTCTGGGTTGGCAGCGAAGGAATAACTTGGGCGAATTGGTTATAATTAACTCCTTTATAACTATAATATACAGTAGGTCCGGTTATATATAAACTATTATTAAATGCCGGGACATTAAACTTATAATCATATTGTATATTATTAATCCCTAATTCTATTTGAGTGGCATATGATTTTTCCCAATATGAAACTCCTAGTGTTTTCTCCCTTTTTTGAAGCCTTGCACTGCAGCCAATTGATGAAAATATGTAATAATTCTGATTCCAGAAACTTACTTGAATTCTTCTATTGTCACTATAATAATCTTCTGATTTATCTGAAGCTCCGAAAAGATGTTCAAATATACTATTTACCTCGACATAAGCAATTTCCAGATTTTGTTTCTTAAATCTTGGAGTTGTGACAACTGGCGCAGGTAATGGCGTTGTTGGAGCTGGGGGAGGATTGTAACCAGTATCGCAAAATTTAGGTGGAGCATATAGCATTATACCAGGACTTACTTCGGTTACATTAGATTCAGGAATAGCTTTACCAGTTGGTCTTAACGTTTCTTGTATACAAGGTGCTTCTTTACTCGTAAGTTGTTTTTTCTTAGCAGAAAAATTTAGCGTATTTAAATAGCTATATAATTTTTCTTTATCTGTCGCAAGACAAAAATAAAGACCTATTTCAGTATATTTATATAAACTATCAGCAACGTAGATTTCTCTGTCTTCGTTCAAAAGAGCTGCAAAAACAGGATCTTTTATTAATTCATCATCGAGATCAATTTCATCATCGGCATTAGATTTAGAAGTGATACCAAATGCAATATTTCTTTTCAGGATTCGCTCTTTTTTGCTTAAAACAAATTCTTGAATTTCTTTAGTCTGGTTTTCACCAAAAAGAGGTGTTAATGGTTTAAATCCTTGGCTTTGTAAATCTCTTACTTCTGTATTAAAAGTATTTTGTCTATCAACATTTTTTTGATATTCATTGAAAATACTTTTTAGTGTAGCTTTACTTTCAATTTTAATAGTTGTTCCGTCTATCAGATCTATTTTATCTGATAATACAGCTTGGGAGTTATTATCTTTAAGTTCATTTAAATTATTCTCGCAGCTCATGAATAAACTTGAGAAAATAATGCACATTAAAAATAATGTAGGCAATTTAAAAAATTTCATTGTTTTTTGATTTGGTTTGGCTTGTATTTTTATTTAAAAATTAATTCGGGCAAATGTAGGATTTAATTTGTAAAAAAAAGTTAACAAAAGAAAAAGAAATATAAATTTATTTTTTGCAAAAGAACAATTAAATTTAAAACATTTACTAAGTCAAATTAGATGGTTTTTTATATAAAATTGATTTTCTATATGAAGATTAAAAGTCATTTAATGTTTTTATTTCGAACGAGAAAAAAATATTTGCTCAGGTCGAAAGACTGATGTTCTTTTTGATATCTATATAATGGAGTGTACCAATCAGGAAGAAAAAAGGGGTTCAACTTTAATTAAAAAAGTCAAACCCCTTAATTTTTAAACTTACTCACGCATTATTTGGATTATATCATTTTTATTTTACAATAATCTTTTTTGTTTGTTTGAATTTTTGGGATTCTATAGTTACAAAATAAATCCCTTGTGATAAGCCTCCTGTGTAATATTGTTCTTCGGGATTATAATTTTCTTTTTCGAATATTATTTGCCCCTGAATATTGGTTATTTTTAAACCGAATGTACCAGAGTCTATATTTGGCAGTTTAATATTAATTAAAGAAGAAACGTTTGTTGGGTTTGGATAAATAATAAAATCTGAAGGGGAACCTGGATTATCAGCAACTGAAAGATTTTCGGAAATAGCAGCTTTCCAATCCCACCAATTTTTATTTACGCTGGCCGTACTTATAGCTCCTTCTCCAAGTTTAATTTTATAATTAAACTTAGCAGTACGAGTAGATTCTCCCTGAAAAATATAATCTGAATTACAGATTACTGCAAATATAACACCATTTGCCGGCTGGCCTTGCCCGAAAGAGATTGTGCAGTCTCCTGCATACACTGGCTGAGAATAAATTGTTTTTCCTTCTTTGGTACGATAGCATAATTGTAAAGACATGTTTTTTCCCAAAGGCTGAAAAAATACAGTAGCTTGATTTCCTTCAACATGAATTGGAATAAAGTTAGCTCCAGACCAGCCAGGCAGAGTTTTTTCTTCTGGAATTAGATAGTCGTTTTCATCAGTTGTAGTTGTGGCATAAGGCGTGGCTGTCCATTTCTCTACATTTATAAGAGCTGGTTGTTCAGGACCTAGTTCACGCCCCATATTATTGCGATACAAATTTAAAATTGGTTGTTCGAATTTTCCAAAATCAGCCAATGCCAATCTGGCTCTATATTCCTGAACCATTTTACGCATTTTAGTGTCTCCAATACCATTAACCGTTCCATTGCCGTTAGCTATGCCTTCCAGTACTCGTCCTTCACAATAATTCCATACCCATGGTAAACTTTTTTCACCTACAATTTCCCCTAAGAATGTTGGAAATACAGAACTATATTGAACACCTCCAATAATATCCCGAGTCAATCTTAAAGTAACTCCATTTGCATCTTGAACCCCAGAATTGACACCTTCGGCAGATGGTCCTCCAAAAGTTCCGTCCTGAAGCCATCCGCTATAGCATTCTATTGGAATAAAAGGGGCAATAACAGAGCCTGCACTTAACCATCCTAAATCAACATTGCTATAGTCTTCGCTTCCAGATTTTTTGATATCTAATACTGTTTGTAACCAAACGTTAGAGCCTTCGTGAAACCAGGCAGAATTTCTGCATCCAGGCAAAGATGCATATATGGCATGAATGCCTTCGTGTGTACAAGCACCAGTTTGATATTTGGCATCCGGAAAAGTGGTATTAGGATCAAAACTGGCAACAGGATAATAGGACAAAAGAACCATTGGCCAGCTTTGCCCATCTGGAGTGCCAACACCGCTTTGCCATCCTCCTAAATCTGTATTTGATGCAGTATCGGTACATAATCCTGAACCATACAAATATACCGAACTACGATATCCTTCTCTATATAATTTGTCCGGAGGCCAGCCCATATTATCTCTCAGAAAAGTGAAATCTTCATCTAAACGTTTTAATAATAAATCTACAGCAGTATCTGTCACTAAAGGATTTGCATTTGGTCCTTTTACAAAGGTCCATGAACCATAATTTCTTGACGAGGCAACATTACAGCCATCATATCCGGGATAATCTTCTTCCAGATTTTTGGTTGGTTTTGGAAAATTTGGATAGTCGCTTTTAAAATCGTAATGAAGTGTGGTGTCATATGCAGGCCAAGAAGTAAAATCGCTATTTTCTCCTTTTAAAGTTAAATAAAAATCGATAGAACTCTCAGCGCCGCAGCTATTAACATATAAAAAGGTATAGGTTCCTGAGTTCGCTTCCTGTAAATTTGATAGCGTTATATTTTGATCCGAAGATTCAAAATTATTGGGACCAGTCCATTTCATTTTGGCACCAGCTTGATTACTTGGCACAGTAGTTTTAAATTGCACACTTTCCCCTGAAGAAATGACAGCATAATTTAGGTTTTTTTCTTGTCCATTGTTTACAATAACACTTGACGCTAATTCACTAGCATTACATTCAGTAGTCTCAGTTCCAAAAGCTTGAAATTCAGTTACACCTGTTGCTGTTGCGCTTTTCATGTAAATTCTTAATTTCCTGGATTTAAAACTTAAATTTTCGATAGTATTGAATTGATTTAAAGCCAATCCAATAGCACCGCCATTAACCCAATTAATTCCGTCCCAATATTGAATGTATGCATCTGTAGGTTGTCCAATACCACCATAATCGGTAAACCAATACACTCCAACAGAATTTATTTCCTGTGCAAAATCCCATTCATATTCAATCCAGTTATACGTATTGTAAGCGGTCTCTCCGTCCCAATTTCCATAAACAGGATTGGTTCTGTCTTCCGAACTAATCGGTACAAAACCATCATTCACGGCATTAAGGCTTTCCCAGGGAGACACATGGGAAGTTGTAATTTTTGTTGAATTTAGCATAGCTAAATTGGTTTGGGCATTTAATTCTCCTGCAAGTAGCATAACGACGCTAAAAAATAGAAATGGCAGAAAGTGGGGTAGTTTTTTTTCTTTCATTGTGAAAAATTTTGGTTGCTAATTTTTTGAAAATAAAATCTTTAGTTACTGCATGAATAAGTATTTTAAATCTCTTTCTATTTATTATGAGAAATGTTTTTAAATAACTTCCTGATTTTTTGATAAAGCAAGTTAGGAGTATTTTTAATTTATTAATAGGTACGTAATTACCTAATAATTAGTAAAAGTTATCCAGTATTAATTTGTAGTAATAAGAATCTTCCCGATAGAACTGATTTCTCGGTAATCTAAAAACGTTGCCTTTTTTAATTCAGAGCAGAAGTGTCATATTGTTTTTTTTAATCCGTAAATCATGAAACTTTTCTCCAAAGTAATATAAACCGTATCATTAATTAATTTCTGAAATTTACTAATTAACTTAAAACATAAGATTATGAATAACATATTTAGAGGATTGATAGCGGGTTACGGTGCGAAAAAACTTGGCGGAGGATGTTTTGGAACTATTTTAGTTTTCGTAATTATTTGGTTGCTTTTAGGGCAATGCAGTTAATTTTTAGAAAAGGGTTTGACAAAAAAGTAGTAGATTCGCGCATAATAAATACTTACAATGCGTAGATTGAAATTTAGTTCAAAATCAAATATTTACGCAGTTTCTTAACCAAATAAATTTATAATGGCATCAGGTTTTTTCGTACTATTGGATGATATCGCAGCAATCATGGATGATGTTGCAGTAATGAGTAAAGTTGCAGCAAAGAAAACGGCAGGTATTCTAGGAGATGATTTAGCCGTTAATGCTGAAAAAGCTTCAGGGTTCGCTTCTTCCAGAGAACTACCTGTTTTATGGGCAATCAGCAAAGGTTCGCTTCTCAACAAAATCATTATTTTGCCAATAGCTTTTTTATTAAGTGCTTTTTTACCAACTGCAATTATTGTAGTTTTAGTTCTTGGCGGATTGTTTTTAGCGTACGAAGGAGCTGAAAAAATATACGAATTTATATTTCCTCATTCACATGAAGAATCAGAAGGAATAACAGAAGAAACTTTTACTGAAGAAGAAATTCTGGCAATGGAAAAAGGAAAAATAAAATCAGCTATAGTAACCGATTTTATTCTTTCTGTCGAAATCGTAATCATTGCTTTAGGAACTGTAATTGGAAAACCTATTTCACAACAAATAATCGTAACTTCAATCATTGCATTAATAGCAACAATTGGTGTTTATGGTATAGTAGCCCTAATTGTACGTATGGATGAAGCAGGTTATAAGCTTATTAAATTTAGTAAAAAAGAAAAAAGTATATCAAAATTTATTGGTAATATTTTGGTAAAAGCCCTTCCGTTGGTTATAAAAAGTCTAACCGTAATTGGTACACTTGCGTTATTATTAG
>Ga0307510_10011009_pt1 | contig 10754 bp, 10 predicted proteins | sample 12_EM_MG_FD_207224 | JGI IMG/M metagenome (GOLD analysis project Ga0307510, IMG submission 207224) | Populus trichocarpa ectomycorrhiza microbial communities from riparian zone in the Pacific Northwest, United States - 12_EM | ecosystem: Host-associated > Plants > Roots > Unclassified | place... | reverse complement strand
CCCCCCCCCGTCACTACTCGTATACTCGTTTCAATTGAGGGAGCTAATGAGGTGAGATGTGAGGTGCAGATCTCTCTTCCTCCTGCTTCCTCGCCTCAATCCAAATCCAAAGGGGGAAATTCTAGACGTCCTAATACCGTACTGTAGCGTTACGTACGAGTATTCTCGGTTTGTTTCTTTCTCCCTGTGTGCAGGTTTTTTCTCCCTCCAGTCTGAAGATTTTGGTGTGTGTGTAACGAACGGCTTTTCGCATACCGGTATCTCGCAAAACTGACTAATTGATCGACTCTCGAAGGGCTTTTTTATAATATTATCATATAATACATAATCCTAGTGACTAGATGATTATATTGGCTTTCCTAGATATTTTGGATAAACTAGCCTACTATGCTTCCATACTATCGCGCAAAGTCAGGTCCACCACCACCTGGTCTTGAGGGGGGGGGGGTGGCTAAAATCTTGAAGACTCGTTGGGAGTTTCAAGCTACCCTGCCGTGGTGAACGGCACAAAGGAAAAAGGCCCAGGAACGACAGCCATATCAAGAATCACTCCAGTACTTTGTATTCGGGATGCAGTAATTAAACGAATACCATGCATGACAGGACTTTGATTCCCCATACAACCACACTGATTTGCTCAGAATAAGAAAGTCCTTCACATGGAAAACCGACGTCTTACATACTTGTGATACTTTTTATCGATACAGCGGTAGCGCATCAAGCTACCTTATCCGAAACCCAATCCACCCCGCCATCTGCACCTTCCCGCCATCGAACCAGCGGTATTCCACGAGCTTCACATTTTCGCTACCGGAGCACACCTCAGCAACGGTATGTCTCGCAGCTGAGAATCGTAGCTAGCAATTTTCCCATTCCGCGGTGATATGTATCTTTCACGTCGAGGCAACGACCCATACGGCGAACCGCTGATCATCGTCGCCAGATACTGGAGAGGCCTCCCTTCCGCCCCTCTCGGGGAAAGGTAAGGCGTTTAGTCTAGGCTTCAATAAAACTTTTTGACTTCCACGACCATGGTGAGGAGGTTCGTCAAAGCTTCGAAAGTGCCAATTGAGTAAGATGAGACAAGGAAATGGTAGAGGTTGTGATGGGAGAATGTATTAAATTTGAGCAATGTACCCGAGTACGTTGTAGTTGATAGATGTTTTCTTCTTCTTCTGTGCTGGAGATGTTGATGTGGGAAATTTATATGGTGGTACAGTAACAGGTGCCCCGCTCTCCTCATCTCCAGACCTTCACATTCGAATACCAGTGCCGGTACAGTGACCCAACAAACAACATAGAACTTGAGGGGTTGTGATGGCCCACCTACATAGTACCTACCTACCTACCGTACCATACCGCAAACCCCGCAAAACGCTATCCAGTAAAACAAAAAAACAAAAACTAGCTAGCTAGCTGCCGGTGGGCAAGGAAAACCAGGATGAGTCCCCACCCACCCCACATAACATCCTAGTGGCGCAAAATGTCATATGCTGAGGATTAAAATAGTACATTCCATCATACGACCGTATCGTATTGTATCGCAAGGAACAAAGCACTCCGGGGTTGTGCTTGGTAACGAGAAATGTCCGCTTGGCCGTTGTGATGAGGATGACCTACCGGTATGGCGCGATATGATAACCTGCACGAGGGGAGGAAAATAGAACCGTGGTATGGTACTTGTATGATATGCGCGATAACGAGGCTCGTGATTGCCTGATTGTTTGTCTCTGGAAACGAACTGCTATTGTGTACGGGCCGGGGATTGGCTGGAGCCTCAGTTTTGGTGTGATGCAATAGTAGGCCGTTTTATGAACGTTAGGTAGTTACGAGTACCGTACTGTGGGGGTCGGTCTCTGGGGCTTGAATATGATGTCTGTGAGAAACGGGTCTTTTTCCTTTCTTTCCCTCTCTCTCTTTTATGCTTGTTTGGCAAGTGCACACTCGCACCGGAATTTCACCACCAAAGTGAAGGTTTTTGACACCGCATCCTTTATTTTTATATTTTGTTTAGAACCCCATTCGTTACACCCCGGTGAGTTGCATCCATATAACACTGTTTAGTTGCCCTTTCACGATACCTTACCGATATCTGCCAGCTGGCCATATCCTTATGCGGGGGCTTTTTTTTCTTCTCTTTTTCTTTTTTCTTGATCTTCTTGAGAAAATCATTCGTCACTTCCTCATGAGTCCGCGCCAGGCTTCGGCTGCTGTCGGCGCGATCGCCGTGGGTCCGTTATTGGGGCTGTTGGTGTCTTGCGCTGGGTTTATAAGTTCCCTGCTTGCCTTGCGTGTGATGGGTAGCTTCTTTGCTGTCAAGAGGGGGGTTGGTTTGAGCATTGTCGTGGGTGACTCAGTGCCGGCCTGAGAGTGCCGGTCGGTCGGCATCGTAGCGGAATGTGGGTGGTCTAGCTCTCGTCAGGATCCGGCCGGTACCAGAGTTGGGGTTGGCGGGGAAGGAGGTGTTTCATAGTGGTGGGGTATGGGAGGTAATATGGTCGCACGAGATTGTGCTATTTTTTTGTGGGGAAGGGTAGTCTTGGGATTGAATTGAATGAGTTGTATTGGACGGTATTGAGTTGCTTTTGCTGGCGTCGGGTATGGACGGACAGATGGATGGGCCAGAGTCTGTCGGTCGGCTGGTGTCAACTCAAGCCCTGGTCAAGTTCCGCATCACTGACCCGAGCCCGGGAGCCACCCCTAACTTGCAACGAAAAAGGGGACACCACCTAACGTACCGTAGGGGAATCGAGTGAAAACCTGTGAAAAGCATTTTGGCAGAAAGAGGACGAGGGATTAGCGGACACCAACCGCCCGGGGAATACCGGTATACAATTGAAAGTGTGGAGCCCTCGCATAGAATCACCAAGGCTTTGGCCCATCATAGGGCTGTGAACGAAACTTTAAAAAATAAAGGGGAAGGAGGAAGAGCAAAAGTAGTTTATCATTGTATTCTTAAACGTTTTTTTCAGGCAGGAAACCTTTCTGCGTGCTTGTTGTGCCGAGAATCGCAAGAAGAAATAACTTAGAAGCTCCACCCCATCACTCGGTTCGTCTGGGAAAATTGTACGCTTTTTTCAATTTCTTTGTGTTTGAGGGATAAAAGACGGGCGAGAGTATGATACCGTATTTGAATGGTTTTCCCAGATTCAGCGGGGGAAAATCATTGATGTGCCAAAGGTCCTATCGGCCACGAAACTATGCTTACTCACAAATTACAAAGGAGAAGATCATATGATCTCTGTTCAAGAGTTTTGATCGGGTGACGGCCCCTGACAGCCGAGATTCTTCCGAGGGCGAGTGACGAATGGATGGGAGATCTGACTGGAAGGGGCAGGACCCTTTCTTAGTTGGAAGAGGCACCGTGAAAAAAAAAACTTTAAAGAAAAAACTCTCACATAACCGGCTTGAACCTTTTCCTCTCCCACCACCGCCACCACACACCGCAAGGTCTTTTTTAATTCTCCTTTCCATACGAGTGCGCACTAAGGTTATCGTCCGAGGTCGACTGCAACGCATCACTGAAGCTGCTTTTCTGCCTTGCCCTGCCCTGCCTGGTTAATTCCGCAATCTTATTCGGAGCACCTGAGGCACACATAGCAAACAAACAAAGAAGTTGAAGAGAAAAAAGAATGTTAGCGACACGCCAAATATTGCGATCGCGGCGGCTCGCGCCACCGCCACAGCTACTGCGAAGGAGGAGAGCTCTCCTGAATTTGAGGCATTTCCACAATACGCCTTCCCTAGGTGTTCGTCGTAGTTGGAAGAGTCTTGGGCCGTTGGCTACCGAGCGGGAGTTGGAATCCATGGGGTTACCGATGGGGTTTGGTAGCGGGGAGGCTCGTTTAAAGGAGACTTTGGGGAAGGCGAAGGGTCTCGCAGCAGGTATGGCCTTCTGTAAGTGCGATGGGTGAGGGTTTAAGAAGCTAATAACGCGGGTGATGGTGGGAAAAGATTATAGGATAGACCCGTTGGATCAGTATGAGATGTGGGTTGGTACGGGTCGATTGAAGGATGATCAATACCAGAGAGGCGAGTAAAACAACCCAATATCCAGAGCTCTGCGGTACACAATTCGAGAAGATATTTTTAAAGATAATAGTTCTGCTGACAGGAGCCGTTCTGGAGATCAACAGGCATCGTGCAAGAGCTCCAGGAGCTTCACGAAAAGCTCAAAGAATACAGAGCGCCAAATGTTGTACATCCCACCCTCGAATCGCTAGCCCCGCCTCCAAAGATGTCATTTCTTAGCACACTCCTCCAATATAAACCCCCACCCATGGTATCAACACAAATCCCGGAAGATCTGCCTCAAGGGCTATATCTCTATGGCGATGTTGGATCGGGTAAGACCATGTTGATGGACATGTTCTATAACACGCTTCCACCAAACATAACGTCTAAAACCAGAATTCACTTCCACCACTTCATGCAGGATGTGCACAAGCGACTGCACAAGTTGAAGCTCCAACACGGTCCGGATTTCGATGCGATACCCTTCGTCGGGGCAGATATAGCCGAATCCGGGTCAGTGTTGTGTTTCGACGAGTTCCAGTGCACCGACGTTGCGGATGCAATGATTCTGAGAAGGTTATTAGAGTCCCTGATGAGCCACGGTGTAGTCATGGTCGCAACGAGCAATCGACATCCAGATGATCTGTATAGAAACGGTATCCAAAGGCAGTCCTTTATCCCTTGCATAGTGCTGCTGAAGACAAAACTCACCGTCATAAACCTGGATTCCCCCACTGATTACCGAAAGATGCCTCGGCCCGCTAGCGATGTCTACCATCAGGGCCTCGGCTTCGATGCGCTGACCCATGCAAACAAATGGTTTAGCTACCTTGGCGATTCCGAGGACCCCCCTCATCCCGCCACTCACAGAATTTGGGGAAGAGAGGTGAACGTCCCCTTAGCGAGTGGCAAGGCTGCTCGATTCAAGTTTGATGACCTCTGCGGGAAACCCATGTCTGCTGCCGATTACCTTGAGCTGTGTAGGCATTATGAAACGTTTGTTGTCACGGATGTTCCGGGGATGGATCACAAGAGTAGAGACCTCGCAAGGAGGTTCATCACATTTGTAGACGCGGCTTATGAAAGTAAGGTCAGTGTGATATAAACTTCATTCTTCCCCTTGACCCCTCTACTCCTACCTCGGGATAGGATTTATGAGTGTGTGTACTAGAGTACGTTGTTGGACAAGGATATTAACGAAGGACCTCCAACGATGTGCAGGCTAAACTAGTCTTGACAACTGCTGTTCCGTTATCTCAATTGTTCGTCTCTGCCGCCGAGATGGATGCCGCGAAGGAGGAGGGCGAGGGGCATGATCTGGACGCGAGTATGAGGAGTCTCATGGATGACTTGGGACTTAATATGAAGATGCTGAAGAATAGCAGTATTTTCTCCGGGGACGAGGAGAGGTTCGCTTTCGCGAGGGCTCTTAGCAGGTTAAGTGAGATGGGAAGTAGACAGTGGGTTGAACGGTAGAGATAATGTTTATTTCTTCAGTTTTTTAGACCTTTTTCTCTCTTTCTTTATTTCCGCCTTGTTAAGTTAGAGGGGAAAGGATGTTATAGGTTATATGAGATTCCCTTGCTGTGCTTGCGTAATTATTTCCTTTCTGCGGCTGGCTGGGGGAGGGTTGGGTGGTGGTTGGTTGGTTGGCTGCTGTTTGGGATGATAAGGACAGTGAGCAAACGTATATTACGAGCACAACTGAATTAATATACATTATCATGTATCATATTAGCTTAGGATAAAGCCTCCGATAGGGAGGGTTTTTTTTGGGGGAAATACTTATATCTTGACATCGTGGCCTACCCGTAATATCAGTGCTCTCCGTACTCCAAATTGCCTGACGTTTGTAAAACCGACTGGTATTGCATACCACCAAAATCCTGAGGCTCCGGTCGATTTTTTGCCTATATGCAATAGCAGTCGTTTTTACAAACGTCAGGCAATTAGGAGTATATCATACTCCCATGGTAGAGGTAAAACTCGCCTACCGGATCTTTACTACACAGTCTACAAGTACGAGCACAAGCAAGAATCCGCCCCCACCCCCTCGATTCGTCCTGCTACCATCCACCTTCCTTTCTTCCCCGATTTCCCCACCTCTCGGCAATGAGCTCTAGCTCGAGTGCAAGTTGCCGTATCTGGCTATGCGCTCAATCATATACGGTACCGAAGCATACAGTACTCGACTGCCTCGGACAGGAAGGGAAGGTGCAATATGCTATTTTGAGCTATTCTGGGGACGAGTCTGCTTTTGCGATTTTGCACTGGTTGGTGATATGATACCAGCATTGATGGGCGGGGGGTTAGGGTTTGTGAGGTTTCGTAGTGGTGTACGGTACTCGAGTACGAGTACGGTAGTGGGACTTGTTGGTATGTATCAACTGGGGAGTGTTCAATTAGGTTGATATCGTTTCTTCCTCATTTTTTCTTCTGTGGAGACAGCGAAGCTCGATATTAGTGATAATAGTACAGCGATTGCCCCGCAGAGGACCTAAATCTCGAAAGCCTTGCCTACCTGCAGCTGGGGATAGTTTCTGAGATCGACCGTTACATGCCAGGTTTGGGAGAGCAGTGCTTGGCAGGAACGGTTGCCCTGGTAACCGCCAGGTGGGAGAGGGCAACAAACAACACTGGCTTGCATCTTGCCATGCCTGGCAACCTGGTCTCACAAGAAGTTCATAGTCGACCAGCTGTCTCTTTTTTCCCCTCCCACTTCCGTCTTCAACTATTCGCACCAATCTCTCCTCCACTCCTCTCTTTTCTCCATTCCTCGCGAGCCCTTTGCGGAGTGTTTCGCTAACAAATAGTTGCACAATTTTTGCATTCCCTTTCGGTGTTTCCTTTTTTTCTTTGTCTCATTCTTTCTTCATTTCTTGTCACTCACTGTTAGGAGGCATTCTTGAACAAAATATAACAATACTCTCAACAAGCAATGGGTGACCCGTACGGATCCTCGGGACCTCCGGGCTACTCTTCTGTCCCTCCTGGGTACGATCCTGACGATAATTCACATCCTCAAAGTTCGTCTGCCGGTCCGCAGATGAGATTGTTGGGCAATATGGACGATCAACTATATACTGCGTATATCACTCGGATCTTAAAAGCTTCCTGTTTGTGCGCTAATTAATTGGCTAGGCCGAGTACACCTCATCGCTCTTACCATCCTAACGATTCCTACCGGGAGCCAGCCGAGAGCTCGACTGGTCCCTCGAGGGGCGCTCCCGCAATCGCGTACAACCCTTCACAATCTCCTACTCCAAGGTATCACACACCGGGTAGAGCACCGCCTTCTGCTATCGATTACGATGCTGCGCCGGTTTCGCCGACTTCTTCGAGGAGAGGTGCTGGTGGATATGTCACGTACTCCCCTTCTGTTGTGTCGCGCAATGGAGGACGTCCGTGGACCCCGTCCTCCAATGGCGGAAATGAGAGGCCTTGGACACCTTCGTCCAGAGGTGGGATAGATAGGTCTTGGACACCTTCGCGGGGTAGCGATTGGCAGCGTCCACCTCCGGCTTCAATGCCGTATGAACCAGTTGATATCAATGGATCCCCAAGGCCGGGGACTCCGACCTCAATCAGGTCGAGGTACAGTGGCACTTCTTCTAGACGGCCGCTGCCCACACAGCCTCGGTACTCGAAGGGCCCTCCTCCTCCGCATGGGCGTGGGTCTGTTTATTCGGATGAGACGGCGATTCCTATCTCTGAGCCTGGGGATTATGGATATACTGATGATGAATCGGTGTTCGGACCCCGGGGCTCTAAAGGGTCACTGGATCTCGACCATGAACGCACGCATACAATGTCAGGGGAGTCCTTCCAGACGGAACACACCGCGACCGCCGAGGAGGAATTGGATGAGAAGCCGCCTACAACCAAGACGGCCGTTGGAGCGCATTTCGGACCTGCACCAAAGGCCCCGCAGACCCGTCGTGGCCTTAACAGACAAGCGCTCATGACGAGAAAGCAGGTTAAGCTCATTAACGGAGAACTGATCTTGGATTGTAAAATTCCTACGATCCTATACTCTTTCCTCCCGCGAAGAGATGCTACCGAGTTCACACACATGCGCTACACCGCTGTGACTTGTGATCCTGATGACTACGTTGAGAGAGGCTACCTCCTCAGACAGAACATGGATGCTACCCGAAGAGAAACGGAACTTTTCGTCTGTATCACAATGTACAACGAAGATGAGATGAACTTTACTCGCACTATGCATGGCGTTATGAGGAATATTGCCCACTTTTGCTCTCGCAGCAAGTCCAGAGTGTGGGGAAAAGACGGGTGGCAGAAGATAGTCGTTTGTATCGTGGCCGACGGACGTAAGAAGGTTCATCCTAGAGTTCTTGATGCCTTGGCTGCCATGGGTGTCTACCAGGCCGGCATTGCGAAAAATTCCGTCAATGGTCGTGAAGTTAAGGCGCACGTTTACGAATACACGACTCAGGTCTCCCTGGACTCTGATTTGAAATTCAAGGGTGCTGAAAAGGGTATCGTTCCTGTGCAGATGATTTTCTGCCTGAAGGAACTGAACGCCAAAAAACTCAACTCTCATAGGTGGTTTTTTAACGCTTTTGGTGCTACGCTTAATCCTAATGTCTGTATTTTGCTTGATGTTGGGACGAGGCCTGGGCATGACAGTTTGTACCATCTCTGGAAAGCGTTCGATACTGACTCTAATGTCGGCGGCGCTTGCGGTGAGATCAAGGCGATGAAAGGAAAGGGGTGGATGGGATTGTTCAACCCACTCGTTGCCAGCCAAAACTTTGAGTATAAAATGTCGAACATTCTCGATAAACCGCTGGAGAGTGTTTTCGGATACATTACTGTGCTTCCTGGAGCTTTATCCGCCTACCGTTACCACGCCTTGCAAAACGACGAGAGTGGGCACGGTCCATTGAGTCAATACTTCAAGGGAGAGACGCTTCGGGGCAAGGACGCCGATGTCTTCACCGCCAACATGTATCTTGCCGAGGATCGTATCTTGTGCTGGGAACTCGTTGCTAAGAGGAATGAGCGATGGGTCTTGAAATATGTACGAAGTGCTACTGGCGAGACAGACGTTCCGGACGCAGTTCCAGAATTTGTCAGTCAGCGCAGAAGGTGGCTTAACGGAGCATTCTTCGCAGCAATCTTCTCATTGGCGCATTTCAAACAGATCTGGGTAACCGATCATACAGTTATCCGGAAGGTCTTGTTGCATATCGAGTTCATTTATCAGTTTTTCAGTTTGTTGTTTACATTTTTCTCATTGGCACGTCCCCCCGGCATTGATGGCCTCGATGGCGGATGCTAACCGTTGTTATAGGCAAATTTCTATCTCACGTTTTATTTCATCGCAGGGAGTCTCTCGGATCCGAAGATGGACCCGTTCGGTAAGGGATGGGGCGGTAGGATTTTTACAGTCTTGAGATTTATGTGTGTGCTCTTAATATGCACACAGTTTATTTTGTGTATGGGCAATCGTCCTCAAGGGTGAGTTTGCTCTTATATTCACAGATCATCACTCGGATATACTGACCGACTGATTAGAGCCAAGCGAATGTTCATGTCTTCTATGATCGCGTACTCGGTTATCATGGCTTATACGACTTTCTGTTCATTTTATATTGTCATCGGGTCCTTCTCAGGTGGTTTCGGTGACCAGAAAACAGAGATCAGGATCGGCGATAATATCTTTACCAATTTGATTGTTAGCACGGGAAGTACTATTGGTGTTTATTTCCTAATGAGCTTCCTCTATCTCGATCCTTGGCACATGTTTACGTCTGCACTTCAATACTTTATGATGTTGCCGAGTTATATTTGCACTCTTCAGGTCTACGCATTCTGCAATACGTGAGTGGTTCATTTATTCCCATTTAATTGGGGTTTGTCGGGTCCTGTAGCTGACAATAATAGCCACGACGTCTCATGGGGCACCAAGGGAGACAACAAAGTTTCCGTGGATCTTGGAGCGGCCGTTGGATCAAAAGGTGACACCGTCGAATTGGAAATGCCATCCGAGCAGCTGGATATCGATTCTGGGTACGATGACGCGCTGCGCAATCTCAGAGATCGATTGGAGGTTCCGGTGGAGCCTATGACGGAGGTTCAAATCAAGGAGGATTACTACAGGGCCGTCAGAACTTATGTCGTCGTCGTATGGATGGTTGCCAATGCAATCTTAGCAATGATCGTCACCGAGGTTTACGGGCTCACTGGTATTGGTAATAACTTTTACCTCAAAAGTAAGCTCCTCCACCTTTATGCATTACTAGCATCTACCTACCTATTTATCTCTTACGCTGCAATGACTGACTATGTGCCTTTTCGAATCGATTCAGTCCTCCTCTGGTCCGTCGCCGCACTGGCTGTTTTTAGAGCCCTGGGATCTAGCGCGTATTTGGTACTCCGGGCCATCCATTCCTTTGTTGAAGGCCGCATGAAATGGGATCCGAAGGCCTTCGCAGAGACTTTCCAGCCACCATGGAAGAGAAAACTCAGATTGGCAGGCGTGAGTCAGAGTAATCTTGGAAGAGCATAGTTTACGCATAATGTCCCGTAACCCTTTGAAGTTTTATTTATTTCTATAATGACTTTGTTTTGTTTACTTGATCGAGATAATGCCATGAGTGATGCGTGTGAGCCACTGCGTGAATGGGGTGGTGAGAACTGGAGGGGAGAGGAGGGCGTGGGGGTCATATCATTTCAGGGGGGTTTTTTTTGAAACTTGAGATTTTCCATTTCAG
>Ga0307510_10011008_pt1 | contig 10755 bp, 10 predicted proteins | sample 12_EM_MG_FD_207224 | JGI IMG/M metagenome (GOLD analysis project Ga0307510, IMG submission 207224) | Populus trichocarpa ectomycorrhiza microbial communities from riparian zone in the Pacific Northwest, United States - 12_EM | ecosystem: Host-associated > Plants > Roots > Unclassified | place... | reverse complement strand
CGACCTTGCTGGCGCGACGCTTGGCCAGCCGGACCAGCGAAACATGGCCGTCATGGAGGGCACCCATGGTCGGCACCAGCGCGACGGTGGATCGTTTCAAGCGAAGGCTGTCGAGAGCGCGACGCAATGCGGGGACCGTGCGGACGATCATGGGACTTCGCGACATCTGGATTCGATCTCTGTGATCAGGAACACGGGCAGTGTTCGACCTTGCGGCGGGGATGGCGACCTTATCAAAGCCCGCGCGTCATCGCCAAGCTGTCGCTCGATGCAACGGCCCGGGTCGATCCCGGCGTGCAGTCCGTTGAGGCTGTAGCGCGGCGGTAGTGCAGCCGGAGTCGTGTCTGCAATCATCACGAAGACACACGACCAATGTTTCGAATACGTCGCTGCGTATTTCACTTGACCACGCTCGCGCGTCGATGAAGATATTCGCAGGGATCCAAATCATGTTGATGCAGACCAGTCAGGGGCAATCGGGCTCGGCGCATGTCGTCGTGCTGGGCAACGAGAAGGGCGGTTCCGGCAAATCCACCACCGCCCTGCATATTGCAGTGGCCTTGTTGAAGGCTGGCCAGCGCGTCGCCACCATCGATCTCGATTGCCGCCAGCAAAGCTTCACCCGCTATATCAACAACCGCCAGGCCTGGGCCCGCCGCACCGGCATCGATCTCCAACTGCCGGTGCATTGCTGCATCAAACTTGGCGAAACCATGCAGATCGCCGACAACGAATCGTCCGAATTCCAGCAATTCATGGACGCCGTCAGCGCGGTCGAGCGCACCTTCGATTTCATCGTGATCGATACCCCGGGGTCCGACAGCTATCTGATGCGTCTGGCGCATTCGATGGCCGACACGCTGGTGACGCCGATCAACGACAGCTTCCTCGATTTCGACGTGCTTGGAACCGTCGACCCCGCCACCTATGCGGTGACCGGCGAGAGCCATTATGCGGAGATGGTGCGCGACACGAGGCGCAAGCGCCGGCAGCTCGACGGCGCTTCCACCGACTGGATCGTCGTCCGCAACCGGTTGTCGATGCTGGGATCGCGCAACAAGCAGCTCGTCGCCGATGGCCTGAAGGATTTGTCGTTCCGGCTCGGCTTCCGCGCCATCGACGGTTTTGCCGAACGCGTGGTCTACCGCGAGTTCTTTCCACGCGGACTGACCGCGCTCGACGATCTCGATGAGGCGACCCTGGGCACCCGTCCCAGCATGGGGCACGTGACGGCGCGCGAGGAGGTCACCAGCCTGCTTCGGGAGTTGAAACTGCCGCTCGATGAGCGCGGCCGGCGCCGCGCCGCCAACCGGGCCGAATGGTTCATGCAGGTCGACAAGCCGCTCGAACTGCACGACATCCTGGGGGCTTGATCGCGCTCGCTGAGCGGGTCCGGTGGTAAAGGGTTACGTCGCCATGGAACGATCTTTCCCCTGCCACGTTTTTACCAAGCATTTACCCAATAGCTAAACCAAACCTTGAGTTGTATAGTCGCAGGTGAGGGAAAGGCCATCCATCCCCCCTGTGCAACTGCACAAAGAGAGTGCATCGCACAACGATCAGGCGGGGACTTCACAACATTTACTCTTCCTGTCACGCCCCCGTGACATATATCATTGAGAAGGGACCGCAGAGTCCCGAGCCTTGAACAAAGACCGCAGGGACTCCCGTCGAGGACTAAAAGTATGAAACGTGGAATTGCCGTTCTGGTTTCGCTTTCTGCACTGGTCACTGTCGCGTACTTCACCGCGAGCAAGTGGGCGATCCGTCACGAGACGGTGACGTTCTATGATCCGGCGCGCGGCAACCGTCCGGTACCGGTCGATATCGCGGTTCGGCGCGACAAGGAAATGCAGGCTGACGCCGGCATGATCACGCTGCCGGTCGCGGTCCTCAACCACGGCAATACCGTCAAATTCACCGAGTACTCTTTCCTGGCGAACATTTTTGCCGCCCGCGGCTATCTGGCGGTGAGCATCCAGCACGATCTCGATACCGATGCACCGATGGTGACGAAGGTCGGCGAGATCTATGTCGGCCGCCTGCCGCAGTATCAGCGCGGCATCGCCAATATCCGCTTCTCGGTCGATGAACTGAAGAAGATCGAACCGCACGCGGATTACGATCATCTGACCATGGTCGGCCACTCCAACGGCGGCGACATCTCGATGTATTTCGCCAAGCAGTATCCCGAACTCATCAAGAAGGTCGTGACGCTCGACAATCTGCGCGTCCCCTTCATGACCGATGGCAAGTTCAAGATCCTGTCGTTCCGCTCGAAGGATCCGGTGTTCAAGGCCGATCCCGGTGTGGTTCCCAACGAGGAAGTCTGTGAGAAGTCCGGCATTACCGTCGTGCAGACCGGCTACCAGCACACCGACATGAGCGATCGCGGTCCCGATAACGTCAAGACCACCATCCAGGGCATGCTCGACAAATTCCTCGATGACGACAGCCCGCTCAAGCCGGTTGAGACCAAGGCCCCGAAGATCGCCGAGCCGGGATCGGTCGCCCTGAACGGGACGATCAAGAACTGACCCCCGGGAATCCTGACCGATTGAAACCCGGCCGCGTCTGACGTGACCGGTATCCCTGCCGTGTTTGCGCATTGACCGCTCGTATCTCCCGCCCCACATAAGCCGCGCTGCAATCAGCGAGGCTGCATGTCAGGCGAACCGACCAAACCCACACCTAAATCCGCAGCCGAACTGTCCGCGGGCGAACGCGCCGAGGCGCGCAAGGCCGGCCGGTTGCCGGAGGCGACGCCGTCCGCCTCGGAAGACATCGCTGCCTTTGTCGCCAAGGCCCGCGCCATGTCGCCCCATGCCGCGGGCGCCAGAGGGCGGCTGGTGTTCGCCCTCGACGCCACCATGAGCCGGCAGCCGACCTGGGATATGGCCTGCGCGCTGCAAGCCGATATGTTTCGCGAGGCGGCGGCGCTCGGCAGTCTCGATATCCGTCTCGTCTATTATCGCGGCCTCAATGAATGTCGCGCCACCGGGTGGATCTCCGACAGCGCGCAACTCGCCAAATTGATGGGCAAGATCGATTGCCGCGGCGGCAACACCCAGATCGGCAAGGTGTTGTCGGAGTCGCGGCGGGAGGCGGTGGCCTCCGCCGTGCGCGCCGTGGTGTTCGTCGGCGACGCCATGGAGGAGAATGTCGACGAACTCTGCGCCAAGGCCGGTGAACTCGGCCTGCTCAAGGTGCCGGTGTTCATGTTCCAGGAGGGGCACGACGACGTCGCCGAAGCGGCGTTTCGCGAGATCGCGCGCCTGACCGGCGGCGCCTGGTGCCGGTTCGATCCGGGCGCTGCGGCGCAATTGCGCGAGCTGTTGCGTGCGGCCGCGGCCTATGCCGCCGGCGGCCGCGAGGCGCTGCTGCGGCTGTCGAGAACCGGAACCGGCGCGGCCAGATTGCTCGGCCAGATGAAGTGACGAACTTCAACGCATCGGGTCAGCGGTTGCGGCCGACAATGTCGCGGTTGATCAGCGCGCGGCGTTATCCTGGCGGAAATACACGTCGACCTTCATGCCGACCGCGAGTGCACCCAGCTCGTTCAGGCTGACCCGTACTTCCACCGTGTCCACGTCCGTCATGTTGCGCTGGCCGGTCGCGTTGATGCGTCCGGCCTCCGCCAGTGGCGCGATGAAGGAGACCGTGCCTGCGATTTCCCGTCCCGGAAATGCGCCGGGACGCACCAGCACCGATTGACCAAGCTTTATCTTTTCTATGTCCCGCTCATCCAGTTCGGCGCGCACGCGCAACGCCGAAACGTCGCCGAGCAGAACCAGCGGCGCCGTCGTCGACGGCGAGGCCAATTCACCGGGCCTGGCATTCATCTGCAGAATGGTGCCGCCGATCGGCGCGCGAACCGTCAGTTTTTCGATCGCTGCCTGGGCCACCTGGAGTTCACTGCGCGCGACATTGAGCTGGCCTTCGGCCACCGTTGGCAGCGGCGCATCGGCCGCGATCCTGCGAAGCTCGGCGCTCTGCTGCACGAGGCGATTCTGCGCGCGCGCCAATCCCGAACGGGCCGCCTCCAGATCCGCATCCGAGCCGCGTCCGGCGCGTCTTTCGACGGCTGCCTTGTCGACAAAGGACTGCGCCTCCGATATCGCCGCTTCGGTGTCGGCCACCGCATCCTCGGCCCGGCGTCGCGCGGCGGCGCCTGAAGCTGCGGATTCCTTGTTGCGGATGCGCCTTCGCATCGCGACCTGCGCGGCTGCACCGTCAAGGCGCGCTTTGGCCTCATGATCGTCAAGGCGGACCAGCGGCTCACCGGCGAACACGGTGTCGTTGGCCTTGACCAGCACGTCGGCGATCACGCCCATGACCGGCGCGGCAATCCTGATTGCGCCGGACAGCGGTTCGACCCGGCCCGGCGCGACCGCCAGCCAGCCCTTCTCCGCGGTCTGCTCGCTTGTTGCGGCACGGGCCGGCCCTTGCGCCCAGGCCCTCGTCGCCGGTAGCGCGAGCGAGGCGGCCAGCGCGCTCACATGCAGGGTGACGAAGAAAGCCGTCTTGACCTTCGGCGCGATCATGACTTCCACACCCTCTTTGCTGTGCCGCCGGACTCTTCGCTGACGATGCGGCCGTCCTCGATGTGCACGACGCGATTGGCGAATGGCAGGATACGCGGATCGTGGGTGACCACCAGCACCCCGCGCGACGGGTCCTTGGCGATCTCGGCGAGCAGGGTCATGATGGCCTGGCCATTTTGAGTGTCGAGCGCGCCGGTCGGCTCATCCGCGAGAATCACCGATGCATTGCCCACAATGGCCCGCGCAATGGCGACACGCTGTTGTTCGCCGCCGCTGAGTTCGAGAGGAAACGCTTTGATCTTGTGGGAAAGACCGACCATCGCCAGGGCTTCCCGTGCCGCCTTCGAAGCGCGCCTGGATCGCTGACCGCGCACGTCCAGCGTCAGCCGGACATTGTCCTCGGCCGTCAGGGTGGGAAACAGATGATAGGACTGAAAGATGAAACCGATATTGTCGCGCCTGAGTTTGGCGAGTTCCTCAGGGTCCGCGCCGGCGACCGGTTGACCGCGAACCCGGACGATGCCGCGCGTCGGCGTCATCAGGCATCCCAGAATCGAAAGCAGGGTGGTCTTGCCGCTTCCCGATGGTCCCATCAGCAGGACCAGTTCGCCGCCATTGAGCGACAGGCTGACGCCGCGGAGCGCCTGCACTTCGCCCGCACCACGGCCGAGGAACTTGACGATATCGACAGCGTCGATCACGGCCCCGGTCATCGCGTGAACACCAAAGCGGGATCGATCCGCATGACCTGCATGATGGCCGCGATCGCCGATGCAACGCACATGATAACGGTCAGCACAAACAGCCCCACGCTCAACGCGGGCGTCACGATGACGGGCAATGCGGATTCCGCGGTCATCGCGACGACGATGGCGCCGATGCCCGCGGCGCCGGCAAATCCGATCACGGCGCTGAGCAGCGCCTGCCAGATGATGACCGTGTAGATATAGGCACCCGACGATCCGATGGCGCGCAAGGTCGCAAACTCATCCAGATGATCCTTGGTGCTCGAATAGAGTGTTTGTGCGACGATGACGGTGCCTACAATGATGCCTAGCACAGCGCCGCCGAACAGGGCAGCGCCGGCGCCGGTACCGAACAGCCAGAAGCTCCGGCTGCGGTTGCCGAATTCTGAAGCTGTCAGCACCTCGACGTCGGCGAGATTTGCCCGCAATTGTCGCCGAACGCCGTCGACATCCGAACCGGGAGCCACCCGCACCAGCAGATAAGAGGCCTTGTCGGGTGAAATACCGGTATAGGCCCGCGCGCGATCGAGCCCCGTGAATGCGTAAGGTGTCGTGGTGAAAGCACGGATACCCTTGGTCACCGCCATCACCTGGACCTTCAGATCGCGAATTTCGGCGGTGGCGCCCGTCCCGGTGATCCCGAGCCGTTCGAAATAGGTCTGGTCGACCGCTACTGCCCCGGGGATCGACAGATCATCGATGCGACCCGCGACCAGGTCCCAGGGAGGCAATCCCAATCCGCGCAGTTCGGAACCGACGACGAAAACAGGCGTCGTGGTGCCGCTCGGCAATCGCCATTGCGCGTAGCCGATGATGACGGGCGCGGCTTCGACGACGCCATTGACCGCCAGCGCCCGAAACCGCTGACGGTCGTCCAGCAACGAGGGATCCTCGAAACATTTGGTGCCGATCGGCATGATCCAGAGATCGGCGGGCGAATGATCGATCATCGTCGTGACCATGCGACCGAAGCCGACATAGAGGCCCATTTGCACCGTCACCAGCACAATGGAGAACACAATTCCCACGATAGTCGCGATAAACCGAAGCCGGTCATGAAACAGGTTTCGCGAGGCAAGCCTGAACTTCAACGGCATGACTTGGGACCATCCGAATTCTACTTGCCCAGTTCTATCTGCCTATTTCATCCGCTTTAAAGGCATATGTCACGACGGGACTCGCTCCGAACGACCTGCCTTGTGACCGCCATCGTGCCGAAGGAGCGGCCATGCCGTGCCGGATCGGCGCCTTACCTGATCAATCCCGCCAGCCTCGGCAGCGTCAGGCTGATCTCGGGGATGCAGATGATCAGCAACAGCCCGGCAAAAAGCGCCAGCATGTACGGCACATAAGTGCGGAAGTGCTGTCCGACGCTGAGATTGGCGAAGCGCAGCGCCATCAACAGCCCGACGCCCATCGGCGGCAGGAACAGGCCGATGCCGACGGCCGCGGTCTGCACGATATTGAAGTGGATCGGGTCGATGCCCATCGCCTCGGCGATCGGAAACACCACGGGGATCAGCACCACCGCGGCGGGGAGGCCCTCCAGCACCATGCCGAACAGGCAGCTCATCAGCGCGGTTCCGATCAGGAATAACCATGGATGCGCCTTCAGCGGTCCGAGCATCTGGCCGAGCAGTTGCGGCACCCCGCTCACGCCCATCAGATATTGATAGACCGAGGCGACCGCGAGCAGGAACACCACCGCCGCGGTCAGGATGGCGCTGTCATAGGCGATCTTGCCCATCTCGCGCCAGGAGACGTTGCGGTAGTAGAGCTTGGCGGCAAGGAAGGCGTAGCCTGCGACCACCGCGCCGGCCTCGGTCGCGGTGATAATGCCGAGGATGAAGCCGGCAAGGATCACGAACGGCACCACCATGGGCACCGCGGCGTGCAGCAGCGCGTGGCCGAGGCGCTTGAGGCTCGGCCTGGAATCGACCGGCCAGTCGTTCTGACGGGCGCGGATGTAAACCACCGCCATCAGGCAGAGCATGATGACGATGGCTGGAACGAAACCGGCGACGAACAGCGCCACCGCCGAGGTGTTGGTGACCTGCGCGATCACGATCATGAAGATCGCGGGCGGCACCAGCATACCCATCGCGGTACCGGCGGCGATCAGCGAGGCTGAATCGCGGCGGTCGTAGCCGGCCTTGGTCAAGGGCGGCATCAGCGCCGAGCCCAGCGCCGAGACTTCGGCCATCTTGGATCCGCAGATGTCGGAAAAGAAATACGCCACCACGATCACCGACATGCCGAGCCCGCCCTTGACCCAGCCGATCAAGGCGCGCGCCAGTTCCACCAGCGCGTGGCTCATGCCGCAGCGTTCCATCAGGTTGCCGGCGAACACGAAGGCCGGGATCGCCAGCAGCACCCAGCTCTGCGATCCCGACACCAGTGCCGAGGAAAGCTGTTGCATCGGATAGCCGCCGATCCACAGCCCGGCGATGCCGGCGATGCCGAGCGCGAATACGATCGGCATCGACAGCAGGATCAACACGGCAAAGACGATGGCGACGGTCGCAAGCAACATGAAGGGTACCGATCAGTGCTGGGGCTCGCCTTGCGGAAGCGGGGAGATCATCATCGCAAAGCCGTAGACGGCGATCAGGATGCCGCCGACCACGCAGGAGGCGTAGAGCCAGGCGAGATTGATTTCGAGGCCGGGCGTGGTCAGCGTACGATTGAGCAGGCACAGCTTGAAGCCGTACCACGCCGCGAGCAGGCCGACGCCCGCGATCAGCGCATGATTGAACCGGTGGATCCAGAGCTGTGCGGCCTCGGGCAGGCGATGCACGAATACGGCGAGGGTGAAATGCGAGCGTGACTGGATGCCGATCGCCGCACCGATCAAGGTCAGCCAGGCCAGCGAGAGCTCGCCGACTTCCTCGACCCAGGTGAACGGCACCGGATCGACGTCGAGCCAGTCGGTGATGGCGCCGACGAAATAACGCAGGATCACGCCGACAAGGAGGTTGATGATTGCAAGGATGATCAGCGCCGTGACCGTGAATTTCGGGACGGCTGAAAGTGCACGCAGCATTTACGATGGAATTCCGGCGGTTGGGTGATAGGTGCGAAGCGTCAAAGACCAGGAGGAGCAGGAAAAGGGCTCAGGTAGCTGGGCCGGAGGTTGGCTCCGGCCCCGCCGCCAACTCAGGCCTTGAAGCCCTCGATCTCGTCCCACAGCGCACCGTATTGGCCCTTGTAGGCCGGCCAGATCTTTTGCTGCGCGACTTTCCGGAATTCATCGACCTTGGCTTCCACCACGGTCATGCCGAACGGCTCCAGCTCGGCCTTGGCTTTGGCGAAATTGTCGACCGACTCGGTCGCCTCGCGGATCTTCTCCTGCGCGGCGCGGGAGAGATCCATCATCAGCTTCTGCTGATCGGGGGTCAGGCCGTTCCAGATCTCGAGATTCATCACCGCGTTGGTCGGACCGTAATTGTGATAGGTGAGCGAGGCGTATTTCGACACCTCGTAGACCTTCAGCGCCTTCATGTTGACGATGGGCAGATCACCGCCGTCGATCACGCCCTGCTTGGCAGCCGTGATCACCTCGCCCCACGCCATTGGCACGGCGCTGCCGCCGAGCCCGTTGATGGTGTCGCCGAACACCTTGGCCTGCTGCACGCGGATCTTCGCGCCGCGCAGGTCCTTTGGTTCGATGATCGGCTTCTTCGCGGTCCAGAAATGGCGGAAGCCGTAGTCGTAATAGCAAAGCGTCTTGAGCTTGTACTTGTCCTCGATTTCCTTGCTGATCTTGTCGCCGATCCTTCCATTGAGCATGGCGTAGGCCGAGGCATAATCCTTCACCAGATAGGGAACGAGCAGCGCGCCCATCTCCGGAAACACGGTGGCGGCGGCGCCTGCCGGGCTGCCCATCGCGATGCTGCCGGACTTGACCGCGTTCATGATCTCCAGCTCCTGCGGGATCAGGGTCTTGCCGAAGAACTGCATGTCGAGCGCGCCCTTCGACTGCGCGTTGACCTCCTTGGCCATCCAGTCGAATGCCACCGCGGCCGATTCCGGGATCGCGTTGATGTGTGCGAACACAAGCTTCTTGGGCTGGGTTTGCGCGAAGGCCGGGGCGCGGCCGGTGGCGAGAATGCCGGCCATGCCGGCGCCTGCGCGCAGAAGCGTGCGGCGATCGAGCGGGGCTCCGCTGGACAAGATTCGGCTCGTGGGAGCTGGCATGAGGTTCCTCCGAAATTGATTTTTTTGCAGTCCTTGTGGCCGGGCAGGGCAAAGCCGGCCAGTCCGACGGGGAGCTTACAGCATAGCGGGGGCGTTGCCAGTGGGGGACCGGCATGCATTTTGTCTCCGGTCCCGCTATATAGAGGTCATGGCTACTCTTATCGCCGGCGTTGTCGCTGTCATCCTGCTCTACTCGCTGCTGCAGATGTTTCGTGCGGCCAATCCAGTCGTGCTTGCTCGCGCGATCAAGATCAGCGGCGGCGTGGTGGCGCTGGCGGTTGCCGCGTTTACCGGCATCAAGGGCGAGCTGGCGGTCGCCATTCCGCTCGGAATATTCGGCGCGGGGCTGCTCGGCTGGTCGCCATTCGGGACATCGGGGTTTGGCAATATCGGCCAGATTTTTGGAGGCTCAGGCGCGCGACGCTCGCCGGGACAAACCTCGCAGGTCCGCTCCCCGTTTCTCGACATGACGCTCGATCACAACAGCGGCGAACTCTCAGGCCGGATCCTGGCCGGGCCTTATGCCGGCCATACCCTCGGCGAGTTCGATTTGCGGCAATTGACAGCGATGATTTCGGACTTCGACGCCGAAAGCGTGGCGTTACTTGAAAGCTATCTCGACCGCAGGTTTCCCGCCTGGCGTCAGGACGCGCAGGGAAACCCGACAGGGGGGCAGGGCCGCCCGGCGGCGAGCGGCAAAATGACCGAAGAGGAGGCCTATCAGATCCTTGGCCTGCAGCCGGGGGCGGGGCGCGACGACATCGGACGGGCGCACCGCGCGCTCATGAAGAAATTGCATCCCGACCAGGGGGGGTCGACGTACCTCGCCGCCCGTGTAAACGAGGCCAAGGATACTTTGCTTCGCACGCATCACAGCTAACTCCGGCAACGCTACCAAACGCTACGAACCGCGAGCTGCTACCGCCTTCTACTCTGACAGACGCCCAGTTCTCGCCCGCCGTTGTCCGGCGTGGTCGATCGTTCGTGTTGAAGTATTAACCGCAAAGTCTTGACGAGAAGTTGCGACGGGGCGCTGACGTGAAAACAACGGAAAGTGATTATTGACCGGGCATGTTTTGCCCGGCCTTAACCGTCTCTATCGATCAGTTCTTGATCGTGATGCAGGAAATGTCGGAACGCTTCAGGGCCTTGCAGACCGCTTCGGCCTTGTCGCGGTCGAGGCCGGCGAAACGGGCGCGGAACAGCTTCTTGTCGTCCTTGGAGACCACCGGCTCGGTATAAGGCTCGGCCTTGGTCAAAAGTCCGCG